>Ga0214543_1009560_pt1 | contig 14964 bp, 7 predicted proteins | sample CNSS2metaG_FD_160094 | JGI IMG/M metagenome (GOLD analysis project Ga0214543, IMG submission 160094) | Root nodule microbial communities from cowpea collected in UCLA plant growth center, Los Angeles, California, USA - CNSS2 | ecosystem: Host-associated > Plants > Roots > Nodule | place: USA...
TATATATATATATATATATATCATCTCCTATAAAAATTTAAAAAGGGTTGAAATTTGTTACAAAAATTTATATATAGTATAAATACCACAAAGGATCAATGAGTAGGTTTTGATGATAACAAAATCTATAATGAAACAAGAAAGATAAGTCAACATAACAATTTTATAGGGTAGCTAAACATGATTAAGATTGATTATCCCAATAATTAATGGACATAGAAAAGGATAGCTAGGTCAAAGACCTTATTAGATGCTCATAAATAATCGTCAGGCAACCATGTTCTTTATTATGAATATATATTTTTGTTGGACTAATATTTTTTCAATGAATGAAAGTAAAAGCTGAAGTAGCATAAGAAAAATAAAGCTTGAAGTCTGAAGCAAATAAGAGAAAGTGAAGCTTAGACAAGCTCAAGACAAAAGTGTTAAGTGAGAAGAGTTATAAGTGATTAAACGTAGCCTCAGGTGGAGATAAACCAATATAAATTCTTGTGCACATTCTTCTCTGCCATTACTTTTAAATTATTTTCATTTACAATAGTATATCTGCACAAAACAATTTTAAAATGTTTACAAATTCTATTCATCCCCTTCTAGAGTCACATTGCACCAACATTCATGAGCATAACATATTTAACTAATCTAATTGGTTTGTGTGTAAAGAACCTAAAACCCAATCATACATTTTCTACTAAAAATTATCAAAACCAATCGGGAATCAAGTAATTATAAAGATTTGTTATGAGAACAATCAAAGTATTTAGCAATAGCAACATTTACTCAAGGGTTCAAAATTTGCCAATGCTCATTTCATCACATACATCATGGTTGCTAGGTTATAGAAGTTCTCTCTGAAGGATTTAATACTCCAACAACATTATACCACAAATGGAATGGTCATATCATGCTCAAGCATCACAATTGCATAGAAAATATATTATTAGAAACTACCAAGGAAAAGATGTTCAGGTTTGTTCTTAATGACAAAAATTTCTCATGCTTTCTACAAATGCCACCAACCCGACCTTTGAAGATAAACTCCAATGGAACTCACTAAATTCCATAAGATTAAGATCTAAAACCTAGTAGTCGAACTTACACTAAAAACGAAATAAACCAATTCACCTCAACAAAAACAACTAGCAAAACATAAAACACGCACCACCAGAAACTCACCAATCCACCTCAACAAAAACAACTAGCAAAACATAAAATACATACCACCAAAAACTCACCACTGAACTTGCTTTCATCATTTCCCCAACCTTCAACCTCACTATTGAAACATGCAACAAGAAAAATCCATTTGATTTAAAAAAAAAATTCAAAAACACAAAAATACATTTTACATACCATCTTCAATTACATTATAACTCATCTTAAATCACACGCTAACTTAGAGATTACCATCGAGATAGAGATGAAGAAAATGCAAAAACAAGGTAAGTTGATGGCGAACACAATGACCTTTGAGACTCAAAGTGCAACACCGATAAAAACTTGTCTTTTCTTGTTGTGAAGAACGTGTTGTCGATAGAGCTATGTTGTCTTATTGTCAAGATCGTGAGTTTCAAAGATTTTGTTTCTTAGGATAATGGACAATAAGTTTTACCTTTTTTCATTATATTATTAATTGTTTTTATCAAATTTTACAAGTAGTATGAAAAACAAATAATTTAATAATTATATAAAATAAATACTAATACCTTTTTTAAGAATAGGAATGTTTAATGTTTAGTAACATTTTATTCAAATCAGTGGCGGAGGATCATTGGGGCAGGGGTGGTCGTGCCCCCCCTAATTTTTAATTTTTTCATCTTATAATATATATATATATAATTTTTTTTAATTTTTTTTAATTTTTTTAATTTTTTTATTATATGTAATATATATTAGAAATTGATAGAAGTTAAATTAGATATCTTTATATTTATTTTATAAGACATAACATTTAATATTAAGAAATAATATGTAATGAAGAATAAAAATATTTATTAAGATATTTTTTATATTCTTTCTCATTGTATTTTTAAGTTTTTCACAAATTATACTGATCTCACAATCTCACATTTTTTTTTGTTTTGAAAAAAAAAACGTTAAATACAAACTTATTCTTTTTACTTTCATTTCTCATTTGTTCTTTTTTATTTGTGAAGTAAAAAAGGTAAGTATCTCGTATTACTTGATACTGAAATATTTGTTCAATAATTAACATTATTTTTTATCACATGAGCCTTATATATATATTTTTTTATGATTATAGGAGAAAATGACTGCACTATGTGTTTTTTCATAACCATCTTTTAATTGGGACCTGATTGTCATTGATTTTTTTCTTTTAGTAACTCTTAATTTTTATTTTTTAATTAAATTATGATAAATTATTTTTTAATCTTAAACTTAAACAAGAAATAAGTATATTGATGAAGAATAAAAGAATAGAGTTATTTCTTAAAAGTAATAAAAGAAGCTATTGGTAAAGATGAAAACAATACAAATTCAATATCTTAACTTTATGTATCCTGAATCATGATACAAATGATCATATTGTTCGATTAGAGGAACGTGTTTTATATTAATTATTTGGAGCGTATTTATATTTACATTGAAAAAGAAATAATTGAAAATTTTAATTTTGACTCAATTATTAATGAGTTCAAAGATATGAAAGAACGAAGGACAATTCTTTGTATATGTGTAATTTCTTTTGTAGATTATATTTAATTATTGATGAGCTCAAAGATCTGAAAGAACGAAGGATGTATTTATATTAAATTATTTATTCATTTTTATTGTGTTAGTGATAATAATTAAATATATAAATTTTGAATTTTGAGTATATTATTTTGGCTTCCCCAATATTACTTGTCAAGATCCGCCACTGATTCAAATAATAATATAATAAATAATATTTGAAAAATGTTACGATATAATTAATAATATGATTTAGTAATTTATGGTAACATTTATTTAAATTGTAACTATTAATATAATTTATAGTAACATTTATTTGAAAAAGCTTACTATAATTTATAAAATTGATCTATGTTAACATTTTTAATAATTGTAACTAATAAAATGTTACTAAAACTGGAAAATGTTGTAGTGGTAATGGATAGTTGTTCTATGTTTAGACACTTCAATTGTTGTCCACTAAAGATTTTGTCATTTCACTATAAATACCCTTTAATGCATACCATATTTGATAATGATTACTTATTAAGAAGTTGTCATTGTGTATAGACTTACTAAACACATTAGTACCATAGCGACAATTTCAAAGTTTGGTCAAAATCATTCAAATACATTTTTTCTCTTAATAATAAGACAATGACTCTTATAGTTCAAATAATTTTCATTTCATTTGAGTACATTTTGTAAGCGATATGTATGAATTTGATTGATTATAGGGATATAGCCTTTTGTATACTTTGTGAGCATTAGAGTCATTCACTTTTGTATAGAGTGAAATTGGACTGAGTGACACCATTGTAACTTGCATAATTAATTATATGTTTTGAATACTTAGATCAATATCTTATCTCATATAATCAATTAGAGAGTAAAATATTTAGCAAAACGTTAAAGTGCGTTATGATTCATTATTTAGGTCGTCTAACACCTTATATTACCCAAAGAATAAGGGGTCATCTAATGAATTAGGTCGTCTAGTGCTTCAAAGTTGTTGATTATAATTTGTGTACTCCTTTAAGACCTTAACTTGCTTATTGCTTAGATTAACATAATACTAAGACTTGACCTTTGCATTTTCCAAACTTCTTACTTTCGCTAACATATATGATATATGATATATGAATATTTACCATTAAGCATATGCAAGTACATATCATATATTTTGATCTTAAAACCATATTAATCAATTACTCAACCTCATTAATTTGCTAGACATTCCTTCTTAGTCATCTAACGTTGCTTCACTTCTAACCATAAACTTACCGTCCGCAAGAGTGATTGTTGTGTTATTACCAAAACCTTATTGGTTAGTGGGGCTCATCAATCTCCCATTTTTTGATGATAACAAAACCATAAAAGAGTAATTCAAAACATTAAATATCAAACCATATGTTTGATCAATCATATTATGGTATCAAAGTAGAATAAATCAAAATATGGCAAATTATCAATGACTTGCATTCCATACGCATGATATCAAAATTTTAGATTCGCAATCAGAAATTCAATTATCAGAGTATAAAATGACCATGATATCAAAGCGAATAATCATAGGATCGTTACACAACAAAATATTGATCAAAACTAATCAAATCAACCATTATTCAAAGCAAATATAAATGTTCCAAATCAAATAAAATTGAGGGCTATGAATTTTGAAGAGCAACATATGTAAACCAAATAAAGGAAAAACTTGAAAAACTTCTCCATAAAACCAAAAACTTCAGAAAACAAAAAATTTTTGTTTCCTCACATTTATTCCTTCTCTTCATCTCTTTTTCTTTACTTCTCGCCCTTTTTGTCAGCATAAAAAGAGTTTGAAGTTGAAAGACTTTATCATAGTTATAACTGTGAGATCCAGGAAATTCATAAGAAATTAATAATTTATAGAATATAAGAGATGAAGGGTTGAGACCACCTTAGGAGAGTTCTTTGATAAATCCTAGACAAGAAACAATGTGAACCTAAGTGGTTTAGAGCACTTAGTTATGTTGAAGGGACTTGGGTTCAAGTCTTGAGCATGTCATTAGCAGATTTATTTAATTTTTATTTTACTACTATATTGTGAATGTGAAAGCATGATTTAAGTTCATACGAATGGGTAAATTAACATAAAACATGTGATAGCTTGTTGGTGTGCATGTGTTTGATGGGTAGAAAAGATGTGGGTTCGAACCTTGGGTTGAAGGAAATGGACCCTTTATATTTTTATGTTTTGTTAAGTGATGAAAAAAACTGTTATTGTTTGTTATTTATATTTTTACTGTTCTGGAACGATTCTGCGGCTTGACCATAGCATGTCTATCATTTTCGCGTTATATTTTTATGTTTTGTTAAGTGATGAAAAAACCTGGAAACTATAGAAATTTCCTGGGAAATCAGAGAGGCGTCAGTTAGGTGCAGTAACAAAGAGTAATGGACATTAAACTTAAAATATAAATTTAATTTCGTTTTTTTATTTATTTTATTAATTTGGGCTGAATTGGGGAGAGGGAAAGGAGTGTGTGAGAAAGTAAAGAGTTAGAGTGAGTGATAGCAAAGGAAAACAGAGAGGAGGCTGGGAATTTTCGTGGTCTAGAGGGAGAGAGTGAGGGTTGAAGGGAATTGAAGAAGATACCTTTAGAGGGGGCCTTGGACAACAAGCATCAAGCGTTAAATTGCTATAGGAGCAAGGAAAAATCAGGTAAGGGGAGCTGTTATTGTTTGTTATTTATATTTTTACTGTTCTGGAACGATTCTGCGGCTTGACCATAGCATGTCTATCATTTTCGCGTGAATTCTGTAAAGTTCTGGACGTTGCCCAGAAACCGCCTGGCGGCTAAGAATGCTCCGCCAAGCGACACATCCATCTCTGATCCATTTTCTGGGCTCTGTGATGAACCGTCTGGCGGCAATAGTGAACCGCCAGACGACGTGCACTGGAGTTGTCTGATTTTGTTGTGTTTTGATGTTTTTGGAATGTGGTTGGACTGCTATGTTTAAAATACAGATGATATGTTCATTAACGTGTTTGGGTGATGATGAACTGGTGTGGGGGAATCTGATAGATATGGGATTGGGTACAAACGCATGATCTTTAGGAGTTATGTGCGATTGTCAATTGTGATGTATGAGAATCGGCAATATGTTAATAAGAAGTCTCAATCAGTTTGTATAAAAATCGAACCGTGTGCGTTAATGTATGAATACATGTGGTTGAATTGGGATGAGAAATTGAATGGGGAAAAATTTAGGGATAATAGATTTCTGCAGAGGCGAGGGAACCTGAATGGTTCTGGAGTCACTGATATGCCGCCCGGCGGTGTCTGATATACCGCTAGGCAATTCCGAGGTGCCAGTGGCGGTTTGACCGTTCAGCTGGTTGGGGTGCACAGTGGGGAACCAAAGATTTAAGTATGGGTGTTGGGGAATGATTGTGAGTATAAAATGTGGGTACTTGTGCGAGGTAAGAGTTATCTAGTGGGTTGGGTTGATGCATGAACTATATTATGTGGACTTGAGATACTTGAATGAGTATTCTAGCAGGACAGTTTTGGTACCATTGTATGCGTGTTCAGATTGCCAGTATGAAATTGTGCGTATATGAAATGTATGATATATAGATAATGGTTAAAGTGTCATATTAAGTTTGAGATAGAGCATATGAAGGATTTGGTGGTGAGTATCGTTATAAACTATCTATTGGGAGTTATGATATGAAAATAGTGTCCTTGTAAAGAAATGATGTAATGCTGATAATGCTATTCGGGTCATAGTATTGCATGTGCAAGTTGGGGACTGATCTGTGTATGTTTCACTTCCAATGTTCATGAATGAGTGCTTAACTTGGTTGAATGCTTGTGAATTGGATGTGTTTATGATTGTAGTATTGTAAATGTTTGTAACTAGTGATCTGGATGTGAGATTTAATGGTTGAATGTGCATAAAAATATTTGCAAGTGTATAAACCAGTAGGGGAGTGTCTTTACTGGTGTGGCGCCTGGCGGTGGGAGAAGCTCCGCCAGGCAGTGAGCCACGCAGCAGAGAGGATTGTGAGGACCGATGCCTGGCGGTCTGGAGCTTGTTCGCCTAGCGGTTCTTAGAGAGGCGCCAGGCGGGAGTGCAGTGACATGGGTCCTTTACATATGGATTTACATGGACGTTTTCTTTCCTTTTCTTGATAGCTTGGTCAGGGATATGCTGGATTGGTTACAAACGGGGAGGTTCGTAACGGAGTTGTGAGATGCGTGATTGATGCGGGCGGGGAGGTCCGTATCGGTTGTACTCTTGTGTGGGGATACGAGCGGGTAGGTTCGTATGTTCCGAGCTCACACCTGAGGCTACTATGAGCGGGGAGGTTCATAGTAGGTGTTCACGCATGTTGAACTATGAGCGGGCAAGTTCGTAGAGTTGGACTACGGGCGGGGAGGTCCGTAGAGTTGGACCACGAGCGGGTAGATTCGTGGGAGCATGATAATCCCTAAGTACCAAGGTTGTAGTTGAATCTTTCTCATATAGGTTATGAGATTGGAAGTATATTGTGATAACGAGATTACCAAAATAAAATTAACTAAGTTAGATTGGGTGAGGGACAGTTATTATTATCATATGATTATATTGTTTTCTTTATCAGCTCACCCTTTCTTGTTTGTGTGTTTGTGTTTGGCGATGATCACGTGACTTGTTACGTGGGAGCAGATGTGAATTCAGGTGAGAATGCCGAAGCATAGAGATGGAGCAGGGGGCTTATGATGGGAGATTTTTCCATATTTTTATTTCATGAATTTCTGTAATAGACTTTATGATGTCATCTTTATTATGAACTTGTAATGAGGATGAAGTACTATGAATGAGTTAACGCGTTAAAAGTTTTTAAATTTCCCACGTTTGGGAACTTATTATAATGTTTGAATTTCTTAAGGTATATTTTGTGAAAAATGAGTTTTATCTAGTAATATCCACCTGGGGTGTTACAATAACGAAGGCTTGGGTGTGGGAGGGTTGGGAATGATGTCTCAAGTGTAAAATATGTCAACAAACATATCATTCATTTTGTTTGACATGAGATAGGCAACATGTTAAACATGTTCTTTCTGTCTGGTTTCATACAAATTGACAAGTTTAAAGATGTATTTTCTATCCCTTACTATAGCCATCTCAAGAGTCCTCTTTAGGATATCTACCATTTTGGTGGTTCTAAGAGTTTCTATCCAAGGTACATTTGGTATATTTGGTGGATTGAGAAACTTATATGGAAACTGGACAAACATTTGAGGTGACTCTATTTCTTTAGTTGGTGACATAAAGGTTTAAAGATATCCTCACTTGAAGATGGTGTAGGTAATGGCTTTTTGCGGGTAGATAATTTGATAGATTTTATCTATGGACAAGTTTAAGGAGATTTCCTCTTTTGGGGGAATAACCTTTTTATTAGAACTCATGATTTCAACAAAACTCTTAGGTCAAGAAGTAGAGGAGGGGTGTGATTGTAGGTTAACCAATGATTTGTATGCATAAGTATTGGCTATATTTGGAAAAGAACTCAGCTTAAACATTTTAAGAAAAAAAATTATAATTTGTCACACTCAATTTTCAAAATTTAGTGAAAAACTTGGAAATAATTGAAATTATTTGGACAATGAAATAAGAGATTTTCCAAAATAAAATATTTTTGTAGTTGTTTAAAAATTAGGAAATATTTTGACACATGATTTCTAAAATAAGGAAACATGGTATAAGAATGTTTACAAAATGAAATGGTAGTAATCAATCACACAAATATACAGTATCAATCATAATCACATATGTATATGTCTAAATGTAATATGAAGTTACCAAAATGCCATTAAGATGCACGTGATAGTTATGTGCATGTGAGCGTCTAATGCATTTTATATTCGTTTTATACTTGAATGTGTTTAATGGATCAATATGTGTTTGATGCATCTATAAGGGTTTGGTGGACCATATGCATCTAATAAGCTAAATGTGTCTAATAGATCACTACATTGTATTAATCATTCATTTACCAAAGTCATGCCAAGTAGGGTTCTCAAATGATTAAATCACTATTTAATGAGATATTTTGTAAATATATTTGTTAATATTGATCATCTGTTGAGACAAACTTTAAGCCAATAATACCCTTCTAGACATAATCCTTAATGAAATTATGTTTAATTTCAACGTGTTTCACACTAGGATGCAAGAAATTATTTTTAGTTAAATTTATAGCAACAATATTGTCACGGAGTATGGGGATGCTACTACTCCTTAATACTTGCAGTCCTCCAGTTTATTTTTAATTCAAAGTATTTGAGATCAACAATTGGTAGTAGATATGTATTATGCTTCAAAAATTGATAATGCAATTGTTCCTTGCTTTTTGTTGCACCACGAGACTAAATTCCCACCAATGAACTTACATCCTTCCTCAGTGTTTTTTCATTCTATCTTGTCTTCTGCATAGGCATCATCATAGTATCCCTACAATGTATAACTTTCATGTTTTTTGTAGCAGAGACCATGATTAACAATACCTTTAAGATATATAAATATTCTTTTGACAACACTTAAACTTACTTCTCTTCGGTCTGACTAAAAATAAACACATATACATACACTAACCATGATATCAAGCCTAGATGTAGTAAGATATAAAAATGAGTCAATCATCTGCCTATATTTAGTGTGATTTACTAATTTAGACTACTTTTCTAGGTCCTAAGGATGTATTAGGATGCATTGGAGTCTTCATCTCCTTTGCATCTTCTATGTTAAACTTCTTAAAGAGTTCTCTAGCATATTTGGTTTGATGGATGTAAATATGGTCCTTAGCTTGTTTTATTTGCAAACAAAGGAAAAACTTAAACTTTCCCATCATGCTCATTTCAAACTCATTTTTCATTAAACTTGAGAATTCCTTACATAATGATTCGTTGGTAGCACAAAAAATGATGTCGTCTATGTATATTTGCACCAGTATGAAATCATCTGAATAATTTGTCCTAAATAGAGTGGTGTCTACATGTCCTCTAGTAAATTCATTCTCGATTAGGAAAATACTTAATATTTTATACCAAACTCTAGGAGCTTGCTTTAGACCATATAAAGCCATAGTAAGTTTATAACATGGTTTGGATGTGTTGAATTCTCAAAACCGGGGGTTTGTTCTACATATACCTCTTCCTTAATGAATCCATTTAAGAATACATTATTTACGTCCATTTGATATAGTTTTATATTGGTATATTTAGCAAATGGTAGTGATATGTGAACAACTTCTAGTCTAGCTACAAGAGTGGAAGTTTCGATATAGTCAATTTCTTCCTGTTGAGTGCAGAATATATGCATTTATTTTAACATACATTTCATACAATTGAACAATAGGAATTAAAAAGGACGGTTCCAACTGCCCTAATCTGGTTTCCTTGTTAAAACTTGAATATTATTGGCTCCTTCCTAGCTCCCAATGGTTGGCTTTAGCTCTCTATCCAATTCAACCTCTATGCTTCAATCAACCACACAATTTCACTCTGATTTTCACTCTAAATTCTCTTTTTCCCCTTAATTGGCCAATTAAACAAGCCTTAATTTTGCTTAATGACCTAAAAATGAAAATGGTCAATAATAAGGCTTAATTGCTATTCTTTATTTGTGGCTTTCCAGTCCTCTTGGCTACTACTAAGTCAGCTAGGGTTCCTCTACCCTTTCACATTCATGCCAAAGAAAATTTTGGCCAAAAGAAAGTTTAATTTGGTTCTACCAAGGTTCAAACCCATAATCATGCCAATGTCAAATCAATGCACAACCATTCAACCAATTCATGTTTGATGATAATTCTTATAATTCTAAGATTATATTATCACTCAACATGATCAAACATATTATTAAAATAATAATCAATTAAATAACACATAAATGGCATACATAGGACTTAAACCCAAGTCCTCTCACACAATCAAGTACTCTCAACCATTTGAGCTAGTACTTTTCCACATCACATCAATTAATATTTAATGCCATAAAGGCTCCACTTCCCGCATTTATTAATTAATTAATTATTTAATTAATTAAATTTCACGGGTCTTACAACATACATATTTCAGATAAGCTTAGACTAATTAGAATTATATTTTAGATAAAACTTTGGGCATGGAAAGGGTGAGTCAAGTAGTATACTTTATCATATGTCTGCAGATAAGTGCCTAATATGAGATATTTTTGAGATGAATTTGGGACTTATCTTGTTTTGATTTTTATGAATTTCTGTATAAATCACCCCAATTTAGCTTGTTTTGTAGTTTCCAATATCAATAAAGAGTCAAAGTGGAAAAATAAAGAAGGGTTAAATGTAAGACCCGGGAAAAATAATTATTTATTCAAAGGTGGTTTTGGGGCGTAAGGTCTCATTTAAAAGAATAAATAAATATTTTTCAGAAGTGAAGAGTGCCACAATTGGTTAGAGCCTTGTCATGGTTGGTGGTCAAGGGTTTGATTCCTGATGTGTTCATTTGGAGTGTTTATATTTTAAATATTGTATAGTTGTATTAGAAGTGTTTATGTATGCATTTGGCGTGACTTATATTTTGTAATTATTTATAATTTATTTGGCGTGTTTTATTGTGTGAATATTATTATGATGTTGTTATGCGTATTGAAGGACAAGAAAAATGTGATATTTGTTATGGTTTGGAGTGTTGTTTAAGCCTTGGAGGTGGTGTGTTCGAACCTTGGCTATTGGAGGTGGTGTTACATAATGGTGGTTTTGGTGTTTTCCTATTATTAATTTGTGGATATTGGCTATTGGGTGTTGGATAATATGAATTGAAGTTTTGTTGCCTGATAATTGTGTAATTAGTTAATGATAGCATAAAACACATGGATTAGTGAGTCTTGATAGTTAGTTTGACCATAATCAATGTTTTTTTTTTCCTTTATTGGTTTATGATATGCTTTTATGGTGTCAAATATGGGATGTGATGTTTGACGACAATTATGGTTCTATTTTTGATACCATTTATATACATAGATGGAATTTTGGGTTGGGTATTATCACAATGTATATTATATAATATACATTGTTGTCTAGTGATATGTATATTTATTTATACATTATTTGATTACTTTATATTTTTCTTTTAAGGTAAATGATTGGTAAGGTTATCACAAAATGTGTGCAAGGTTTCAAAAATTTAAAGAATATGTAAAAGTAGATAAAATTTTGTTTGGTTTAAATATGAGTCTTGTCTCTCTTTATCTTTTTAGAAAATATGTGGATTATGTTTACGAACATGTTTTTTTATAGGTTATTGACATGGGTGGATGTGGGAATATTTTTTATTTTCTTATAGGTTGTCATAGAAGGCACGAGTGAGTTAGTATGGTTTTGTGCATTTAGTCTTAAATAACTAATATTGTATGATATGCATATTTAATAGAGAGAAGTATTTATTTTATATAAGTTATATTATACATATTGTAGCTTTCAAATGGTCTAATGTTATTTTAATTTAGACAAAGTACGCATGTGCATATATATATATATATATATATATATATATATATATATATATATATATATATATATTTATTGTGTTTTAGAGTTGAAGTAGGATGTGTGTACTTGTGTATGAAGATATTAGTATAAGGGTTCCATGATGTATACATGTTTTTGGGTTCATTGGAATGATATGAGATGGTTGATAAGCTTTGTGCCTGTTTTGGAGACTTGGTGTGTGTGAAATAGGTGTCTTATTCATGAAAAAACTTTATTTTTCATATTTTTGCGCAATAGGCGGTGCCGGGCGCTGATTTCCTTCTGCCAGCCCTAAGTCTCGGGTTTTGGAGGGCACCAGGTGCCACTGTATTTGCAGTTTTCGTAAAATTGAGTTTCCTGATTCGTTAACTGTTGGATTAAGCTGAAATTTTGACAATTGGTCCATAACATGTTGTTCTTTAGTTTGCACGGTGTGATCTTAGTTTAGAGGTCTGTAGCTAGAGATATATGTTATGTATGATTGTAGTTTTTCATGGTTATATTGTGTTAAAACTTTTGTGGTGATAAATTGTGATAAGCTTTGGTTGTAGTATACTAGATGTTTGGGCATGATGCTTGATGTATGTTAATATAATGATGATGGTTGTATGATGTCAATGTGTTATGATACATGGGATGAGGAGGCCTTGATGTGCCTATGTGTTTATTGATCATGAATGTGGATAATCATGTGATTGTTGATTGATATGTGATCATGATGAGATAGTGCGTACTTTAATAATGAAAGGTATCTCTATGTAAATTGTACTAGAGATGCACTTCGTTGGGGCTCTCGATAAGAGTAATGGGAAGTGTTGCACTTTGTCGGGGCTCTTGATATGAGTAATGAAAAGTTGTACACTTCGCTAGGGCTCACTATAAGAGTAATGGGAAGTGACATCTTTGGTAAGTTGCGTATGAGAATAAGTTGGGTGGTTGGTTATGAGAGCATGCCATAACATTCATATTACTTGGTGGTAATATGTTGAGGATTGCATGTTTGGTTGTGAGGAAATTTGGTGGGTTGTTAACTTGGTCAAGTTTATTCATATGTTGTGATAATATTAGGTGAGTGATATGCGAATATTATGTTGTGGAATGACGTTTTATTTGGTTAGTTCACCCTTGTATGTTTGTGGTTGTGGTTTCCACCTGTGATGATCGTATAACCTATATTATACGAGAGTACATGTTGGTGCAGATCCTAATGGAGATGCATTATTGTGAGGAGCTCGTGGGAAGTACTTAGGATTGTTACTTAAAGCATTTTGAACAATTTTGAATTTCAATGTAATAGTTGGAAATTTGGAAGTTGTTTCTTCTTTTACAAGGATTTGTAATAAGTTCTTTAATGGTTTATGCTAGATTGGTTTTATCTGGATTTTTTTAATGGTGCTTTAATTTGAGATTAAAGTTTGATTAAATGAAATATGGCTTTTGAAATAAAATAATTGTGAAGTTTCTATATAATAGGATGGTATTAGAGTTTTATGATTAAAAGTTTTGAAGAAAAAAAAATTAGATGTGGCATCTCGAAAGGGGTGTTGCATTAAACTCATTGCAAAAGGAAACCTCAAGCACTTAACCTGAGGCTAAGCCATGAAGACTCCTTCTTTAGGAAGTTATCTCAGGAGTTGCAACACTAGAACATGAGGCTTGAGCCACAAAGGAAACCCACTTAGGAAGGAAACCTCTAAATTGGAGCCACAAGTGAACTATTGAGCACTACCCTGAACAATTTATAAAAACAAAGTTGCATCCGTGTTTAGATAAACTTTTAGAGGGTTCTTTTGGGAGACTCTTAGAGAGTTTTTGAAGAAATTTTCCCCTATGCTTACTAAACATTATTTGAGGGTAAAAGAGAGGATGACTCTTTATATATTATATTGTTTCCATCTATTATAAGGAGCTAAATCTCTTTAATTGCTGAAGTAAAGATGTAAACCCTTGAAACTCTCTTGTATAGGTATTGTTATATTTATCAAAGTATGCTTTAATTACATGTTTGTAAATTAGTTTATACTTGTTATTTGATGAAATGATCATTCATCTTATTTAACTAGCTTGGGATTCAGTGGGAACTGGTTTCAAGTTGTGGTCCAACAAATTCTCCTTATGCTTTTAGATTCTTGGAATATATTTAAGGCTCTAGTTGTTTATAAAGTCCTGATCTTAATGTTGGAGATTCATCCAAGTAGTTAGTGAGGAATCATACTAAAGTTTGATGATCCTAGGCTTTAGATGCCAGGAATGGACCTAGAGTTACATTTAAAGAGAACTCTCAGGACATAAATGATTGTATCTATATAAAAGATGACTAAATCAATACAAGAGAGAGACAAAGTGGTGAAATCTAGCTTCAACATACCTTTTTAACTTTGAAATCAACCCTTATTCAAATATGTTTTAATATAATTTTATTACTTAAGATCGACATTATTTTATATGCAAACAAAAAATTAACTTTTCTCATATTTATATGTAAACCAAACATTGTTTCGTTCAAATCAAAGTAGTTTAGACCTTGTGTTTTCTACCAAATCCATGTGAATGTAACACTTGTTGTACTACAAACTATCAAGTACTTGCAGGAAAAATTGATTGCATTGGAGCAAATCAAGAAGAAGAACCAACTGCTGAACCTATGGACTTGATTCCCTACAATCCTCCAGAGGATAGAGGCCCTGTGTACTCACATTTTGAGAGGATGGTGCTGAACCAGCTGCATGAGCTCAATGTGTCTCAACATGAAC
>Ga0214543_1009562_pt1 | contig 14964 bp, 6 predicted proteins | sample CNSS2metaG_FD_160094 | JGI IMG/M metagenome (GOLD analysis project Ga0214543, IMG submission 160094) | Root nodule microbial communities from cowpea collected in UCLA plant growth center, Los Angeles, California, USA - CNSS2 | ecosystem: Host-associated > Plants > Roots > Nodule | place: USA...
GGAAAAGTGAAAAAAAAAAAAAAGCATGGTAGAACATAGAAAGCATCGAAAGTGGAAAAAAGGAAAAACAAGATAAATCATTAATTACGGAAGTGGAAAAAATTTACTCACCACACTACTTACCAAACATATACTCGACTTCCGAGCGAAAAATTGACTTAAAAGAGCGGAAGTCCACTTCCGTAACACTATAAAAATTTTACACGTCATTTCCACTTCCGATTAAATCATACACTTCCGGAAGTCGACTTCTGTTTCACACATACATTCCGAAAGTCGACTTCCGTAGAAGAGAAAAAATAATTTCATTTTCGTAAAGTTAGATTTGGCTTCCGGAAGTCGACTTCCGTTTTACATATGCATTTCCGGAAGTCGACTTCCGTATATGAAAAAATAACTTGACTTCACACTTCTGTATTGACTTCCGTAAAATGTAAGAATGAAATATTAAAAACGCACCAACATTTATCTCAGAGATAAACGCACGTACCTCTTTTTCCGAGAAGAAATGAAGCAAAGCAAATGGTAAAATAGGAGTGGACCCTCGACTGAAAATTTCACACCTCAACCACCAACGAAATTTTTTGCACTAAAAGTGAAAGTGAAAGTGAAAGTAAGTGTAAGTGAAAGTGTAAGTGAAACTGAAGAGGGGTGCAAGGTATATAAATCACTGGCCGGAAATTAATTCAGGCACCCAAGTAACTCTGTCATTCATAATTGTTTAATTATTGCGTCTACCTAATTAAACTTTTTTATTTATTTAATTTTCCAAGAGCATAAATGAAAAATCGTGAATATTTGGAGGTGCAGAAGAAATATTAGAGGTGCAGGAAGAAACCCCCTACATTTAAGGTTATCGAGTGTCTAAATGGCCCTTTCATTTAGTCTCGTAGTGTCTTTTTTACCTCCATAATGCGGAAAACTCCTAATGTTTTCAAATTGAGAACATTTCATATTTATAATCTAAAACTATATTTTGAATTGTATTTTAAATTATGTAATTTACAAATGTGTTATAAATTATATTATAATTAAATTATTTAAATAATAAACAACACCTTTTAATTTTTTTATGTAATTTTAGCAAAAAGTAAATTTATTTAAATATTATCTTCTCATTATCTTGTACATATTAAATATAAGATAAAGATAACACTATAATATTATTTTAGCATGCATCAAATATTATAATTAGTAACTTTAATCCACTCTTATTCTATCATTTTTTTTTCTCTTATATCTTATAGTTTTATATAATTAAACTCTGTTTAATAATTAAGATATAAATAGAATATAAAAATATGATAGAAATATACTAAAAATAGAGTAAGACAAACTTCACCTTATCTAATGTAAACAATGATTGAGTAAAATAAAAATTATATTGAACAATAAAATTACTTGTTATCAAAGTTACACATAATTTTCTGAACAATACCTTTTAATTTTTTATTTCAATTATAAAATAATATTTATACCAATAAACGACCTACAAAACTACACATGGATATTATTAACTTTTTATTTTACTTATTTTTTCCCAATAGGCTTTAATAATTGGTGGACGTTAAGATTTGGTATTGATTTAGGGTACATAAAACATTTCTTAAAGCATAAATTTTTCTACATAAAACATAATGTTTTTTACTGAAAGGTAAACTATAATAAGTTAAAAGTAATATTTTAGAAAAACTAAAATATATCTTTTTAGTAATTTAAACTTAAACTAATTTTAACTCATTTAAAAAATTGTTTTATATTTTTTTCTTATTTTCTTATATCAAACCATACTATTCGCGTCAAGAGTTTCTCCATAGATATATTTAAGTTGACCTAGGATAATGATATTTAAGGGCGTGTTCGCATCAGTGAATCCTTCCAATGCATTGAATTGTGAATACAAAAAGAATTTGTGTTCGTCTTAAAAAATATTAACGCAAATGGATCTGGGAGATAAGATTAAAAATTCATTCCTCTACTGCAAAGAAGATTTGAGATGATCAATTAAAAATTTACCCATATAACCTCATTATATTCAAAGCCAACTGTATAATTCTTACCCATATATATATATATATATATATATATATATATATATTAATAATAATTTTAAGTAATAGTAATTATTAAAAAAATAATAATTTAATATAATTTATTTTTATTAAAATTTATTAAATAATAGTTTTTAAAATATAATATTTTTAATTAATTTAAGAATTATTTTATATAATTCTATTATAGAGGGTATTTTAGTAATTTTTACATTTTATTTATTTTTATTTTTATTTAATTTATCACCTCACTCAAATCATTCACTAACTTTCACAAAATTCATCTCTAAATCCACTCACTTTACCTTCTAAATCCTCTAAAAAAAATACATATATTCATCCACTCAAATCTACACAAATCAATCATCACACTCTCCCCCAAATCCATTTTCTAAAGCTAACACAGCGTAAATGTCTAGAAAAGGGTGTTGATAAAATGATTTTTTTAAGTCTTTTGAAAATATAAGGTTAAGAAGGTGTGTCTCTAACATTTGATTTACCATTTAAAAAATAACATTTATAGAAAATTATATTTAAAAAAACTATATTGTTACTCATGTTAATATTTTAAAAATAAAATATTACTTCTTCTTTTTTTACAAAATTTATATAAATATTTCCAACAATCTTAATAATTATAGAGTAATATGCACATTTATTTTTATTTATAAACATAAGTACTGTCATTGTCTTTTTTTTTTCTTTATAGGTAGGATTATCATATTTTTTATTTATTGACTATTTAATTATTAAAATCATAATTTAGATGATCCTATTTGACTTAATATTTTTGTTCCTGTAACAATTATTCAACGTATTTTTTAATTTTTTTTAGTTTAATGTCTAATATTTATTAAAAGGAATTAATGTGGTCTCGTTAGATTAAGGTTTAAATCATTAGAGATGATGAAGTAACATAATAATATTGACACTTTTTACAAAAATATAAATATATCAATTTGTCAAATTGTTTTCTTTTTGACAAAAAGATCCAATTCCCTCCTTTTTAAGGCACATGAAATAAATAAAAAAAGTAAAAAAAAAAAAGTTGAGAAAAAAATAACATTGAAGAATTCCTATAAATATTAAATGAAGAGACGTTAAATCATCTGATTTAATGATTAATGGAAGATGACTTAAGTATGTCTTAATTATCCAAAAATATTATATTGGAAGTGGGTTTGTAACCCTACTTTTTTTTATATGTGGCCTATGTATACATCTTTTCATTTTGCTTAAATTGATTATTCTTATTTTTAAAAGAGAAGTAGTTAAATTCATCATTTGAACTTCCTCCATTAGTAATTTGTTCTCTCTTTGAACATACATGATCAATAATTCATTAATACACTACTCATCTTTATGTGTGTTATAAGTAATTTTAAAAAGAGCATATTGATGAGGCAAAATATATACAATATAATGTACTAGAAGGGAATCAAACATCGTAACCTCCAAGATCTCTAGTTGAGCCACAATATTTCTTATGCGCATGATTGATCACACACTCTCTTGATCCCGACGAGCTTTAAGGATGATTAATATATGATAATAGTGTTGGTAATCCGAATACCAGCAGAAAAGTTGGTATTTTCTAATGTCATAAAGAGACAATTTAACCTCTCCCATTTTTCATAGGACAACAACATCTGGAGTGTTGGTGTTGGTCTTAGTAATAAGGATGACTCTAGTTTTCTAATAGCATAATTAATGTCCATCTAACCCAAATGGAGAAGAAATGTCTCCTTCCAAAACTTATAATTATTCCTTTTTTTAAGTTCGGGAATACCATAATGTATATTAGAAATATTCACAAATTGAAAAATTGCAAAAAATATTTTAAAAATACATGTTCATTATCATAATTTGGTATTATAACAAAATAATGTTTTGTCGATGCAAACATGTCTTAATAAATGAATCTAATAACATAAAACTTGTTTATGAGCCAAAGTCATACTCAATTAGACTCACATAACCAAATGATAAAACAATTATGTTTTACCGATACAAACACATCTTAATTAATGAATCTAGTGGCATAAAACTTGTTTATGGGCTAAATTCTTACTCAAATAGACTCACATCACCAAATTATAAAACTATTATACTATTACATTTTACTAATATAAGACACGTCTTAATGAATGAATCTAGTGACATAAAACTTGTCTGTGAGTTAAAGTCACACTCAATTAGACTCATATAACCAAATGGTAAAACTGTTATGTTTTACCGATGCAAATACATCTTAATAAAGGAATCTAGTGATATAAAACTTGCTTGTAGGCTAAAATCTTACTCAATCAGACTCACTTCACCAAATGGTAAAACTATTATACTGTTATGTTTTACCTATATAAACACGCGTCTTAATGAAGGAATCTAGTGACATAAAACTTGTATGTGGGTCAAAGTCATACTCAATTAGACTCATATAATCAAATCATAAAACTATTATGTCTTACCAATGCAAACACGTCTTAATGAATGAATCTAGGGACATAAAACTTGCTTATTAGCTAAAATCTTACCCAATTAGACTCATCTAACCAAATGATAAAACTATTATACTATTATATTTTACCAAATGTGTGTCTTAATGAATGAATGTAGTGACATAAAACTTGTTTGTGAGTCAAACTCATACTCCATTATACTCATATAACCAAATGTAAAACTATTATGTTTTACCGATACAAACAAGTCTTAATGAATTAATCTAGTGACATAAAACACTTTTGGGCTAAAGTCTTACTCAATTAGACTCACATCACCAAATGACAAAACTATTATACTTTATGTTTTACTGGTATAAACACATGTCTTAATGAATAAATCTAGTGGCATAAAACTTGTTTGTGGGTCAAAGTCGTTCTCAATTAGACTCACATAACCAAATGATAAAATAATATTTTAACGATGCAAACATGTCTAATTAATCAATGAATCTAGTAACATAGTCTAATTAATCAATGAATCGAAGGTTGCAATGCGGATGCTTTGAGATCTTTGATATCCATAATCGCAAAATCTAACATCGGTTAGCGTTACCTCATTAATAGTTCCACTCTGATAATATTACGATTCGTTCGACATCAAATGCAAGAGAAAGACAACAACAAAAATTCAAAAGGATAAGCACGACATATTCAAACAAGACAGGGGTATTTAACCTTGTTTTGATACCAAATGTAAAACTAATGCGAAAAAAAGATTAAGGACTAACATTTCGCTATTGTCATTGTCATGAGAATCCTTTAATATGTTTTTTTTTTTTTAACTTTCACTCTCTAAACTTTGATGAGAGAGCAAATTTGTGACCCAAAGCATAGCACATGTGAACTTTATTGAGACACTTGACATCATAGAGTAAAAGTAGTTGCCATAATAAATTGATGTCAATTATATAATATTACAATATCAAAATTTATACAACAATTATAATATTGATTGAAAAATGATACATTTATAATAATTGACCTTGTGAATATTATATTATCCCATATATATGACAAATGGGAAAGTTCCAACATTAATGTCTATGAATTGTTTGTCATCATATATAATTGTTTTGACTTTCAAAATAATAATTTGAATTGATGACGTAAAGAATATGAGAAAAATATAAATTGCAAATATATACAATGGTTGTGACTATATTGGCCTACCTAACCCATGGAAGAGTAATTACAGTAATGATGTAATTACAGTAAGACATGTATTAATGATATAATGTATTAATGATGGTTCTAAATACAAATATACGGTGACAATTTTAAATTATTGATAATATTTTTAGTGAGACATGTATTAATGATGGTTCTAGAGACATTTCTAAAAGACTATGTTATCCGTTTTTAAAAGTCCTATCAACACTTATGTTAATTGACACACGTTTTAATATATATATAAAGCATCGAAATCAATTGTTAATTACCCTATATATAGTTACATTATATTTTTTACTGCATGCATAATGTGAGAAAAAAAATATACTAACCACATGCTTATATTCAAATTTTATTTTTCATCCCAAAAATCAAATCTCCTAAATTGTACTCGTGTAGATTAATATCATCTTTATAAAATTGCATTTCTAACACTCGTGATTCATTTCATATTCCAATTATCTAACACTCATGATTTTTCGACATATTTTTTCGTAAATCTGAGGCTCAGTGTTGTTGTAGCAATTGAAAAATGATTTATTTTTTATGTTTTAAGAGACATTTGAGATTGACGTCAACACTAGTGAATGAACTATGATAGAGACCTAACTCAAACACAGCATAGAGTAGAAGTTGCAACACCCCTTAATTATTATCTAAAACCAACATATCGCAAATACGAGACATTTTAGCCCACTTACCAAGCCTAGGGACAACCCTTAGCCCCACTAAGGCCCATATGGATTTTGGCAGAAGGTATATGAGTATTTTATGTGGCAAGGAGTTTTTTTCTATTCTTTTTTATGAAAAGATATTATTTAATACTATTTGACAATCATTCGACGATTTGTATAAGAGTAATATAGTATTAAAAAGAGTTAATTTTTATATTTAGAAAATAAATAAATAAATAGTGAGAGATAGTAGTAAAAAAAATAGATATCAAAATAGGAGTGTTTTTTTTTTTTTTATTTGCTCTTTCTTTGCAAAGACGTGATGTATATTAGTTATCAGGAATATGCACGCGCATTTTTAATTTATCTGGGAGGAGACAAATGCAGTTCATTTTCATGGTACGTGTAAGACTTGTTTTTTACATTTAACATATGAAGAAGATGACATGGCATAATTCCTGGCATGGCAGTGACAGATTTGTCGGTATTCTACTGTGAGACTATTAAGTGGCTAACCAAAGCCACGTGATTCCATATTCACCGTCCACTAGCTAAACCCCAATGCTTTGACATAGGAAAAAAGTAACCAAATTTATTTAAACATCAACTATATTATTTGTATAATGTAAATTTGCGATACATTTTAACATTATCTGTTTTTAATTGTTTGTTTTATTGAAAAAAATATGTACAAATAGATACAAATTCTCTTTATATTATCTCACTTAATCCGCACTGAGGGTTGATTGTTTACAACGTCATCAAAACCAAAAAGCAGATCAGCTGCAGAAAGTAGGCTTCCAATTCTGCATAAAAACAAATACTATAATATAACCGACATCATAGGCAAATCATTGTAAATCAACGCAATTGCATAACCTAGTATAAAGGGGTGTTTGTTTGATCTCGATTTTTCAAATTCAAGAAACCTATGGTATTTTCTTTGATGATTTTCTTTTTAAATATTTTTTTTTCTTAAAAAGGAATCTAGTTCTATCGTAGTGGAAAAGACGGTGTTTGAGGAAGTTGAGTTGATATTTCAATTACTTTGTTGAATTGTAGTGATCTCCGGAGGATTTTCTATTGTTAAAATTAGTAAGAGTTTAAAAACTATATTGAAATTTAATGATATAACAGTGAGTAAACAAAAAATGAGTATTTCCCGTATACGAAGATAGGGTTACTTATCAAGTTCTTAAAGTTTGTTATTATATAATTATAATACACATATCCGAGGGATATTAAGGTATATTTGGTAATGTAAATATCTCAAAAAATTTCAAAGTCATGTGATAATTAACACTATTTTCAAAAGTCCAAGTTGGTACAAAATTCACACTACAAAAAAAAAAATTAATAATGACAAATTTTAATAGCTAAAAATATGTTTAGAGATCAATTTAGAGACTAAATTCTTTGGTAGTTAAAACATTATAATGTAAGTAATCAATTTAGAGATCAATTCATAATCCAAATTATCTTAGTTACCAATTTGGAGAAAAAGTATAAAATTTTCAAACTATTTTAGTTATCAATAATTTTTAGTTTATACATTAGTATCTAAATTAATCACTATAGTGACTACTTATTTTTTGTCACTAGAATTAGTCAAGGATTTTCTTGTAGTGTCATTAGGCTTGGTACATTCTTTTATCCTAGTATTTGTAGCAACTATTCAATATTTTTTTAAACTATTTTTTGGCTCAATGTAGTTATAATATTTATTAAAAAGATTTAATCTGATTCATTTCATTATATCAACATCATGTTATATGGAAATGAACTTTGAAAAAGATGAAACTTATATGAATTTGTGATAACATATCTAGGATTATACATGGATTATTGCTTTGATTTGTGTATTAAATATTGACACTTGTCTCATAACAAATCACCTTGTTTCACTGATGATTTAAATCATGTAAATTAACATAGTAGGTTGTAAGAAGTTGTCGCAACCAAAATCGCGACGGAACGACGAACCAAAAATTAAAATTTGTAAAAAGGAGTTTTGGAGTCGCCACCATAGTTATTATAGGAAACTATGGAAAACCATAAGAAAGAGCAAGGTCTGCGAAAAATCAGATTTTGGGTTCGGGAGTCGGTTACGCATGGGGAAGGTATTAGCACCCCACAACGTTCGTCCTAAGACGGTACCTTGAATTAAATGTGCAAAAGTTATGTGGTTTTTTCAAAATATTTAATTTCCCCTAAAAATATTAATAAAATAATGTACAAAAAACAACAAAACTATTTTTTTGATTTTTTGAGCCCGACGAGGATTAATCCTCACTCCTACGTATCTCCAAGTGAATGAAGAATCAGGTTTACGTAGTTCTTTTTGAAAAATTATTTGAGAACCTTTTTTGATTTGATTTTTTTTTATAATTTTGAAAAGTTTTTTATTTAAATTTTTACTAATTAGAATTATTTTAAAATTGGTGTTAGACAAACACTATAGAAATGAGAAAAACTATTTTTTGTTATGATTTTTAGAATAAGACAAAACAAAACCCAAAAGTAGGTGAAAAAACGTATAATATTAAAACAAAATATAGTGAAAATTTGGGAATGAGTAAATGAAAAAATTTGGCACTGACATACCTCTTAAACTTTCGAGTTCCTCCTCTTCTTTATCAATCTTTTGTTCCCTACATTATAACTATCTTTTTATTTTTCCTACCTCCTCCAATATGTTTTTTTAAGAGAGATGAAAGAGGAGGGGTGTATGTGAGAGTGATGAGGGGAAAGAATTAGAGAAGTGTCAAGAATCCTCTTTTTTATTTCAGTCCCCTTACCATATGACAGATCAAAGCAATCTCAGCCTTAATTGTAATGAACAATATAAGGAAGGAATTGGTCATGATAGTAGCAAATTATGAGTATCAAATCGCAGCAAATTAGGGCACAAAATCAATCATCATCAATAACAAATCAAAGCACAAAATTAATCCCAATTAATAATATTGATTCTTACCATTTGAAGAGATATTGTTTCTAATTATTATTATATAATAATTAATTTTTCTATCAGGAACAAAGGTAGAAAATATTTGAGTTATTGGGCTCATGAAAATTAATAACAAATTGGGCTCTTCCTCCTTTTTTTCTTTTTTTTTTCTCTCTTTTTTCTTTTTTTTTCTAAAGTTGATGTTTGAAAATCTTTTTGAAGAAAATTTTGTTTCACATTTTTTTTCCATTAACTAAAAAACCCTTTTTTTATTATTTTTTTATTATTTTTTTCGAAAATAAATTTATTTACCCGGACAAAATTGGGTGTTGACAGAAGTTGAGTTAGAGTTCTTGCACACCATGACATATGTAACTATGCGACTTGGGTTATAGTAAAATTATTCTAATCATTCTCTTAAGTTTGATTGTAAGTACAAGTTTTATGTTTTCAATACGATGTTAGTCCACAATAGAATATATCCTATAAGTTTTTTTCTGAAAGTGAGTAGGGATGACAAAAATACTTGTGTTTGTGGGTATCCATAGATAAAATTCGTGACGAGTAGATGGTATATGTAGGTATTTGTTACTCGTGGGTAGCGGGTATTTTAATATCCGTTTATAAATGGGTCGGGTGTAGGTATCATATTATCCGTACTCGCGAATACTTGTTACCCGTAAAAAATTAAAATTAAATTTATGTTTTGTTAAGTTAAATTTAATTAAAATTAAATTTATATTTTATTAGATTAAGTTAATTTAAATTTAATTCTAATTTAATTTATATTTTATTTTAATTTTTTTTTGTAATTTTATTTAAATTTAATTTTAAATATTTATAAAATATATATTTTCAAATATATGTGAGTATTTACGAGTACCCACGGGTTTTAAAATACTAGTGGGTATTTTTTAAACGGGTAACAAGGCGGATAGCGGGTGAATTTTTCTGTTGCGGATAGACACTATATGTGCCCGACTTGACTCGTTGACATCCCTAGGTGTGAGGTTATATTTCATTTGTTTAATATATTTGATGTATAGATTCATGTGTTATTTATAGTGTTGTTATAATTTTTATTTTTAAAAGAAATTGAATTGTTGTAACTTGTTAATTAAAATGTATTATCTTTATATATATATATATATATATATATATATATATATATATATATATATATATATAAAGTTAAAAAATTATTTATATAGGTTACTATTGGATAGTGACAAATTTTTACCAATAACTTGAAAAATTTAAAATAATACGTTCAAAATTTATATATTTAATTATTGTCACTAATACAACAAAAAATTATATATAATGAAACTCTTCAAATGTATGTCTTTGAATCTTAAAAAATAATTCTTAATTGAACAATTAAATCATTAGTATCATGTTTCAGAACATGTAGCTCCCTTTTTATAAGTTTTAAAAAATTATATATCATTTTATTCATCATCAATATACATTTTTTTTTTAAAAAAGTTTAAGACTTAAAAATAATTTGTCGAAACCTAATCACAAATCAAAAGATGTGGTTATTAAAAGAAAAATACACGACAATCAAGTAATCATTGAAAGTTAGTTATGAAAAAATACATAATAAATAATTTTTCCTTTTATGTCCATAAAAAATTACTATACAAAATCATCATGAAATAAATAAATAAATAAGTACTATGGAACTAATATTTCAAATATCAAGTGAGACAAGAGAGAATAATAGTTTTTTTTTCTCTTTAAGAATAGAACATATAAGAATGAGAGTAGATAAATGATCCCTACGTAGGAAAGAGTACAAACGTTTCAGAATTTGAATCTTCTAGAGAGACAATATAAATAAATCATAGAAGAATGTTGAATAAAACATGGATGATGTCACAATCAGTGGCGGAGCCCCCTCCCCCACACACACACACAAACTTTTTTAACTTTTTTAAAATTATATATTTCTAAAATTTTTATATTATATATATTTTGAAAATTTTTAAATTATATGTATCACTTTAAATTAAATAATAATACACCAAAAATTAATAAAAATTAAATTAAGTATTTTTTAATTTTTTTTATAAAGTACAACATTTAATGTTAATAAATAGTACAATATAAAATTAAATATAATAAAGAAAAAAATTGTTAAAATAATTTTTATTTTCTCTTCACATTGTTTTTTGAGTTTTTTCACGTGTTGTACTCATCTCTCATTTTTACGTAAATTCTTTTGTTGTTGAAAAAAAAAAGTTAAACAGAAACTCATTATTTCTGCCATCATTTTTTTTCATATCTTCTCTCATTCTTAAAGGAAAAAAATTCTCTTGTCTCACTTGGTAGTGCAATAATTGTTCAATATTTAGTCCTGTTCTTTTTTATCTCATTACCCTTTTATATATTTATTTTTTATGAATATAGAAGAGCAAGTAATGTATTATGTGATTTTTCATAGAGGGTTTTTAATTGTAACCCAATTATCATACTTTTTTTTTAATAATCATGTCTCTCAATTTTTGATTAGATTATAATAAATTATTTTTTGGTCTTAAACTTGTTTTATAGATAGGTATATTGATAAAAAATAAAAGTAAATTCATTTTTTCGAATTGATAAAAAAGAAGTGAAGACGAGAACAAGACAATAAGGTTGCTCATCGCATAAGCATAACAATGATGAAATGAAAGTTTGTGATGACTTTTGAATTGATATGTGCACATTAGTAAAATGGAAAATGAATATTGTACATATAATATGATTATTTACATTGAACAAAAAATAGCTGAAAAATTTAGTTATGATTCAATTATTTGATAAGTTCAAGAATATGAAAAAACAATGACAATCAAGTGAAGATTCGACACAAAGATGTCAATCTTTGATAAGAATCAGAGTTATAATCCAATAACCAAGCAAATCATCTCTCAAATAATGCAAATGCATATAATATGACTCTGTCTCAAAAGTGTTTACATAATTTTTTTTTGGTACCTTTATATATAGACACATAAATGTAAGAAAACTTGGAAACCTAAAAGAAGGTATGAGCACAAAAATATAAAAACATAAACTAATTTATAGAGAAAGCCCAAAGTACAAAAACATAGAAACATAACTAATTTCTAAAGAAAAACTCAAAGTCAAAAAACATAAACAAATTTTCCTAAAAACTATCCTTCAAATGTGCTCCAAGTCACGATCTTCATATCCTTTGAATTTTCAATTGTTTGTAGCATCACGAGCCTTGAATAGATTTGATTTTCCAATCTCTTACTCTTTGTCCTTGTCATAGGTCATTTGAATTGTAAAGTTTAATCTTCAAGTTCTTTTTGTATGAAATCTAGGAATAGTTATCTATCAGTACAAATAATGAGTTTGTGTATAACTTTGTTTTCCTTCTTTTTTCTTACTTCAGAAACAAAAGAAAATATGTAAGAATAAAGGATGAATATATTCAGTGAGTAATTCAAAAAATCATAAGTGAAAATAAAAAATATCTCAATAAATTTTTTTATTTTTATTTTTTATTTATTTAATTTTATATTTTATTATTTATTAACATTAAATAATATGCTTTATAAAATAAATAAAATTTTACCTAATTTAATTTCCAATATTACTATATACTACATAGAATTAAAAAATAAATAAATAATTGGGGAGACGCACCCGGACTTGCAAAATATTCCAGATGTACTATATTCCATGTGGTGTTGTGATATGCGATTATTGTTTTATATACACGGAGATATAAATAAAAGTGTTGAAACATCATTTAAAAGAGATTTAGGTCTGTGAGTGTTATGTAAAAATTTATATTTATACACAAATTATATATAATGTGTATTTTTGAAGTACTATATAAAGTTGGAAGTGCTAGAGAAAACATGATAGTAAAGAGTGTATGATATGAAAAAGGTTTTACTAAGATGAATAAAGTTTATTTTACCAAAAAAATAGGCTTCAACTTTACAATTAATGCACAAAGAAATAAGGTCATTGAATGGAACATGGTGGGTCAATAATTTTGGGTTTCTTTTGAAAAATAAAATGACGTGTTCCTTTGTTTCCCTACCCTGCAAGTTGCAACCACGAGAAACTTGTAAAATGGACTAGTCACCTTCCAATAACTAGCCGAAGTGACTCATCAACTGCCACACCAGCTTAATCCACAACTCAGACCAGACCACATCGTTAATTAGGAGTCTTTTTGTTTTGTCCGAATCGCACAACCGTATTTACAAATCTCATAACTATTTTTTTTTTTTGTAATAGAAGTTAATATCGTCTCATAACTATATAATATTATCTTGTTACATTTGTATTATTGTTTAAAATAAATAACTTAAATAAATTTAATAAGATAAATTTTCTGTACGTAATATATGTTTATAAATTTAAATTATAATAGTAATTAAAATAAGAAATCATTTATATATATATATATATTATTTATAAATAAATTTATAAATTTAAGAAAAAGAAGAATTATAAATGAATTACAAATTTTTATAGTTTTGCTGATATTAATTTATATAATAATATATATCATATTTTTCATTTAACATATTATTTTGAATGTATTTATATTTATAATGATTGGAAACATAAATTTAAATTGTATTGTTTATTATAATATTAAAATAAATAATTATTTTTTAAATATTTTTAAGATATTAACTTTCCTTTTTTAAAATTATACATTTTTTATAATGTAAAAAGTAATTATATAAAAAAATATTATTTAGTTTAAATTTATTTACATTAATAATTTATCATAATTTATAGAAAGTTTAAATTGAAAAGTCAACTTTTCGAAGATTATATGTAATTTTAACTAGAAAAAATATCCTTTAAATATAATTATGTTATATCCAACTAGGATGTTCTAGAGTACAGGTAGTAACTCCCTCGTACCTTATCCCGCTGGATAAATATTCGTCTCATACCCGTACTCATAACTGTGCGGATATCCGTTACGCGAGTGCTTACATATTTTTTTAATATCCACGAGTACCTGCGGGTATTTACAAAAAAAAAATATTTAATAATATATTTTAAGCATAAATTAAAATAAAAATACAATGTATAACATTTATAAATTCCAAACAAAGTGCAAATAACTCATTTAAATAGTGTTGAATGATAGTTTACAAAAAAAATTGAGATTTTTTAAAACCAATTGATTAAAAAATAACTCATTCAAGTTCAATGTGCTAATGTTTTAATCATTTTTTTTAATTTAAATTAAAATATAATGAATACGGGTATTCACGGGTATGGATACTATAATACTCGTATCCAGTGGCGGATCTTGATCAAGAATGTTGGAGGGGCCAAAGTAATATGGTTATTTGATTTTGATTGAATCGTTAGTATAATGTTTTCAAAAAATAACTTATGTAACTGAACAATTGAATCATTAGTATAATGTTTCAAAATATGTGAAGAAGTAGAATCTATGTTGTTTTTCCATCTTCATGTAGTTTTTCTTGTGTCACTTTTAAAAAAACATTTATTATTTTATTCTTCATCAATATACTTTTTTTTAAATATATTAAAAAATAATTTGTTATAATCTAATAAAAAATTGAGAGACATAATTATTAAAAGAGAAATATATG
>Ga0214543_1009563_pt1 | contig 14963 bp, 9 predicted proteins | sample CNSS2metaG_FD_160094 | JGI IMG/M metagenome (GOLD analysis project Ga0214543, IMG submission 160094) | Root nodule microbial communities from cowpea collected in UCLA plant growth center, Los Angeles, California, USA - CNSS2 | ecosystem: Host-associated > Plants > Roots > Nodule | place: USA...
TTACTTAGGAGAAGACTGGATGTAGATTCTTTTTGAATCGAACCAGTATAAATTGTGTGTCTTGCTTCTTTCTTCTCTCTCATAATCTTTCTTGATTGATTTAAACAGTCCATTAACCCAGAACTGCAAAATTGATTAATTGAGTTTTAAACCTTAAAGACTCCTTCAAGATTCACATTAAGTAAGTGAAAAACTCAACTCATTAATCAATTCAGATCCCTTTGTGGTTAAGAGTATTAGACAGATCTGTTTTTAACAATTTTTTTATTTAGAATTAAATGACATATTAACAATAAACTAGTTTTCCATAATTTTAGAATAGTAAAGGAATTAATTTGAAATTAAGTTTGACAGGGACTAAAACTACTTTTCACAAAACTATAAAGATAAAAAAATGATTTAAGTCTATATAAACATATTAGTAAAAAATATTGTTTGCCTTTGCATTATATTTAATTTATTTAAAATATATGTAAAATTATAAGAAAAAATCATTTCAATCATAATTTGTGTTCACATAAACTAAAAGTAGTACATGTAGAAGTTTAAAAAATAAACTCTACACAAGTCGCATTAAATAAGAAATAACTTATACAAAAGATAAACAGTACATGTGAACCATGCTTTTAGTTATTTAGTTTGATAATAGTTAGTCCAACAGGAGTTTGATAAAATTATTGTTTGACAATAAATAAAAATTAAAAAATGAATAAAAGAAACGAAAACCAAGAAAAATAAAGAGTGACTGACTTTACATTTACGTTCTTTCATGCAGGGGTCGTATGTTTTTCGAATTCTCTTTGACTATTTATACTTCTTACTTATTTTCATTGATTTTTATTTCCGTTAATTCTCTCTTTTTTTTCTTCTTCCGAACAAAACAATACAAGAATAAAAATATATCCATGAAATGATGCGAGAGTAGTCGAAAATGAATTGGAAGGAATGAAAATATCTTAAATTGCATAAAAAGGTGTAGAAGTAATTATCATGTGTTATCACCATGTTCTTTTCAAAAAAGGAAAGCAAAAAAGAAGGAAAACCGAAAGTTGGAAACCTCAAATTTGTAAATCAAGGAAGAGAAGTTGAATGTTGGAGCGATTATAAAGCCCTCTTTCATGCTTCGCAATAAACATTCATCTCAATCTAACTATATACATTCAATTCACAGATTCCAGAGAAGAAAATAAAAATTTTTAAAAATGAGCTCCGAACTGATTCACAGAACGCAGACACCAGACTTCGCCCACCGGAACTCAGATTCGGCGCCTGAGTCCAATTGCCCACCCAAATCCACCAGCCGGATCGGTTACATGTTGCGCGAGCGTGTCCCCTTCCTCCTCGTCGGTGTGGCAATCGCCGCTGCCTTCTTCCATGTTCTACCTTCTCCATCCACCGTAGCAGCTCCTCACGACTCGCTCCTAGAGACCGAGTTGGCTCTGCCAACTCGCCGCGTGCTCATGGAAGAGCACACCGAAAAGAAGGGAAGGCTGCCTATCGGAGTGAAGGGCAGGAAGCAGAAGCGGATCGTGGTCACCGGCGGAGCCGGTTTCGTCGGAAGCCACCTGGTGGACCGTCTGATGGAAAGAGGGCACAGCGTGATCGTGGTGGATAACTTCTTCACCGGAAGAAAAGAGAACGTGCTGCATCACATGGGGAACCCCAACTTCGAACTCATCCGCCACGACGTCGTTGAACCCATCCTCCTCGAGGTTGACCAGATCTACCACTTGGCTTGCCCCGCTTCCCCCGTTCATTACAAGTTCAACCCCGTCAAGACCATCATATCCTTCCGAAATATTTTCTTACCTTCTTTTCCATTCACGTAATTGTTTCTTCATTTTTATTCTGATATTGGATCGGTTGAAATTGGAATCCTTGATTCTTATATGGTTGTGGAGCACAAGACTAATGTGGTTGGAACGCTGAACATGTTGGGTTTGGCAAAGAGAGTGGGTGCACGGTTTTTGCTTACCAGCACCAGTGAGGTGTACGGTGATCCTCTTCAGCATCCTCAGGCTGAGACCTACTGGGGCAACGTTAATCCCATCGGTAATCTCAATAATCCGTAGTAGTAGTAGTAGTATTTTAATTACTCTTTTTCATTACGTGCAAATTACTTTTTGTATCTTAATTTATGGTTGAATCGCACTACATGGTGTGCTACTGCGACAGGTGTAAGGAGCTGTTACGACGAAGGAAAGCGCACTGCAGAGACTTTGGCAATGGACTATCACAGAGGCGCTGGCATCGAGGTTGGTTCTTCATAATCTCACGTTTTGGTTTTTGGTGCATGCCAGGTGTTCAACGAAATAAAAGAGTGTTGCGTGTAGGTGAGGATTGCTCGAATCTTCAACACCTATGGACCGAGAATGTGCATTGATGACGGGCGTGTAGTTAGTAACTTTGTTGCTCAGGTATTTGCATTGACATGACATAATTTATTTGGTTTTAAGTTATGACGAACCACTGAATAAATCTGAATTTGTGAGCAGGCGTTGAGGAAGGAGCCATTGACGGTTTATGGCGACGGAAAGCAGACAAGAAGCTTTCAATACGTGTCAGACTTGGTAGAAGGTTTAATGCGGCTGATGGAGGGGGAGCACGTTGGTCCTTTCAATCTGGGGAACCCTGGTGAATTCACGATGCTTGAACTTGCTCAGGTGGTGCAAGAGACCATAGACCCAAATGCAAAGATAGAGTTTAGACCAAATACAGAAGATGACCCACATAAGAGGAAGCCAGACATCTCAAAAGCCAAAGAGCTTCTTGGGTGGCAGCCCTCTGTGTCTCTCCGAGAGGGACTTCCTCTAATGGTATCTGATTTCCGGCAAAGATTGTTCACTGACTCTAAACTAACAGGGGGCAAATCTGTAGTATAGATTCGTAGAAAACATCGCTCAAAATAAACATATATATACATATAACAAGATTTAGCTGCAGTAGCTTATTGGAATTACATTAGATATGTATCTGTTAAATCAATGAGATATATGTACATCTGACACAAAAAATAAACACCAGCCCCTCAAAGGGAACAACGTACATTTTATTTGTTGTATTTCTATGTATTTCTCATTCATATATTGCACAATCTCTTCTTTCATATATTGCGTCTCCTTAATTAAAATTCTTACACTTTTTGCATGTGTTTAATTATTTTTTAATTATTCATATATGGTTTATAATTTTTTAGTAGATTGAATAGGGATTTGGTATCACTTTAGCCACAATCCTCAATGTGTATTATTATACTTTGAATTTAGAAATAAACTCAATAAATCAAAATATATCTCCCCCTCTTTAAAATAATACATAGAAGTAGATTAGATTAGGTACTAAACGTGTACCAGAATAAGAAATATGTCAAGATCTTAAAGGTGGCATGAGTTTATTTTAAATAATTATCATCCTTATCATGGTTACGTTGAATTTTTAGAGTACTTAATGCAAAATAAATCATATGATAAGCCCACCTGTTGTCCGAAGCGGGTATGTTGGCAAAGAATGAATAAAATATTCACATAATTAACTTGGTGATGAAGATTTTATTTTTGTTATTTACAAATTAACCTGCTTCATTTATTTTTTATTATATTTAGTAAGTAACTAACCTGTTTGATATTTATTAAAAAGAAGATTAAGTAATATTTTTATTCAATTTTGTTATTTTTTTATCACTACACCAATAGTGTAAATTATCTATAACTTTGTAAACTATCTATAGTCATTCTTTCTATGATCTCTTCTATTTATGTATTTTTTTAATTCATAAATCTTGAATTTAATATATTGTTTAAATATCAGTTTAATAAGTACATACTCTACATGATTCTACGTAATTTTATTGTTTACTTCTCTGGCATAAAAAAATTAAAAAAATATTTTTCTTCTTTTGCTATGGGCCTAAGAAAAACAAAATAAGAGTACACCGCCACTCCAGTTTAGGTGATATTATACTTGGATCCATATGATATTCATCCAAAAACAATATTCATAAAAATCCATAATGACTGGCCCTTTGTTAGGTTAAAAGGAGGTTTCCATAAAGTTGTCCACAGTGTGTAGATATTATTTATTATTTTTTAAATATATATATATATATATATATATATATATATATATATATATATATATATATATATATATCCTATGTACTGTTAAAAAACATGTTAGAACGTTTGTTTTAAAATTTAGATTAAATAGATTTTTGAATCTCAATATTCTGATAATTTTTTCAGTTTTATCTCACTATTTTAATGTTTTTAATTTGGTATCACTTTTTTAAAACTTGAATCAATGTAATTTCTTCTGCTAAATTAATGATAACCACACTAAGACAATAACAAGTGATCTCTTAAAGTTGTTAACAAAACACACACCATAATACTACAACTAAAAAGCCTATATATTTACAATTTTCATCTGAATACATCACTAATAAAAAGATTAAACTGGTAACTAACGAAGTTGAAATATACTTTTATTTAAAATTAGTAGAAAAGGAAATGATTTTGAATTGATTAACATTTGACGATATTGCATGCATGAAGCAAGACGTGTCATGAGCAGGAAGACCATGGATTAGGTGTTCCTACCAAATGGTTACACTTGGTTTTTCGCACATCCAATCACACCCCGATACGTACCACACTGTAATCATTGTCATCTATAAAAGGACCCAAACACCCTAAACACAGAGACACAGAGAGAGGAAGAAGACTCAAAGAAAGTGTGTGGTGGCTGCTGCGAAATCACACTTAGGGTTTTCGCAGCAGCAAACTTATAAATAAGATGTCTCCTTCTCTCTCGCAAGCCAAATCTCTCCGTCTCCTTCTTCCTCAGTCTATCTCACTAATTCCTGTTCATCGGTTAGATCCATTTTTTTTTTCTTTAAGAATATTTTCAATTTACATGTCGTAAATATTTTTCTTCTACCCTAACACTTGCGTATTATCGTAGGCGAGGTTATGCAGTTGCGTCTGATGTTTCGGTAAGAGTTGGATTGGGTAATAATGTAGGGCGTAGGAGTGGAATCGTGGGAGGTGCAGAAGAAAAGCCTGTGACAAGAGATGGTGCAAAAGCCTATTCTGACTGGGCCCCAGACCCAGTAACGGGTGACTACAGGCCCATCAACCACACCCCTGAAATTGACCCGGTGGAGCTCCGACGGATGTTGCTTAACCACAAGTTCAAATCGCCACAATAGACTTTTAAAACCATAATATCTCCAATTTTCACCTACGATTTGGCTTGGCTTGGTAGGGTAATCTTGTGTTTTCGTACGTTAAACAGTTCGAGTTAAACTATGTCCTGTGTACTCGAAAAAAGTAGTTTTAAGTTAAATTATGATGTTTTTATAATATTTGTGCTATATTTAGTTTCTGCTTATCTAACTACGTTAAAGTGTAATAATGGTTTTTTTTTTTGTTATTATGTTTCCAAAATGATGTTCCTGAAATAATGAATAATTAGTGTAATTTTATGGAAGGGTAAGAATGTAAAAGGGAATGGTGGTCCATGGCATGATGAGGGGAAGAATGAGAATAAGAGTGTGTTGTGTTTGTGAGTGAGTCACAGACTGTGTCTTCTTCCGCTTCTGTACTTTCCCATCAGAGGCTCGTGTCCCCATCATGATTCTTATCTTCCCCAAATTCACCTTCCTTCTTTCTCTTTTTACTTTCTTTCTTTTTCTCTTTTTAATACAATTATAAACCATTTTCTCTATTATATCTATTATTTCATCATCTTGTAATTCTTATAATCTGGTCTTTCACCGATTTAAACCGATTTTTTTTTTCAAGAAAGAACTTATCTAATGTAATTTTCCTCATTTTATGACAAGTGTAAGTACTTCATCAATTATTATAGATAATTAAAAAGTAGATAATACAAATATTTAATACCACCATTTCGTTTCCTTCATTTAATAACTAATTCTATAAAAATTGTTCCGTAATTATTCTAAATTCTAATTATAACTGAGTGTCAATTTCATAGTCTATAACTAAAGTAAAATTTTAAAGAACTTTCCTGATTTACTATAAATTAATGAACACTAAAATCAGAAAACATTCTCTTTCGAGCTTGAAAGTTAACATTTAATTTATAGTCGATCTTAAAAAAATAACATTTAATTTATAGTCGATTTTAGAAAAATAACATTTAATTAATAGTCAATCTTAGAAAATTAACATTTAATTTATAGTTGATTTTAGAAGTTAACATTTAATTTATAAACAAAATAATTATACAAGTTACAGAAAAAATAGTATGGTTAACATTTAATTTATAAACAAAAATATATACAAACTTATCGACAAAACAAGACCAGAACTGTACAATATATACACATTAGAAAAACATTTTAGTGTATTTTTATACACTAAAAAAATAAAACTATGAAATTAAAAAGTATAAAATGAAAAAAAAAAAATACAAGCTTACCAGTTAACTCTTCATAACAGGTCAAAAGTTTTAGTCTGTGCTTCTTTAATGGTCGGACCAAAATAAATTGATTCTAATTTATCCTAATTTTACGTATAATTTAAAGGTAGCTTTTCTAGTTCTCCCTTCATGTTTAGATGTTTCATCATTAATTCTATAATGATAATTACAGTTCCTACTTAACCTTAACACATTGAAATTCTGTTGAAAAATAAAATCTTATTTAATTCTATAATAATCATTACAGTTCGATAATATATCTCTCAATTTAATTGCAACTCTTAATTCGTACAATAATAAAAACCTTTCAAAATAAATAAAATATCATATTTAATTCTACAAAAATAATTTGAAATGATTTTATTTTATTTTACTGTTACATAATTATATTTTAATAAACAATAATGTTTCTAGTCATTGTTCTTGAAAATTAAGTATTATTCCTTCTAAATATTTTATTTTGTAACACCAACCTCCAAAACATAAAAATTCATAATTAATTATTGTATTGACCTTAACATAATCATTTTAATTTTGATTTGATAAGATTTATCATAGATCGAGATAACCTTTAAGGATAAAAAAGGATAAAGATATGGACTAACTTTGGACAGACCTTAATGAGGATATGGATCGGCTTCAAAGAAGGATATAGACTAATCTTAGACCAATCTTGAGGACGAATATGGACTAATCTTAAACCAATTTTGAGGAAGAATATGGGACAACGTCATTTCAATTTTTTGTTTTAGAGATAAGCGTGCTAATTTTCTACCTACTAGCTAGTTATACTATTAGTTGCAACAAGAATCCATTCATCCCCAAATTTTAAAGGGAGGTGGAAATTTGGGATGTGAACGACCTTTTTCTTGTTTATAAGACTCTGTTCTTTTAAGTGAATATATTGTTCAAGAAGATTGAAGAGAAAGGTATAGATGGTGATCATCTTGTTCTTTTTGGAGTGATGCAGGGGAATGATAGAGATGAAATAGAAAGATTGTTAAAAAATTTCATCTCACTATTGTTGAAGAGATTAAAAAATAATGAATAAAAAATTACTACTTTATTCTCGTTATATTTATTGTTAATAAATTTTCTAATAAAATTTGTTTTCAATTATATGTTAATCATTTAATGAAATAATAAAAAATATTTTTAATTTATTCTAGTCTTTCAATTTTGATACGTTTTTTTCTATGTGTCATGTGAAAATATTATTTATTTTAAAATTTTTAGATAGATTAATTTATTAATATTTATCAATTTTAATTTTTTAACAAATATATATATATATATATATATATAAAATTTTAATTTTAATTTATTAATAAAAATAAATAAAATATTTATTATTAATAAATATCTAAAAATCTAAAAAGTTAAAAATATATAAACAATATATAATTCTATAAAATTTAAAGAAAAGAAAACAAATTTATTAAAAACTATTACCTATTTTATTAACAAACATAATCAAATTAAAACGTATTTTCATATCAAATAAACAAAAAGTTTTATATTTCAAAGACTTAAAAAAAATATATATATATATATATATATATATATATATATATATATTAACGTAAATAAATTATTTTTTATGCAAATATTAAATTAATAAATGTTAAATTTAATTTCATACCAAATAAATTTTATTATTCATTTTTTTATAAATATATTTTTAATTATTTCACACAATCAATAGAAATTAAATAGATTATTTTAAATTATTTATATAGCATCTTATATTACTTTTAAAATTAGGAATATTTTGGTAATCTCGTTTTTTTATCTATTAAATTTTTTTTAATATGTCACATCATTCAATTCAATCATAAACTTTCACGAATTTCACTCTTTAATCTACTCTAAAATTACCTTTTAATCTCTTAAAAAGAACAACATCAACTTCACTCTCTAATATTTTTCATTTCTTTCTGTCCTTCTCCTTTTAATCCTTCATCTCAAAAGAACACAGCTTAAATATCAAGGTCAAAATGACAAACTTTTTCTGAATTAATATCCCATTAAATTATGAATTATAATTTTGTGACGTCTATTAAGTCTTTCTTCTTCTTCATCTACACTATCTTTCTTCTCCTTTTCTCAAGCTTTTCTCAAGCTTCAACCTTTCTACAGATGTCAAAGACCCTATAACCTCCTCTTCTTACTTCTCTCTCCAACAAGAAGTCTATTTTTTTTTTCTCTTTCTTGTTTGGAAAAAGGTTTATTATCACAATCAAAACTTTTGAAGAACAAAATTTACTTTAAAGTAGGTCGAAATATTATAAAATTTATTTTAAGGTTGGCCAAATATTACCTATCACAACACAATTCTTCAAATCTTGAATGATAAAACTTAATACATCATTTTCCAACTTATCACTACAATAATCTAAACATTTTTAATACAAAAAATGAATGTTAGCCCGTAGGTGTTAGAAATATTTTGAGGATTAGTCAGATGAATTACCATTGTTTGTAACAGAATAAAACAAATTACAATAGTATATGAGAGTTTTCATGACCATGTCCTATCGTGTTAGATTCATACACCAAAGATTAGATACTCCCAGGTGATTTAGGTATATTTTTCAATAATTTCATAACATGTTTTTGAAAGAGATGGCGAAGCAATTTGCATAAACGGTATCGACAAAAAAGTATGAAAGAGAGAAACACGCATGTAGAACCATAAGTCAATCATCCACTTAAAAACAAGACGACTAATCAAACACAATCATGAAAAAACAACAAAACAAGAAGGAATATTGAAACACAAAGGAAGAAAAACACTTGCGCTCCCTCTGCTATTTTTATAATACATCAATGTATCAAACTCGATAAAAAAAATTTAACAATTTTCAGAAAACTCATTTTTATCGATTTCATAAACTGCATTTCAGGCATCATCAACGGTCGTCTGGTGTTTAACTTAATTAACCTTTCTTCGCCGTCCCGTAAAGGTAACTGACACCACCATTACTCCATTTTTCTCCACAAAAACAATACAGTGACCATGCATCTTCTTGGTTCCACCAGGTGTCCCTTTTACAAGTGTTGGTGTCCATTTGTGATGGATGAGATATAATAAATCCTTGGTTGTGTTCACACATCACCAATACCCTATACCCGTCCTTGAGAGCTATGACATGGTGCTGCTTCATGCACTTTCCTAGGCACATGATAAACCAGTGGCTTTCTACACAGCTATGCAAATGGAATACTCCATATATAAATGCGTTAAACAATTACTAGCACTGCCAATTAGGTGTACACTACAACTTTCGAATAAATGCCACCACGCTCTGTAACTACAACATCATCTACTTCAATTCCAATCTCCTACTATACTACTACCCTGGACCACTTCACTTCTCTTCCAACCATCTTTCATCACCCAACTCTTCTTCAGTACAACATTTTTCAATCTACACACCGACTAATAATCATAAATTAATAGATGAAAGCTTATATTAAATTGCACACAACAGATAACATTCACTCACACCGAATCTATGCATATATCTCCACCACCTTCAAACATGTGTATGCATGTGAATAGTGATCTTGGCAAATAAAATAAAAATTACACGTCTTTGCCGTAACACAAGTGTGGAGTGTGGAGTGTGGAATGGAATAAAAAGAAGGACGCCTCAAAAATTACAACGTGCTGTCGCAGTTCAAACAAACCACGTGATGACAGAGAATTAAATGCATCGAGATTTTCTTCCCCTCTTCTCGACCACACTCCATTCCCTGCCACCAAGCCTTCTTCTCATTTGCGGAATCTGATCACAATTCACGAAGTATGCAGAGAATGGAATCATGAAAGAAACGGAAGAAGAAGAAGGAACTTGAATAGTATTAGATTACTAGTAATGAAGGAAAATTAACACTCATCCACAAGATAAACAAAGTAGTAATAGTAATAATAGACAGTGATTAACATTAACATCGTACTAATGTGTATAATAAACCAAGTTAAAGCTCCCAGATTTATACTCTCTTTTTGTTTTTTTCCCCTTTTCTTCTTTGCCCCTTCTGTTCTCAGCTTCTGACGGCGAGCAAGGAGGGTATGGCCGATAAGTTTGGCGCAGCATTCTTACCGTCATTGGCATCTCTAATGATATCTCTCCTATTACTCTCTTTAGAAGAGGGTTTGCCGCTGAAAGCTCTCATGGGACTCGCAAAAGCCCAACCCCAACTCCTACCCCTGTTATGAGACAGTGCCACAGTCGCCGATTTCCCATTTGCGGCGTCGTCAGCAGAAGAAGACACCCAATAAGACGAGGAGGAAGACGAGGAAGAAGACGAAGTCATCATGAACCCACTAAACAATCCCCCGCACCTCACTCTCTCCTTCATGCAATGGTGGTGATGGTGATCGCCGCCGCCACGACTCACGGCGGCAGCGCCACCACCGGCCACCTTGGGCTTACCTTCACGCTGAGACTCCACCCTCCGGAGAGTGCAATCCCCGAAGCCGGTGGAAATCCTCTCGAAGAAATCCCCGGAGAAGCTTCTGCTGCCACAGCCAACAGATCTGGATCTCGAAACCTTACGCTCCATGGAAGAAGTGGCATGGGCAGTGGGACTGTTACCGGTGTTGTTATTGGCGTCCTGTTGAACAACAATGTCAGTCCTGAGAGAAGAAGCAGAGGAGGTGTTTTCCTTGGGGTTGACAGAAGCAGTTCCCGGTGCGGAGTTAATGGTAGAGATCCTGGGCGGGTGGCTGATGTTGATGTTGGTGTTGGTGCTGGACTCTGTGAAGCTCTTGGAGTTGAGTTTCTTGGATGACTTGGAAGAGAGGTAGAGAAAGGACCAGAAGCCGTGTCTCTTCCTGGGACTGAAATCCTGGTCGTGGTCGGCGTCGAGGAAGGAGTGGTTTCTGCGGGGCGTGGCGGTGGACTTGCTGCGCTTGAGAACGAGGTGGGAGGATGCATTGGGCGAGGGCTTCTTCTTCTTGTTCTTGGACAAGAGAAAAGGGAGGCGGGTTCTGCGGGCGTAGTAGTGGTGGTAGTGGGAGTGGGGGAGGGAGGAGGAGGAGGAGGAAGAGGAAGGTGCGGGTGGTGAGGTGGCGGTGGGAGGGAGAGAAGGGCGCGTGGCGGAGGAGGAGGGTGGTCGGTCGGATCTGAAAGAAGGGGAGGAGGAAGAGGAGGAAGGGGCGTGGATGGGGAGAGGGAAGGAAGAGGAAACAAGCTTGCCGAGCTTCTCCTGGAGGCAGAAGGCGCAGATGGCACCTGGGTTGTTTCGGAAAGGGTGGTCGGTGCACTGCATTCCGTCGGAGATGTCGTGGTCCTCTCCGACGCCGACTCTTCCTCCTCCGCCTCCTTTCATGGGTTGTTCCATGTGAATGATGGGAGTGAGAGAAATGAAAATGAAAATGAAAAGAATGAGTATTGTAGCATTGAAAAGAGTAGCGTAGGGTAGTGGAACAGGGGAGACTCCCCAGGAGCACGTGGAATACTGACTTCTTCATCTATTAAAAAAGACTGAAAGAGACAAACGAAGGGAAACCCAACTCCTGTGAATCAATACCATCATTATTTTTTTTATTATTATTATTTTTATTTTTTTTTACTTCATGAGACACTGCCACCTCATCCCTCCCAAAACCACTTCCACACATATTTTCCTTCTTTTCATTTATCCTTCAATTTTACACCTTTATTCCTATTTTATTTTAATATCCATTTTTCACCTTTTTTTTTCCTCTACCAAACACCATATATTTCTTTTAACACGTGCAGATTATTGTTTATAGTTTTTATCACACTATTTCCTATAAAAAAAAATCAGCTTGCTTCTTTAAATACGACTTTATATTGTTTTTTCAAAATATTTTATCTTTGTTTTGATATTTAACACAAGGAAAAAGGACAAATAGAAAAGTACGTTAGAAATTAGTTCCTTCTTTTTTCTAATATGTTGTGTTGATTCAAAGGGACAAACAATCTTCTAAACTTAATAAACTACCCGGTTGGGTTAATGTCGTATACTACCGTTCCATTTTTTTTTTCTTTGGTAAAAAAATTGTACATTGATAAGAATTTGAGGGAGAATGGGGTTTGATGAGAGATGGGAAAAAAATGTTAAGACAAATTTTCTGGTAATGATATGCAGAGTTGTTCAGTAATGACCAGTAGAATTATATGTACGTTAAAGATTAAAGATCTTTTTTTGGTAAGGAAGCTACAAGTCAATTGGTTTTGTAAAGTAATTGTTGAATTGTTTGAAAATTGAAGAAAAATCCAAAAGAGAAAAGACAAAGGCAAGGGCATCATGGTGACAGTGATAAAAATAAGGGGTTTTTGCCTTTATTGGTGCTGTATGAATGAGAATGATGATAATTATGAGAAGATAAACATCCACCCTACTTTGAAGTTATGTTGGCTGATCAATTTTGCATTATTAAGTCTCACGGAAAAATAAGGACAATAGCAAAATAATTCCTTAATTCCATCCATGAAGATCAAATCCTCCACCACCTATGGACTTTCAACTCTCATAATTTTGTTTACACTTTCTTTTTTATGAATCATCACTGTATATTTTCTTAGTGAATTATTTTTTTTAGATATTTCGTGTTAATAATGTATATCTCCATGTGTTTGAGCAAGCGAATTCGATGTGGTATAATTTTGTCAGTTTTCTCTTTTGTGTATATTCAAATAACACTGAACTTTGGGGAGAGTATCTTATCATATGTACAACGATATGCATATTCTTATTATATCTGAGAGAGTTTGTGTAATACACCAGTGTATGTGAATTATTTATGTTATGTATTAAAGTTTTTGATAATATATTATGATGATCCATGTTGTAAAAGTGTTGGAATGATGCTTGATGGAGCACAAAGTCAACATTCTTATGTGGGTGTTATAAGGAAGAAAATGATGAAATGGCTTGTAAAAGTTTAGACAGAAAAACGGTATCTAATGTCTCAATAATTCTTTGAAGAAGGACAGTGTTGTAGGTGATGGAGCAATGTTGGAAAAGTTAGGTTCATAAAGTGGGAAAATCCATCTGAGGAAGTGAAAAAGAAGGACCACAAAATTTTTGTGTGTAAAAGGTGCATATTCAATTCATGATAGTCACAAAGGGACACGAAAAAAAGATTGTGATAGCTAATCATATTAAACTACCTCATACTTGAAAAAAAACATTGCATGCTATCATATCAAATCAAATATTTGTTGACGCAACTTTTTCAAGTTACCATCTTTTTATCCTCAGAAACTTACTATTTCTTATATCAAATGAAATATTTTGTGAGTAAAATATGTTTCTGAAATTACATGTTGGATACGTTAGATGTGACTGGGACCCAATTGATAAAAACGAATTTTGATGGTTCTGTACATTTATGTCTGTCTGCAGTATTTTGGGATTATTTTGGGTATTCCTTGGCTGCAGCAACTATACATTCATGTCTTTCAGAAATATTCTCAATGAATATTGTGAAACAGCAGTCCTTTGATGTCACTGTATCTGAATAAAAAGAATTGGAAAAAAGGAGAGGAATGAGTTGGTGATAACTTATGAAGGGGAATTGCAAAAGTGTGGTGGTTAAAAAATAATTCACCTCTACCCAACTAAGTGGCACCATGATGGTAAATTATTTAGATATTTAGGATGTCAGAAATGAGTTAGAAGTATGGCATCATGATGGTAAATTATTTAGATACTTAGGATGTCAGAAATGAAATGAGTTAGAAGTCTAACTCAATCTCACAAAATTGGTTTTTATTATAAAGTTTGTATTCTATTTATATATTATAAAATTGTCTGATTTTCAGTCGATGTGAGACTTTTGATACACTCTCATACCATGTTAGAAGTGGACTTTAAATCTAATTCAACTCTACAAAATCAGTTTGCAATGTGAGATTTGCATACTACTTATATATAGGTATAAATACACATTTGGTACCCAAACTTTTTTGAAAAGTTCAATTTGGTACCCGAACTTTAGGAATGTTCAATTTGGTACCCCAATTTTCTAAAGAGATTCAATTTGGTCCTCTCCGTTAAGTTGAAGTTAACACGTGTCCGTACAGGACACGTGTCAAGCCATGAAATTTTAATTTTTTTTTAATTTTTTTTTCAAAAAATTTAAAAACTGCCACGTGTCAGTTTATCATCGTGCCACGTGGCAACTTACAATCATGACACATGGCAGTGTAATAGTTGTTTTCAATTTAGTACCCCAATTTAAATTTTGGTTCAATTTAGTACCTCAATTTTTTAAAATCATCCAATTTCGTCATCTTTCATTTGAGACCAAATTAGTAAATAAACTTAATTACAACCTATATATACATGTTACAATAACTTTTTCTAATATATACATCAAATCATTTCACCTAAATACTTAAATTAATTTATTTTTTACATTTTAACCTTTGTAATTTTTTATACATGAAATTTTTTACACTTGTAAAAAATAAAATAATTTGAATATTTAGGTGTAGTGATTTGATGTATAAATTCAAAACAATTATTTTAAC
>Ga0214543_1009568_pt1 | contig 14958 bp, 5 predicted proteins | sample CNSS2metaG_FD_160094 | JGI IMG/M metagenome (GOLD analysis project Ga0214543, IMG submission 160094) | Root nodule microbial communities from cowpea collected in UCLA plant growth center, Los Angeles, California, USA - CNSS2 | ecosystem: Host-associated > Plants > Roots > Nodule | place: USA...
TTTTTTATTAAAATTTTTAAAAAATTTTTAAAAAAATTTAATTTTAATTTTTTTTTTTTTTTTTTGTATTTTTAAAGAGGAAAATAATCATTGTTTCTACTCTTTTCTCTTATAGTTTTTCTTTCATTCTTAAAAAAAAAAACTTTTTTGTTTACTTGACAGTGAAATATTAGTTTAATAGTTAAAATTATTTTTTATCTAACGAACTTTTCGTATATTCATTTTTAAGAATATAGAAAAAAAATAGTGTACTATGTATTTTTTTCATAACTGATTTTTAATTGTAGTTTAATTATCATGAATTTTTATTTTAGTATTTACATCTCAATTTTTTATTAGATTATGACAAATTATTCTTTAGTCTTAGTCTTTAAAAAAAATATTGGTAAAGAATAAAAGAACAAATTATATTTTAAAAATGATAAAAAAGGAAATTGTGTGAAGATGAAAATAAGACAAATTCAACTTTTTCAAATATATTCTGAACCATGATACTATTAATTCAATTGTCCAATTATAAATTTGTTTTCTTAAAGTTCAAAAAATTACAGGTGAGTCATTACTATAATAAATTTTTTTTTAATGAATATTATCAAAACAAGATTATTGAATAAAGATGAAAGGTGAATATTTTGCTGACAATTTGTTTATTTACATTGAAAAATAAATAACTGGAATTTTTAGTTCTGGTCCATTATTGATGAGTTCAAAAATATAAAAAAATAAATGACAATAATTATTATTTCTTTATATAGTTATGGTTATACTAAATTATGTATTCATTATCTTTGCTTTAGTGACAATAATTAAATATATAAATTTTGATTGTATTAATTTGGCTACCCATAAAATATTAATCAAGATCCGCCACCAGTGATATTATTAATATTTAACTATAGTTAAATAAAAAGAAACAACGTTGTTTCTTTTTATTTCCAATTATAATTATATCAATGACACTTAATATATTAGGTACTATCTTCAACCGGTTTTAAGAAAATTATGTGTACTAGTGAGAGGATGCTCCTTGTAAAATTTAAAATTAAATAATTTGTTTTAAATATATTATTTTATAGATGTTGAAGTGTCCATATATAATTATTTTACGCATAACTTATTTCTTTTTTTCATATATTGTTTCTTTCACGGATAAACTTAATAGATTCATAAAAATATCCAGGTAGATGTCACATAATTGAGTCTCTTATTAATAAATATCACTGTAAATATAATAAAAATATATAAAATATATAAAAAAATATAATATATAAAAATAATATATATATATATATATATATATATATATATATATACATGGATATATAATTATATTGGGTATAATAATGATATTATCTAATTGAGTTAAGTATGTTTTTAATCCCCGAACTTTGACCTAAAATTGAAATTCGTTCTTGTCTGAAACTTCGATATATCTTGATCCTTAAACTTTAGAAATGAATGAATATAGTTCTTTTAACCCAATTATTTTAATTTTTTTTACGTGTCGAACGCTTTTCATGTTAGTATTAAAGTTGTTTACACTGTTTGACACATTCCTAATTCAATATCTAGTGAGAAATGTATTCAACACCTAAAACAAAGTTAACATAATTGAGTTAAAATGACTATGTTCATTCATTTTTAAAGTTTAGGGACTAAAATATATTGAAGTTTCGGACAGAGACAAATTCCAAGTTGGGGTCAAAGTTCAAGGAGTAAAAACATACTTAACTCTATCTAATTTGATCATTTATGTAAAACTTTAATAGATATTTGATTTCTAATAATTATTGCATATATATATATATATATATAATGAAACTTTTTATATTTGTCATAGTAAAATTGTTATTTTTATTATATTATTATCCCTTGAAAAGCGAGATTTGTAGCTCCGTCCCTGCGTCTAATTGCGTATGTAGGAAAAATAAAATGAATTTAAAAAAAAATATGTAAAAAGTACTAAACTGAAAAATAAAACAACCATAAGAAATGATTTTGTGTGGTAAAAAAATCAAAGAGAACTGTAACAAGAGTCCTCATGGGTTTTAGCCTTCTTATATAGAATATACTTTAAAGAGAAAATACACTTACAAACTAAAATGTTAGAAAACATTTTTCTTTTCTCCTAAAAGAATATCCCAATTACAATTTTTAATTAGCCTTCCTCTCAATAACACAAAGGAGGAAGCTAATTGTCATGCAAAGTTACAACATGTAGGACTTTGATAGAATCATCTTATAGGTAATAATTAAAAAAAAAAAATCTTCAAAGGTTGCTTCTCTTCTTTCTTCTTTTATTTCCCTTGTTAATTAAATAGACTTGGCACCCCCACTTTGAAACTATTAACCAAGTTTTTTTCTTTAATTTTCCTCCATCCATCAACTTGAGTTATCCTCAAGAGTTACAAGGGTAGGAATTTGACCATGGTTAACAAAATCAATTTTGTTCAATCTTAAGCAGCACAACACCTCCTCAGGAAGTTCCTCTTGCTTTTGTGCCTGCAAAACCATAACAAGTGGATATCAAATATTATTTAACCAAACTAAAAACATGTTTTGATTCCATACAAACTTGACCAAAAACAAAAGAGAAAACTTCACAAACTTCATAGTTTTAGGATTTTGTTGTAATTACGGTTAAGAATCAGATTTTAAGTTTAACTCAATTCTATAAAAGTAAATTGTAAAATAAAATTTGTATCTACTTATATATTATAAATTTGTCTTATTTCTAGTCGATACGAGATTTTCAACTGATCCTTTCAAGACAACATATACCTGGATAGTTAGGCCAACATCAAGTATTCCAAGCTTTACACGGTCTCTGAGTGAATCAAGTCCTTTCCTTGATATGTAGCTAAAACGATGTATATCAAGATCTATCTCAAAGTAGTTAGGTCCCTGTAATCAAAATACATGAATAATGTGTTCAAATATAAGGAGTAGAAGAATCATTTTGCATGGTAAAGTAAGTTTTATGACTGAATGCAACATAGAATTGTTGAACAACTTCATTTTGATCATTCCACCTCAAAATCCTAAATTTTTGTTGCATTAAAGGGTGTATAAAAGTGTTTACACAAAATGAACTCAATTCTGATGCCATAAATATGTTATATACCTTATAGAACTCGTGTTGAGGACGTGACAACACAGGCTTGCCATTGTAAGCATTTATAAGCTTTTTCTCTGTAGAATACAGGTTAAGATCCTCTGGATTGACAACCCCAGCCAAAATTTTTAGCCTCTCCCTGTAGGGAATCGTGCTTTCCTTTGTATACCCTTTCACCTTTTCCATCTCATCATCCATTAATCTCTGCCAAACCAATACTCTTGTTTAGCTTAAAAAGAAACAAATGCTCAATTTGATGTTAGGAAACTATAGCAAGATCAAATTGGACATTCACTTGTTTTCCCTCGAGTAATGGATTGACACCACCGCCTTCAATCTAAAACTTTAAGACAATAAATTTATAGGTCATTCTTATATGAGATTTAATTTTCTTATTTTTACTTAATGTGGGACTTAGATTCAACATTTGCATTCCTAACCCTTGTGTTTACTAAGTCAAATTTCTAAATAACAGGTAGATATTGATGAAAAGAAATACCTTAATCATGCTTTGAAAATTTTGTGAGATCTCTTTTTCAAAATCCTCGGACAATTTAAAATACAGTACAAGACTCAAGCCTTCTCCATCGGCATCACCAAGGAACACACTAGCAGCATATGCTGGCAGCTAAGGCAAAAGAAACATAATAATATAAGCAAGCATTCTTTAACGTTGTACAAGTAGAAAAACAGCATGTGAGTATAAAAGGAGCAAACCTGTATATTAACAATGAGGAGGGAAGGTAAGTTCTCATTTTCTGTGATAGATGGAAGTTCAAGATACCTAGCAATGTGGTTTATCTTCTTTGGACAAGAGAATAAATCAACACCTATTGGTACGTAAGGACAAATTTCAGGAGCAGGGCTCTTTTGCTTATCTCTGCACAAGTTATTTCGCATATAATATTAGTCTTTTAAGAAGAAACTAAGAATGAAACCAGTGGACTAATTAATGGATGAATATGAATATGAACATGAAATGAAAAATTTTCACGTGCCTGAAAAAGTTTTCACCACGAAGCTTGAACACTGATGGTGTAATCACAGACCATGTACCAGGTGATGGATTTTCTTGAGTTGAACCTGGGATTTGAGTCCCTGCTTTAGGACGGAAAAGAAATTGCTCTGATGAACCTGTTCATCCAATCATTTTAGTATCATCAAAATTCTGAGATATATGTATGTATTTGTTTATGCTAAATCTGAAGGCCAAACATTGAATGTTTCTAGCCTAAGTCAATATTCAGATTTAGTTGGAACAAAATTAATATAAAAAGTAGCAATGTAGCTGTAACAAATATGTATTCAGTGCATATAACATTCTCATTGTTGGACAAAAGCCTTTAAGATGCTCATAATTTCACGCTTGGAGATTTTGAAGAGCAAAAGGGAAAATCATGAACAAAACAATGGGAAACAGTGCATATTATGCACTTACGGGATTCGGTCATCTTGTCACATCCATCAATTGATGACCTTGTAACAGAAAGCATGATAACCGTTGATTGTTTTGAGTTGGTTTCTTGAGTTTTCTCATAAAAGCAAGATGCAGTTTCATACTGAACAACCTGATTTGGGCCACTTGCTAAAGCATTGCTGGCAAAGGGAAAACAATCTGTCATCACAAAAGACAAACACATAAGTCCCATTAAGATAGCAAGAACTGATTCTGAAATGAACACTGAGAACTGCAACCAATAAATGCATCACCTCCATGCACACTGCTGAAGTCATCATCTGAATCAGATTCTATAATGCTAACTGAATCAAACCATGCTTCTTCTTGATATTTTCCTGCATAATACAATCATACACCATCAAAGGCACAAACATTACAATCACAAATAACCAAAGGGTGAATGAGAAAACTTGTTATAAGAAAACCTATTAACTGCGTACCATTTGCATCAATTTGAGTGTGGTATTGAAGTTGTGTTAAATGAAACTTCATATTTGAAACCTCTGATCTTTTGCAGGGGGCTGAAGCACCATTCTCAAAGTCGAGGTTAACAAAGTCAGTGATATTGAAATCTCCCACAATGCTTCCAGCATTGCTTACCCTTTTCAAAGGCATATCAGGAAGTGCTATGGGAATATTTCCTCTGCGTTTTGACTTGTGTTTTCTTCTCTTGTGGCCACTATTGGCTTTTCTATTTGGATTTGAGGCACAACTCCCCATTGTGGTGGAGGCAATCTTCTTCACTAACCCAGCCAACATTTTGACTTTCTTTTATTTCACCACAAAAATTGGATTAGGAAGTTTGTATGATTGATTCTCTGCCAAAAAATTAGAACCTTGCAGCCACAAAAACAACCAAATTATAGTTCTAGATTAGCATCAAAACATGGAATAAAAATACATAAAAAGGAAACTCAATTTATATGTGCATACATATACACCTCAAAAAACAGCACTCTAAAACAATGATACACCTACGATTGATTATAACATGGAGTCCATCAAAGTGTTAGATATATGTGCCTGCCACAACCACCTCAATTTGAAGAGAAATACCTGAATAATGAAGAACACGATATAAATATATAAACACATATTGATAAAAAAATTTAAAGAAAGAAAGATTCGCAGAATGATTTGGCTCGCAAGAGTTGACATAAACACGATAAAATCAGCAGCAAACAAAACAAGATGTGAGAGAGGATAACTACGTTGACATGGACTCATGGTACGTGTTGACATGAACACAAACCTCCAACACGTACATGTGTTGAAGGGGTAACCAACGGATAGAACAAAAGAATACATAAACATAGATGCATGCAGGAACGATGAAAAGATGGTTATATGAATGAAGAAAGTGAGAAAATGGATTGATGATAAGAAAAAGAAAGAAGAAGAAGAAGTGAATCACCTGGTGAAGGGTACTCTGCATGAATGGAGGATCCGTCGTTCCCAGAAAGGAACTAGGATTCCTCTCTATACGTGTTGGTTGTGGTTTCCTTTGTCCTTTAACTTGTTTGAGACAAGAGAAAAAAGAGACAAGGGAAGAGAAGAAAGAGGGTTGTTCCAACCAAAATGAAGAGAGAGAGTCAGAGAAATATGAAAGGTGTTGACAAGTACACAACACAATCCTCCGATCTATTTGGATCCTACTTCGTTGTCAAACGCTATTTTTTATACAAATGTAGCCATTGTATGATCAAATCTCTTACTATAATTTATATCTTACAATCTCATTTATCATTTATCTCACCAGTTTATCAATCATTATACTAATTTGTTCTACCATGTTTAATAAAATTATATTTTATTATTTTTAATCAAAAAATTTAAAATTTATGAAAATGTAATCTCTTTATCCTCGCTTTTAATCTTTAAAAAACTTCTCATCTAATAATTTTTATTACTAACATTGTAGATAGTGTTCATATTTAAAGTTTTACTTCAACCATTAATAGTAGAATACTTGTAAACAACGTCATAGATGTGATAAATAATTTATTAAGAACATCAAATATTAATAAATTTACTGTATAAGTTTTGTGCATTTTAAGATATTCTAATTAATACGATTAATGCATTAGTAACTGTTCTTTGTTCTCAAATTAATGTAAGTGTTCTCTTCCAAGTTTCAAAGACTATAATATTATTTGAATTAGTGTTTGTTTATACTAAATGAAAAGTGCAATAATAATAATAATAAAAAAAAAAGTGTTCCCAAAGACAAAGTAACTAATCTCTCTTGTCCCTAACTTTGTATAGAAATGTCAAAATGGTTTCAATCCGACTCATCATGGATTCGAATAAGGTTGGGTTGAGAAAAAGTTTAGTTTTTTTTTTAAAATATGTTGAACTTAACCCGGTTCACATTCAATCTGGTTTACCATGGGTTCAAGCAAGGTTGGGTTGAGAAAAGTTTTTTTAAAAGTAGGTTAAACTCAACCCGGCTCACTTAACCCACGGATTAAACAGGTTCGAGGCGGGTTGAAGGTGAGTTGACCCATTAAACCCACCAATATTTTTTTACAAATTCTATTTTATTTTTCAATAATTATTTACTGCTCCTAATTTTATAGGTTCACAATTTCATATTTTTAAATGCTAGAGTGTTGTTCAAAAATATTTGAATAGTTTGAATGTTTAATTAATTTGATTGTCAAGTTATATACGTTGATACTTTAATCTTTAACAATAATTTTTATAGTAAATTACTCAAACAATCGTCTTATAAACAAATTTTTTTAAATTAGCATGACAAAAGTGTGTAGTTTTTTTTATTTATATTTTATTGAATAACATGACAAAAAATGTGTAATATTAGTCATGTTTTCTTGAACTATATAGACACTTTCTTGGAAATAATTCATCATATATTGGTGGTGAGTGTGATAAAGATATTGATTATTGATTTTATTGTGATTTTCATATCATGAGTTGCTTAAAAAATTATTTAAATATTTGAATACTTAAAAATAAATAAATAAATAAATAATTTTTTTATGTGAGTTTGTGAGCCAGCCAACTTAACCCACCAATCCGTGGTGGGTTAAGCCAAGTTAAAAAGTTTCTGACTCACTATAAAGTGAGTCGGATTGGGTTCTCTCATTTTCAACTAGGCTCGTGGTAAGCCAAATTGACTCACTTTGACATGTCTAACTATATAAGATGGCATAGACACTTCTTTGTCAACGCGTTTTAATTGAGAAACTCTTATTGAACTTGTGTTCAAAGTAATAATTCATACAATTTTTAGAACAATAACTTGTATGATTAATAAAAAGCAAAAGTAATACTATATGTTATGTGAATGACATTGAGATACCAATGAGACCTTTACATCCAAGTGTAAATTAGTTACCCAATAAGATATTAGGACCAACTCAACATTTTAATTATATAGTGTTTATTATTGTGTGATTATTATTTTACATACATTTCTAGTTGACTACTATGCTGGATTGTCTTTTTATGGTAAAAAAATGTGTAATTACAAATATTTGCGAGGAAAAACTGTATATTAAATATATATTTAATTGTTTTATTGTGAGTTCGTGAATGGTGGTATTCACCCATTGATAGAATTAGTAAAATTTATTTATGTATTTTTAAAAAAGTCAAGTTACCAAAATAAATTTATTAGTAAAAAAAATCAATCGTTGTTGAAAAGTTGATTTTATATATTTATATTCTTTTTAGACATGTTAAATTTATTTTTTTTTAAATATTTTTTTAAAATATATTGGTGTAAGTCATTTAAGTTTATTTTAAAAAACTAATTTATTTATATTAATATTTTAATATAAAATTGTATTTGAATTATACTTTAAAATTAATCAAATTATACTTATTTTTAAATGACTTTACTTAAAATTAAAAATAAAAGATATTCGTAACATTCATTCATGAATATAAAAAAAAGTTAATACCTAATAAATAAAACACTACAAAAAAAAACTAAATTGCGGGGTTTTAATTTCGTTTAGCGGGGTTTATACCCTTCATAAAATAATTTGCAGGGATTTTTCAAACCTCCGCGGATAGGTTCCCCACAAGTTATTTGTGCAGGTTTTCTACAACCCTGGTATCTAGTTCATATTGTGGAAGTTTTTTAATGGAGGGTTATAACCTCTCCTATTCATGATTATTATTTTGTGGAGGTTTAAAACCTCATTTATTTCCATCAACCTATTTGATTCCAAATTTTTTGTTTTTCATTTTTTTGTGGGGTTTAATACTGTCCTCAATTCGAGGATTATACTGTAAAGGTTTTAACCTGTTTCGTTTGTATTATTTATTTTGTGGATTTATTACTATATTTTTCTTGCGTTATTCAAATCTCTTAAAAACAATATTTTGTTTGTAATTAGAATCTCCTACTATACTTGACAATGTATGTCACCATTTGAGGTACTTATATTTTTATATCAATAATATTTTTTTGTAAACTTCAATCAAATACTTCAACCAAAGTGCTCAAATATATCTAAAACTTTTGATTCTCAAAATCAACATATTAACATAAAAGCAATTTAAATTGAAATAATTACAACTTAATCCATACTTACTCAAAGTTCATAATACACTAAAATAGTTTCATCCTAAAAAACATCATCAACACCCTAAATGTTGCTACCACCAAATGATCATCTTGTACCCATAGAAGACTCAGGCTTATTTGCATCAACGGTTTGCTGAAATTATAAAAGAAAAATATTAGAAGAATGTCAACCTCAAATCATGAAATCAGCATGCATATACTAAAATAGTTTATTACTAGATCATTGACCTGCACAAAAATCATGATTATGTGGTATAGATGAATAACTCACCGATACAGTATAATGCTTGTATAAAAAATCACATTACAAATAAGTACAAAGATAATTAGTTTTAATCCATAAGGTAGGAGGAGAAAGTGAAATGAATTGCTCATGTAATGCATAATTGCCCCCTGTCTGGACATATTTGGTTGAGCATTTCCAAATGCATATTTCCAAAGGCTGGACATAACTTATTTGTGGTTGAGGATCAAAGAAGGCAGTTAATTCATCAAAGAAGAAAGAGAACCAGAGAATAAAGAGTACACTTTTTACTATAGGTTCTTTATATATATATGTCCTTCCTAACCTGAAATTGATAAGAGGAAGCAACATATAATCACCTTAAGAATATAACATTAAGAAATCAAACATGAGTCAAGTATACATGCATTGAAAATAACTTTGAATATAAAAAATCATTACCTTTAAGAAAAAAATTATTACTAATTACTTTTTCAACTTATACATATGCGTTAGGGATATCACCATCTAAATGGTTTGTAGTCAATTGCACATATTCATTGTCATTATTATAAAATTTCTCTAGCTCTTGATCTTGGTATGTCTCATTTTCATATACCTCTTTTACTATTTCTCCCATTTCATACAAATCTCTTGGCTTTAAATGCACAACAACACTCCATCCTTTATTAACCACATCATCTACATAATATACCATTTGTGCTTGAGATGCCAAAATATAAGGTTCATGTTCGTCACGATCTCCAATATGAATTAGTTTATCAAAGTTAACACAATTAAAATTCCATTGATCCTTTTTATATCCTCTATCTCGTGTAGTATCTGCCCACTTACACTTGAAAAGAACAACTTTGAATTGACCATAATAATTAAGCTCAATGATAACCTCCAACATTTCGTAATAGGATAAGTCTGCTTATAACATCCCATCTGAATATTATGAAATTAAATAATAAAATAGATAATTACTACGTAAATAATATGTCAGCGTCATTTATTAAACATCATTCACAAAACACGAGCAATTTAAAACTTTATATCCGTAATAAATATTCGCAAAAACTCTATTATAACTCAAATATAAAACCATGATTAATATCAAAGTTCAGTAATATAAAATATTACAATTTATTTAAAAAATAAATCATAAAACTCTGATAAATTATTTCCAGACTAGTTCCGCTCCGGCTCTATGCCTCACTAGATCCACCTGCAACAACATATGTTCCCGTGTACCGCATACATGATCATCGCCAAACACAAGCAAATAGGGCGAGCTAATATCAAACAATTATATATATATATATATATATATATATATATATATATATATATATATATATATATATATATATAAGACAATTATATATCATCATAAATATACCAAAGGAATTCCATCCTTTGATTTCATGCCACATGACCACCACCATGCTAACTGAGTTCTACGTCTTTTAATGAGTATCTCAAGGTGTCTTACTGCCATACCTACCAGCCACAACTGGTAGAGCACGTGCAGGAAACCATGCTACGGATTACACACTGTAACACCAGGTGGAGTTCCCAATACAAATAACATTTGTAATGTCCCAAGACTACCAAACTCGTCAGCTTAATACTAAGGAGGGTAATCTAACTGGACCTATCCGTACATGCCACAACATGCACACTCACACCGGCAACACTTGCCAACCCGAGCCACAACTCAAGAGTTTCTCGTGTTCATCCGCCATCTTGAGCCATAACTCAAGAGATGTCATTTTGAGCCATAACTCAAGGAATGACACATGCTTAACCCTTATCCCGAGCCACAACTCAAGGAATATGTTTTGAGCCACAACTCAAGGAACACCAGTAAGCCAAACTTCGAGACATCATAAAAACCTTGTAGACCACGCACATCAAAGCAAGCAAAACCCAATTCTGCTGCAACAATATCGCCTGGCACTGCTCTTGAGCCGCCAGGCGAACCACGCTTTCAAACCGCCTAGTAGAACGATCTCTGTCGCCAGGTGCCACGCATGCAGGTTGCCCTCTGAATTCATCGCTATCGCCTGGCGGTTCACATATTACCGCTAGGCGCCCTATTAGTATTTGCATACTACGAATTCTGGTTTAGGTTCAGGCTTACTTTCTCACACTCTCACATACACTTTCACTCAACTAGTTCAATTGGCATAGCTTTGCACACCAATAGTGCCTACATTACTCTACCACCATCATAATTACCAAATCAAGAATTCTCAATTAAAATCATATTATTAGTCATCCTTAGTATCACTTAATCCTAAGTTAATTCTATGTCTTCTACCACTGGTATGAACGCAATTCGCCATTAAATTGGAATACTACTGATATCATCTCAGTCATAAGGTGTCAGGTTTATCTTATATATATTTATATGAACTCTTAATTCTCATATCACTAACACATTACAATGCATCCCTTGTATCCTATATCTAGTCACTCATCATTATGATTCCCACTTCACTTTACATCACCCCACATTCTACTACATCTACTACATTATAATGACCTTCTCTTCACCAAAGAATGAAGCAATCCTATTTCTAACTCCGCAAGTAACAAGAACCTAAATTTCCCAGAATCACAAAACCACCAAAATTCCCGTAGCCACACACTGATGGTTGTCTCTGCGATGGCGCCTGGCAGCAGGCCTCGTGCCGCCAAGCGGACATATGAATTCTGGGCATCCCAGAATTTCTCCACCCTACGAGATCTTCCAAGTCTCCTAAGCTTGTCCTCTCCCTGCCCATTTCATCCAGTCCTCATGCGAATTCACCTACATTTAGACTAGTGTACTTACCACACTTTTTCCTTACCAATTCCCATTAGGATTCTATCACCAATTGGTCTTGCAGCATCAAACCCCAAACTTTCCAAACCCTAAGAGTCTATTCACACTGTTCCATCCAATTTGGCCATCAATTACATGAATTTCAATGAAGTTTGACATCCAATCATCCCCTAACAATTAAAATTGGTTTTCCCTCCGATCAGAGTCATCCAAAAACTCACAAAACATCAAAATCGAACCAAAATTGGTTCCCGTCGCCTAGCAGGTGTTCATCACCACTAGGCAGTTCAACAAAACCTAGAAAACTGGGTGGCAGGCTTGAGTCGCCTGGCGGCCAGGGTTATGTTGCCAGGTAGGGATGGCAAAAATACTCGTGCCCGCAGATATCCGCGGATAAAATCCACAACGGATAGTTACTACTTGCAGGTATTTACTACCCGCGGGTAGCGGGTATTTTAATACCCGGTTATAAACGGGTCGGGTACGGGTATCATACTATCCATACCCGCGGGTACCCGTTACCCGCAAAAAATTAAAATTTAATTTATATTTTATTAGGTTAAATTTAATTAAAATTAGAAGTAACAGTATATTTTATTATGTCAAATTTAATTATAATTATAATTATAATTATAATTATAATTTAATTTAATTTATATTTTATTTTTATAATCTTATATTAAAAAATTTATAAAATACATATTTTTTTAAATATTTGCGGGTATCGGGTATCCACGGGTACCCGCGGGTTTTAAAAATATTCGCGGGTATTTTTTAAACGGATACCCGGCGGGTAAACGGGCGGGTAACGGGCGGATTTTTTTTTAGCGGGTCGGGTACGGGTATCATACTATCCGTGCCCGACCCGACCCGTTGCCATCCCTACTGCCAGGCGGTTCCTCTTCAGAAACCCAGAAAATGCTCAATTTTGCATGAGTCGCTTGGCGGCTATGAATAGCCCACCAGGCGGTTTCTGAAAATTTTCCAAAAACACGAATTTACAAATTACGTAGAGGAAAATCATACTCAATCATGCTATGGTTCATGCAGTTATTCAAAAATATAAAGAGAACGTAGTCTAGCTCCCTTAACCTGGTTTCCTTCGCTTAAAATTTGAATAGCCTTTGATTCTCCCTTGCTCCCAATGGCTTGCCTTAGTTCTCTTCAATTCAACCTCTATGCTTCACTCAACCACACCGAATTCACTCTAAACTTTCTCTCTAAAGTGCAAAACAATGGCAGCTCTCAACCAACCCTTCTCTCACCCTTAATTCGCTTCTTTAATTGTACCTTAATTGGGGTTAATTGGCCTAAACGAAAATGGTTTAATGTGTATGATAATTGTCATTCAATGGCTCATTATGGACTGTTTTCTAGCCCCTCTTGGTTGCTAGGGTTTCCTTGCCCTTTCACATTCATGCAAAAATAAATTTTGGCAAAAAGAAAGTTTACTTTAGTTCTCCCAAGGTTCGAACCCATACCCATGCCAATGTTAATTCAATGCACAACCATTCAACCAATTCATGTTTCATTATAATTCTTACTCATTTAAGAATATAATATCACGCACCATAACCAACATATTATATAAAACAATTACATACTTGAAATAACAACCAATGGCATACATAAGACTTGAACCCAAGTCTTCTCACACAATTAGGTACTCTGAACCACTTGAGCTAGTACTTTTCCACATCACATTAATCAATAATAAATGTCATAAAGGTTGCATTACCCGCATTTATTTGTTAATTATTTATTAAATTAATAAAATTTCATGGGTCTTACATTGCTTGCCTTAAGTTTCTATCAACACTACTTGATACACAAGTTGTATTAGATGTTAAAAACACACCACTATTTTGTGTTCTCAATCCCTCATCTCGAGTCAATGTTCTAAATTTAAACCCATTGATGTTGTACGCAATAAATATGCTTGCATTGTCCAATGGATCCTGATAATTTTAGTGGTGGATTCCTTGTTTCAGTGCTTCCATCAAAGCGAACACGATTCAATCTAAATCTATGGTTTCTACTCAAAAAGCGACGATGCCCTATAAAACACCACTTCTTACTATAGGGAAGACGACAAGGTTTTGCATCAAAGTTACAAGTAGGGCAAGCTAAACTTTTGTGTGTGTGTGTGTGTGTGTCTTCCAACTAGATAAAATGCCTAGGCCAGGAAAGTCACTAATTGTCCACATAAGAGCTACTCGCATTCTAAAAGTTTCATTCAATGAAGAATCAAATGTCTCCACACCATCATTCCATAGCTCACATAACTCATCCACAAGGGGTTGTAAGTACACATCAATATTATTTCCTAGCATGTGCTTGCCTGGAATGATCATGGATAGGATCAATGAAGTGTGCTTCATACATATCCATGGTGGAAGATTGTATGGAATTAAAAACACTGGCCAAATACTATAAGTAGAACTCATAGTACTAAAAGGATTAAAACCATCACTAGCAAGCCCTAAACGAACATTTCAAGTCCTAAAAGAAAACAAGATAATCCTTCATCATTTGGTGTGAGTTGATGATGAAGGATTATCTTGTTTTCTTTTAAGATTATTGAATATGGTGTGAGTTGATTAAGAAAGCTAAATGAAATCCCCACTAGACATTAACATAGCAAGCTATCTAGATGTGAAGGTTCCTTTCACAAAGCTCAAGAGAAGAAGATGATGGATTGATTCAAAATGAAAAGGAAATGGAAAGCACATAAACCATAGAAAACCAAGAACAATTAAAGGAA
>Ga0214543_1009570_pt1 | contig 14957 bp, 4 predicted proteins | sample CNSS2metaG_FD_160094 | JGI IMG/M metagenome (GOLD analysis project Ga0214543, IMG submission 160094) | Root nodule microbial communities from cowpea collected in UCLA plant growth center, Los Angeles, California, USA - CNSS2 | ecosystem: Host-associated > Plants > Roots > Nodule | place: USA...
AAAAAAAACCTTTTTTATTTCCAATGGCTCATTTCAATTTATTTAATAACACAAGGAATCAGAAAAGCAAGTGACATAAAAAGAAGTATACACAACATAAATTCAGAGAGAGACCTGTTTAAAACCTTAAACAGTGTAAAAATAAATGCCTAATGCTTATGCTCTCAATAAACTTGATATCACGATAGTATTTAAGATAAGTGTAGTCTTTTTCAACAAAGTACAGAACAATTTTTCATGATAAACAAAATTTATTTATAATTCTCGATACTTCTAAAATCAATTGTGATTGTGAAGCTCACTAAGCTCTCAGTCTCACGCATGGTCAAAGAATTTGTAGCACTTTCTCGTGTGGTCTTTTAGTGTTTTATATTAATATTATATTATATTATATTATATTATATTATATTATATTATATTATATATATATATATAAACAATTTAAATTTCTTAATACCATATAAATTAAATTTTTTTAATAGTACTACGTGTTTATTTGCATATATTTTTATTAATTTATATTTTATTCGATTCTTCGTAAATAATGTTTTTCTCTCTAACTACTCACAATATCAAATAAATTAAGAATAATGAATTCATGTATAATTTGTTAAACTAAAAATTAAATTTATCTTAATTGGTTATTTTAAGAATTTGTAATGTTGTCTATTTTCGTAAGCTATGATGTACAGATACGATATCAGATACGACACGTATTTGATACATCGATACGTTTATTTTTAAAATAATGTGATACGATACGCGATAGATATATGATATATGAATATTGAAAAGTGTATAATAATTCTTACAAATATAATAAATATATAATTGTTTATGTGTGAATACAAATTTCCTAATTAGAGACCAATTATTTTGGTACTTAAAACTTGGTAGTTAATGTTAGTGACCAATTTAAAAACCAAATCATAATTGAAACTACTTTAATTAACAATTTAGAGACCAATTATAATTTTTTGAAACTATTTTAGTTGTCAATTTGATCACTACATAGTGACTAATTTTTTTTGTCACTAAAATTGATTACTATTCAAAGATTTTATTGTAGTGTATTGTGACTTTATAAATTAAATATTTCATTGATAAATATCGTTAAAGTATCATAAAGTATCGAACACTATATGTAAGGATATATGACTAAACTTGAAGTAAGGTTGTAAACCACATCCAAAGCATAAAATAATAGTCACAAGTATATCTACTAAATTTTCAGCCACACTAAAATAAAGTATAATAGTGACAATTATTTAAAATACATATTCTTTATATTTATGATTATATAGGATAAAGTAATTGATGTAAAAAATTATTGGTAGTTTTATTTTATCCAAACCATAGACAAGTATTCAAATACCAATGCAATGTTACAGAGTTAAAATATTGATTAAGTGAGTTAAGATATTTAGTTAGGTTGTTAATCATGATTAGGTCGAGACAGAGGTACCTAGTTTTAGGTTGTTAGGGAAGATTTAGAATTTGGAGAGGGAGATTGAATGTTAAAATTTTCTTCACCATCATCATTGGGAAATGAATAGCACTATAAATATCTACCATATGTGCAGCTTTATGCAACTAGTAATCTGGTATTCTGGTGCATGTTGTTATCAAAATCAGAAAGCCATGAGAAAATATTTGCATGACCATTAACATATTATAAAATATTATTACACTAAACTATTTTGTGGAGATTATTGAATATATTTTGAAGTGATTTTCATAAACTCTGGGATTAATTAAAGCAGCCCAAAGCGTATTAGGCTCGCATTGGAATTAGGAGTTTTTGAGGCCCAATAACTTCAAAGACTGAACCTGGATTAAGCTACTTTTAACTTTTGTTGTCAAATTAAAGTCTTCAAACACATTTATTATAAGGTTTTTCATATTACCAAAATACGTTGATTTATTAAAGATAAAGAATTGAGTTGAAAAAAATTTGTTTTTTTTTTCTTAAATATGAATTAAATTAAACTTTATTCATTTAACTTAATTTACAAGTTAAATATTTGAGTCGAATTAAAGGTAAATCGACCGTAATTCATTAACAATATTTCTTATTATTTTTATTATTTTTTATAAATTTTATTATAATTATTTATTAATTTTAATTATATAGATTAATAAATTGATCTGTTTTTAAAATAATATTTTGAATGTTTAATTTCTTTTTAAGATTACATCAATTAGAAATGGACAAATTTAATATATATAACTGAATGAAAATCTCATTTTATAAACTGATTTTAAATTATTAAATTAGACTTAAAAATTTATTTTTTAAGAAATTTATCTCTTTACAAAAATATGTAGATGAATGTTTTAATTTTTAACTACAATATTAATAGTCTGCAGAGTGATGTATTAAGATAGATTGCAAAGTTTTTATTTAAAAAGAAATAAGTCAAATTGAGCTTATTAGTTTTTAGTTCAAAACCAATACCTAAATAACTCATTGACTTTTGCAATATACAAAATTCACATCATCCTGTAGACACAATGACAAACCTGTATACAATAAATAATGAACTTCAATTATGGAATGTTGAGGATAATAATGAACACCCTTTCACACTTTTTTAGTATTTTATTTCAAATAGATGAACAAAATCAGAATAACAAATTTGAATTTTTTACTGAATTTTTTTATATTGTTTCTGTATTGTATTTTTATAGTACATTAATTACTACTAATTTTAACGTTTTAAAATATATTAAAAAAATATTTAAAATATCAATATAATATATAAAAATATTCAGAAAAAAATAATATAAAAAAAATCAATAAAAAATCTGAACTCTAAAATAATAAAACAAAAAAAGTTAATAAAGAATCTGCATTCCTGAATAATAAGGCATACTCTGCTGTTACTAATCGATGTGTCATTAAATGCTAAACTGACACATTTCTCATGATTTGCATATGAAAAGGGGTTTTTTAGTGACACAAGTGGGAAAATAAATGGTGATGGAGCATAGCAGAGGCATCTTAAATGAAGGTAGGTCCAAAGGAATCGTGGATAATAATAAAGTAACATGAATGGTTGTTTGAAGAAAAGCATAAAAGGATTTGCCAGAATGAATGCAGAAAGAGAGAGTTGCATGAAGTGATTGTTACCAAAAGCAAGTAATAGAATGGGTTTGGGAACTAGAATTTGGGTGTGTAGTTCGGAAACAATGTTCATCCCAAACACCACCAATTCAATGCATTTCGAGGGTTCCATCTATGTTATCATACATCTTTGTCACCATTTTCTGGTCCCCACAACACGTTCTGCTTCTAACTCACTTCCGTAGGGCACATGCAACTTGAATTGACTATTTCTTTTGCACATTTACCTCATTTCATATCATTATGATAAGGTTCTCAAATAACCATGTACTACTACCCATATCCTATGTAGATTATGACCTAGCTCCTCCTAGCATTTTAAGATATTGCTTCTTTCACTTCTCAAGTTTCCAGCATTTGTATTATTATACTATCATGAGTTTTTTTTTTTTTTTCTAGAGAAGAATGTTTAGATTCGACATCAATGATAGATTTAAATATTTTTTTGGTTTTTTAAATTTCAGTAAATTTTAGAATTAGTCAATTTTGAAATTTTAGACCAATTTAGTCCTTCATTTTTCGAAATGCGTGGATTTAATCATTTTAATCAAAATTTGTTAAGTTTATTTCACATTTCAAGCGTGTTTTATAATAGTATATGACTTAACATTAAAGCAAAAATGTGTCAAACAGTATAAATAACTTAAATACAATCCTAAAATGCGTACGAAACATCAAATAAACCTACCAAAATTTGATTAAAATTACTAAATTCACGTATTTCGAAAGACCAAAGACTAAATTGATTCAAAATTTCGAAATGGACTAATTCTAAAATTTACTGAAAGTTAAGGGACCAAAAACATATTTAATCCTCAATGATATCTAAACCAAAATCACATAAGAGATTGTAATATTATGTACTATTTATTTATATATATTATATTTGTTTGAGTCAGTCACCAAGATAAGTCACATATCATTGTTGAATTTCTTAAAAAGTATTTTATTCACAAAATATAACTCCAATAAAACATGAACTCAATTTATATGAGAGAGATCAACATCAATTTAATTCAAAATCTTAACATAATAAATTTAATTTTTTTTATATGATGCTCAACTTTCTTATCATTAACCAATATAAAAATTATAATCATGAATTTTCAACGTACCAATATTTATAATTTCTAGAAATTCCCTTCCACTTTTTAATTATATATATATATATATATATATATATATATATATATATATATATATATATAAAATATGATGTGCTACAACTTCTGCGTGTTGAGATAAGTCAACCCTAGAAATAGCAATTGAAAATTTTGCAGGAATGGTTTGCCCAAAAGCTCTCACATCAATGTTGAATTTTAGTTCATAATTAAATAATTTGACTTACTTACGTTGTTAATAGTAAAAAATAACTCTTCATATCTCAAACAGTTGTTGTATAGAGTTCTTAACCTATGACAATCTCATGAGTTATTTATTGATTAAAAATCACAAATAATCCACTCTTCTCAATTATCTCTTAAAATATTCTCAGTACATTTCTAAACTATCTTAGTACGTTTTTATTTCATGTTATAATAATATTGTATAAATCTAATAATGATGATTATTTAAGAACATAATATAAACATTTGGTTGAAAAAGCACAAGACAAAGTGTATTTTACACCCTCTATATAGGTTGACTTTTCATCAAATGTTACATCAAAAGGTCAAACGATATTCTTGATTCGTAGTAGCAAATCAATTGCAAGTGGGGTCCTTTTTTTTCTTTTTTTTTTTGCAATTTAATTTAGAAGAATGAAGGGAAGATGAGTTGATTTAGGTATGAAGAAGAGAAGAAAAGAAAAGAATCTTGAAGCAGCGGCCTAAATGGAAGTAATGTGTATGTAATGATGTGGTGTTTTGAGAAAATAGGAGTGGGGCTTATGCTTAGATGGAAAGTTCAACATTCCCAATGAATAGTGGACACCCAAATTATCTATGGCCCAATAAGGCCCTTTTCTACACCTTTGTGGGCTCTTTTCAACACCATTCACAGTCTCCTCCACTAACTTCACTCATTCGTTTTGACTTTCTTGCCCATTTTTTTTTTTAATTTCAGAACTTTCCTATTAATCATCTTTTTATTAATTCATAATATAATTCAACACAGCTACAAAAGAATTTTACAACCAATTGTACACACAATTCATTAGAGAAGTGAGAACGGGCTACCCGACCCACTCTAGTTTGATCCATCATAAATTAATTATTTAGTGAATCAACATAACCCAACTTATTTATTAGTGAGTCAAGAAAAATTCGAACTCATCCGGTTTATCACGGATTAATTCACTGACTCACTTAATTAAAAAAAATACAAATTTTTTCGTCCCAACAAAAGTAAATTATAATTGTGATTAAAATCTAAATAAATTTTAATACAATCCAAAATAATGTTCAATCCTAAATACAAATTAAAATCAAAAAAATAATAAATTTGCATTTGTCAATCCAATATATTGACTAAAAAATAAAACAACTAAATGTAACCTAAATACAAACAAAATTGTGTGACTTTTTATCTGTAAGTGAATTTTTGATCCAACCTGACTCACCATAAATTCAACTTGAATAGTTAATTTTTCAACTGCTAAAATGACATTATGTTCGATAAGAAAATTTTCATATATTCGATGACTTTAGTTATCAGTGAGACTAAAAGACTCTCGTTGTTACCATTATTAATGTAGGTAGGTAATGTAAGGAGAATTTGTTATTAATTATCCAATATGTTTTCGATTAACATAATAATAGAAATCGTGTGTTATATATTAACTATAATATCATTTTATAGTAACAGGAAAACTTTCTTAATATGTGAAAATAAAAAGATAAAATGAAAGGACAATAATGTAACAGTCACTTTACCTGATAAAAAAACAAAAAATTATTTGAAAAAAATAGAAAGATTTAAAGTACTCAATGAATAAAAGAAGGGTTAAAACTTAGTCTAGGTTTTACTTAACAATTAATATGTCATTGTAAACGTACCAAAAGTTGAATGGAGTGGTAATAGCCCTAATATTAATAATAACCACAACTACAACCACATATTCAAAGATTGATAATTTCATAAATTACACATAGAAACACAAATAATAGAGAGAAATATATAAATTTAATAGTAGGATCTAAAAGCACTAGTAGCTAGAAAAGTTTAAAAGAAAGTTGAGTGATGCGTGGTGGCTCTTATGTTTTAGCATTAAAAGAAGAAGAATAATGGATGGTATAGTGGAATGGCAACAGTAGATTCTTGGCATTGAGAAAGACAAGAAGAATAAAACCCATACCCTAATATCATTCACTCACACACTTTTCACATTTTGCTAAAAGGAAGAACTCGTCGCGAAAATACAATAAAAATAAAATATAAGTCCAATTCATATAAAAAATTAACATTATTTATAATTTAAAATTTTACAACAATAAATTTATGAATCTTAGACGATGTTTAATTTTTTATTATATAAAATTTAGACTCACTTAAAATTCGACGCATAAAGTAACACAAAATTGACAATGAAAAGTCGATAATAGTTTTTGTTTAATGTCCATGTAAAACATATAGGTGCTTTTGTGAGTAAGAATGGAGTTGCTTGAACGTGTTTTCGAAGAATTTGGAAAGGGAAATGGGAATGGATAGAGATGAAATGGTTAGACTTAAGTTTAAGAAGTCATTTCATAGCTATCACTTTCTTGGTTGTCACATTGGTAAACTTTGTTGGGTCACATTTTCTTTGTGAACATGATTTTTGTATTAGAAAGTATCTGATTGGGCTTTGGATGTAGCATTTGCCAATGCCTCTTCTGATGTGTCATTTCAAATTGGACCTCAATGGACCTTCGTTTCTTGGCCCCTTTCAGCTCCAACCTCCACGTTGATGTTCATTTTCGGTTACACAATCGCTACTTTCATATTCTTTCGATTCATCTTCTTTATAAAATAGAAATATTTTACTATAACTTTCATTTTTTGTTTTTTAATTTTTACTTTCTGATGCGACTGGATGTGGATCATTAATCTTTTTTAAAAAAGATAAAGAAAAAAGTAATGATACATTAATTAATGATTTATATTAAATTATGTTAGTAAGTAAAGGACGAGAGTAAAAAAAATAGTCATTATATCATTATCCTATAATATAATTTACTTTAATTCATAAAAGAAGGTTGTGAAGATCTCAAATATTAGTAAGATTAACATTAAACAATTTATTCTCGTAGATGGAAAAAAGAAAAGAAAAATAAACTATGCATTTAGACTCTAAAAGTGCAGTACAAAACTATGTTAGCTTTGTAAATTTTGATATTTTTAATTAAATTTTGATTTCTTTTTTTTTTCTATTGATCAGTCAATTTTAATATTTTCTAGACGGGTGAGTATTATTTTATTTTATCATTTTATTTACTTTCATTCTAGTAATAAGAAATACAACATTTTTTTGTTAATATAAAATAAAGTTTGATTAGATATGTGAGTTTTTTACTTAAAAAATACATTTGATAACAAAATTGTCATTACCGATGTTGTCCCTTTTTATTAAACAAGTTTAAAAAAAAGTAATTAAATTCTTTATCTTTTCATAGTATCATTTTTTTTTATTAGTTATAAAATCTCATACTTCTTAATACACCAAAACTAAAAATTCAATTAAAACTATTCATTGGAAAAATATTATGCAAGAGTTAATTGTAAGTGTTGTGGAAAAATAAATGTAGATGAGCTATTAATCTAAAAAATAGGTTGTTTGTGATAAAAAGCATATTATAGTTGGGAATGTGCATAGGTCAACTCAAATCTTAGTTCTCTATAAAATAGTTAGACTTCAACTAATGAACAAGAAAAAAACATGATTGTGGAATGTTGAGTCAAAAGGGCCTTCTTTTGATGCTAATTCACAATCACAAACACAAACAAATCATTCATGTATCGTAATTTCAACAAATCATTTCGCACATTTTCGTTATCGTGGGATTCAAACTTTATCTTGCAGCAATAATTTCCATGCCTCAATCATTCAAAATACAGTAATAAAAGTGCAACCACTAAGTTCTCTCTTTTCATTGGAATACAGTGGTGTGATATAGTGAAATTCTTAAGTTTAGTATTTGAATATTTTATATAACATTCAATTTTAGAAATAAAAAATATCTATTTATTACAATTAAATTAAATTTTAAAGAAAAAAATTAAAGTACAGATAAAAAGTCGTAAAAAATTTAATTTTATAAAGTCTAGAATTTTCTAGAGAGTTTTACAAATAGTTTAATATGGTGAAACTTACTTAAATAAAATAAAACCTTCTTGATATTACAAGATCTGGCATTAAAAAGTATTATACGACATTAGGTTGGAAAAATGAGAGAATAACACGTTATCTGGGCTTTGATACTTTAATTGGGCTTTCTTACTTTAATTGGGCCTTCCATGTAAAATTTACAGAATAATCTAGCTCTTGCTTTTGTTATCCTGAATAGAAAAAAAACATCTGTTTACACATCATTCATGTAGAATTATCTAAATTTGAGTTTAAATATAGTTTTGACAGCTCTAATATATATTTTTATTTATTGTTTATATTTTGTTTAAACTTTATTTACTTGTGTATTATTCTTAATTTTTTTAATTTTATTTTTAATAAATATGGAAACATAAAACAAAATAAAAAACATAAGTTAAATATAATTATTGAGTATAAAATTTAAAAAACTGAAAGTAACAAAACCACACAAATAAAAAAAGAACTTCGATATAATTATTAAATAATTTAAAATAAAGTATAACTAAAAACATAACAAAATTTTAGAAAGTTTTGACTAAGAACCCTTTGCATACCAAATTTCAAAATTTGTTGTATCAAGAAATAGATTTCACTAATGTATTTTGGATTTTGAAATCCAAGTTGTTTTAAAAACGGATCTCACTTCCTATATCGGATTTCAAAATTCCATTAATGTTTTCAATGGATTTGGAAATTTGGTTACACTTGTTGCCGTAGTTTGAAATTTGATTAGTTAAAAAAAATGACTAAGAATCTAAGCATATCGGATTTCAAAATTCGGTACGTCCAAGAAATGAATTTAACTAACGCATTCCAGATTTTAGAAACGAATTTTACTTGTATCGGATATCAAAATCCGATTAACGTTTTCGACGAATTTGGAAATCCGATTAACGTCATTACTGGATTTTGAAATCCGGTTTGTACATTGTATTTTTTTAACTATTTTTATTATTTTTAAATGTTTTATAATTATTTTAAATTTATTTTTTAACTTTTATGATTTTGTTAGTTTTAGTCTTTTACTTTTAATTGTTTAAAGTATGTGTTTTTATTTATTTATTTTTAATTTTATTAATTTGTTATATATTTTAATTATTTTCTTAGTTTAATGTTTATTGTTTTATTAATTTATTGTATTTTTTTTGTTTTAATTCTGTTTTTAAAGTTGCTTTTATTTTATATCATTCAATTTTTATATCTTTTTTAAGAAAAAAAATTAATTAAATTTTAAATATTATACATTTATAATTTTAAAAAATTTTGTTATGTAATGTAATATGTGATTATAATCTTTGTATCTATGACAAAAGATTTTCCTTTAAATTTTTTAAAATCACAAGTAAATTTGAGTTAATGTCAGATTTCTCTTCTTTTATTAATATGTGCATATGGGTGGCAAAACAAGTCAGCCTTGTCCGTTTTGGCCCACCACGCCTTTGGCCACCATAAACTATAACATGTCCTGCCACATGATAGATCGGCTGGCTGGGTTGTCACTTTTTTTTATTTTAATTTTTTTAATATTTATTTATAAAATTTGTTGATAATATATATATATATATATATATATATATATATATATATATATATAATAAAATATATATTTTTTATTTTTTATTTATATATATTATATATATATTATTGAAATTCCTAATGAACTCATAAAAACAATTGATTATTTAAAGAAATAATTTGAGATGAACAATTTTGGAAGGACAATTTTTTGTTTGGGACTACAAATTATGCACTCCAATGGTGGTAAGGTCGTTATATGTTGATAGAATCCTTTTTAGACCTCAAGAAAATGATGAAGAACTTATTGGTCTGGAAGTACCGCATCTTAGTGTTACAGAAGCACTTATGTATCTTTTAAATTATACTCGACCTGATATATCATTTGCTATAAATTTATTAGAAAGATATAATTATTCACCTACAAGAAGACATTAGTTTGAATAAAACATATACTTTGTTACCTTAATTGTATTACGAATATGACTTATTTTATCCAAATGATTCAAAATCATATCTAATGGGCTATGAAGATGCATCTTATTTATCAGATGCTCACAATGATTGATCACAAATATGATGTTTTTTCACATGCGGTGGCACAACAATTTTATGTCACTCTACGAAACAAACCATGATAGCTACATCGTAAAATCATGCAAAAATTTTAGCATTACATGAGGCAAGTCGTGAATATGTTTGGTTAAAGTCTATAATTCAATATGTGCGACAAACTTGTGGTCTATCATCATGATAAAATGGAATCGTTAACCATATATGAAAACAATAGTGCGTGTATTTCTCAATTGAAAGAAGGATATATTAAAGGTGACAAAACAAAATACATTCTTTCAAAAAACTAAAAATTTACTCATGATCTTCAAAGAAATTATGATATAGAGATCCAAAAGATTTGTTTATGTGAAACTCTGACAAATTTACTTACAATGTCTTTGCCAATAAGAACCTTTGAGTAATTGGACTCTATTACCTTAATGATGTAAGTATTCACGAGGGAGAGAAGTAGAAGATGAATAAAGAATGATGTGGTCTTTTTTTCTTCAATAGGTTTTTATCCCAAAGGGTTGTTCATAGTAACGATGCACAATCAATGGACACTCAAGGAAGAGTGTTATGAAATTAATGAATGTCCATTGACTTGCTAGCAGATGCTCATGATTGATCTCTATTGATATTATCATTAACTATTGTAATCATTGAGTTGTATCCTTTGGGTTGGGTTGTCTATTGTACCCATAAATAAGGACTTTTCCTAGTCTCTACTATTTCTTCTCCTTTATTTTGTAACACTCTATTAATTGTAAGTTTATGTTTGGAAATAAAATTTAATTTAATTATTATTAGTGTCTTTAAGTTTTATTGATATTAAAAATGATATTTAATGAGTTAAAACTTTTTTTTAATAAATTATACATTTGTTTTAAAAAAAATAGTTATCTTTGTTTTTTTGTAGTCATTTTTTATTATATTTTTTTCCTCTTATCTCTCAAAGACTTCAGTTTTGATTTTATTTTATTTTCTTATCTCTATGTGACTTTAAATTTGATTATATATTTTTTTATCTCTAGGTCAATTAAATTTTGATTCTATTTTTTTATATTTTGATGTGATTTAAATTTTGATTCTATTTTCTTCTTTTATCTTTCCATGCCTTCAATTTTGATTTGATTTTATTCTTTTATCTCTCTTACTTCTTATTTACTAATTTCACTCATTGTATCTCATCCCTTTCTTCTATTCTAGAATTCTTCTTGTGCGAATTTTGACAGATTTCATTTCTTGAATTGAATCTCATATTGTTTCTATGTACCAATTTTTTTATTCTCATTTTTTGTTAGTATGTTTTTTTTTTTCTATTTGTGTTGATGTTGTTTTTATTCTATTTTTTGAATTTGTATTAGGCTTAGAAATGTGTTTGTTTTGCCTATTATTGTTTATGGATTAAGGTTTATGGTTCAAGCTGAAAAATAATAATTTATTTTATTTTTTTATTAATGATTATTCTCAAAATAAAATTTTCAAGATTTATGAAAGAGTTGAGAGTTAAGAAATAGAAAGAGACTTCAAAATATACTTATTTTTAGTAGTGTTTTACATATTAAAATTTTTTATTTCATATAAAAATATATAGATATGTCAACTAGAAAATTCGAATGAGACTATTAAAACATTCATAAAAAAAAAGAAGTTAAAACTTTAATTGCATCACAAAAATGAGTTATGAATAAATTTATAAAAATAGATTAAAAAAAATTAAAAAATACAATTAAAATTTATAAAAAGATTAAACAAATTAACCTTATTATTTATTAAAAATAAATATTAAATAAAATTAATTTAGACAGTTTAATAAATATTTTACATAAAAAAAATTCAAAATAAATTTGAAATAAAAAATATTATTCTTAATTTTATTTTATGCCTCTGAAACTCTTGATCCCACCCTCTAAAAAATAAATATCAGTAACAATTAGAAGTATAACAAAATTATAAGAAAAAGTTTCCAATAATTTTAAAATCAGAAATTTTATAGAAAGAGAAAACGTTGATCACGTGCATGCTTTTATCCAACGAGTTATCTTTCTTCTTCTCACTTTTAATTATTATAGCAATAGATATTTATAGGTATGGACAAATTTATTTTGGATTATCATAATATAGTATTATGTGAACGGTGTAATTTTTCTATTTTAGGTCACTTCCATTTATATAATAGATTTTCTACACTTCGAAAATTCTTTTTATTACGAGTTAAAGTAATTTATTCCTACACGACCTACTCCAGTGGGGATGTGTCTAAAAAATGGCTAATAACTATTTTGTTTTAGGAAAATTATGGTGCAGTAAAGTTTTTTTTAATAAATTTTGACAAATTATCTATTTGGATAAAAAAATATATTTTATTACTTCATTTTGATTGAAATATAAAAAAATATTTATTTTAATTTTATTTATAGAAGATTTGTCAAATTTATCAAAAATATATTTGTGAAAACATAAATTTCCTTTGTTTTAACATGTAGTTTATTTACTTTCATATATCAGAAGCTCTATTTAACATTAAATTTCCAGGAATTAACTCCCCCACTAATATAATTTTAACATTTTCAGAATAAATAAAATATAGGAGTCGAAACCATGAATGCGATTTTTTTTTATTTATTTAAATGAAGTGAAAAAAATGTTTGCTTTAAAATATGAATTATTTATTGAAAGTTGTAATGGACAAGAAACTATAAACGTTATTTAAGGATAAGAATCTAGTTTAATTAAGGTTAAAAGTATATTTCTTTTTTAACATTTTATGGGTATTTTTAATATATATAAATAAAAGAATAAACATTATTTAATCTATCATTCCAATCACTCTTCAATAATTTATTTTGATTTTTTAAAGTAATGTGATGTGATAACTTAAGTTAAAAAAAGAGAGTTAAAATATCACTATTCTATATATAAACTTATTATAGTGTCTATTTTCATTGCAAAATAATTAAATAAATGTTTGTGTAAAAACTATATGCATTGATAATATATAAATTACACTCCATTTTCATTCGGCATAACTTATAACTTCAAAGTAATGAAATTTATTTACGTATTATGGTTTTGTCCTGAAAAAAGATATTTTGCTACCTGTAAAGACAAAAAAAAAAATAATAAAATTATATAATAGAGAACAAATTATATAAGTACAAGTTACATTATCTTTTGTAGTATCAATAATTTATATATGATTTAACTTTTATTAATTCATGTTTTAAATTATAATTATACATTACGTAAGTGCTGCGTTGATTTTTATTAAAGTTGAATAACTAAATATATTATTTCTTTGTAATTTTTAAAACTGTATAATTGAATTTGATTTACTGTAAGAATAAGATTTAATAAATATAATTTTTAATGCTACAGTAAATTTTAAAATAAAATTCTTCAATCAATATCAAATACTGCAAATTACTGAAATACTGATCGTAAGGTATCTACACGTGCTCCTGGACCCATCCAGGCTGTATTTCTTCAAAAGAGTTAAATATTTTTTTAAAAAAATTAAAATTAATTTCTCTTTTGAAAATTTTAATTCAATTAAATTTTTTAATTTTTAAAAGATATGAATTTAATATTTTTTAATTATGTTAAATTTATTTTATATTTTAAATATATTTTATAATGATATTTTAGTTTATTTATATTATTTGATATATTTTTATTTTAATATTAACGAAAAAATTTGTTTAAAATCTAAAATAAATATTAAGATTTTGACTTAAATGATTAAGTCCACACATTTAAAGAAATAACAGATTAAATTAATTTAAAATTTACAAAAAGAACTAATTATAATTTTTACTAAAATTTAAAAAACTAAAATTATATTTATCCCTCTTCAAACTTATAAAAGAAATATTGAAATTTATTTTAAATTTTTTTATGCTAATTTTTTTATTATCAAATACTATATTTCATTAGTCTGAAGAAATGGTCATTCTGTATGCTACAGTAAATTTTAGAATAAAATTGACTAATCAACGTTGTCACATGCTGCAATTGTGGAAACATGGGTTGAAACTAAGCTATCATACACGTGCTGGACCACATCCAGGTTGTATTTCTTCAAAATTATAAGAAAAATATTGAAATTTATTTTAAAATATTTTTATGCTAATTTTTTCATCAAATACTATATTTCATTAGTTTGAAGAAATGGTAATTTTTTATGCTACAGTAGATTTTAAAATAAAATTGTTCAATCAACATTATCAAATACTGCAACTATAAAAAAAATTATGGAAATATTGAAAATAAGCTATCCTACACGTGCTGGAGCCCATCCGAGTTGTATTTCTTCACAATTATAAGAAAAATATTTAAATTTATTTTAAATTGTTAGCAAATAGGGATGGCAACGGGGCGGGGCGGGTACGAGTATCATGATCCCATCCCCATCCCCATAATAAAAATTCATCCCCATCCCCATCCCCAAACCCAACAGGTATACAACTT
>Ga0214543_1009574_pt1 | contig 14955 bp, 8 predicted proteins | sample CNSS2metaG_FD_160094 | JGI IMG/M metagenome (GOLD analysis project Ga0214543, IMG submission 160094) | Root nodule microbial communities from cowpea collected in UCLA plant growth center, Los Angeles, California, USA - CNSS2 | ecosystem: Host-associated > Plants > Roots > Nodule | place: USA...
AAGGAGGACGAGATTCCTCCTTATTTGTTGAACCAACAGCCATGTTAAGAACATTTGAGGCAGAACCAGATTCTGAGTGCCGTATTCCCTTCGTCACACGAATTACTATTGAACGAGCAAAAGTATACAGGGCCAAAATGATGCCAGCTGTAACACTCAGGAGATTCTTCACATTTCAGTACTCGATAGAAAAAAAAAATTCAGCAATCAAATCCAAGTAACATTGTTTATTTCACATGCAAAAATTAAAGTAGTTAGACGTATTTTTAGAGCCGTCAAAACGGATCATCCGATCCAATCCAGCTCGGTCTATGACGAGTTAACCACTTAGTAGGTAAACTTAATTCGACTCACTTCCGAATAGTAAGTAGTAAAGTACAGATTCAATGAACGCGGAAAATGTGAAGAAAAAGAATACCAAGCAGAAATTTGTGAAGGGTGGTTATTGAAATTTTTATAGCCTATAAAAGAGGCAAGTTGGTAATAAGTAACTATTACTTTCGGTACAAGCATTTATTTAGAGTTTTTCTTCTTTTTTCATTTCTGCTTAAGCTTTATATATCACAACAACCAAGAGAAATGATAAACTCACCATAACTTGAATTTATTTTTATCTAATTACTCTATTTATTCATCCCAACCTGTCACAAATTTAAACTTTTCTTTTTTTTGGGGGGCACTTTCATGCTTCAAAATGCCTTAAGACTTCATTCTGAAACATGCTACATTCAAATCACAATCTACATCTACACACGTAATAAAATGTTACTAATGTCTTAACGTGACGTAAAGCAGTTTCTAATTAGATTTTCTTGTTTCCAGGCCATGACTGAGGAGCCTGTTGAATCTTCAAACGCGAACCAAACCAATTTAGGAAACAATAAAGTATTAGTGTGAATAATAAAAATATTGTGTACATATTTGAAATTTTGTTAGGAACTGTAATTATTTCAAAAATTACAATCATTCAGACAATATAAAAGGAAAATATTGTGTCAGATTTTATACCAAATTAAGAGATCCCCTCTCTTTGGAGACCAATAAAAGAAATACCAAATCTTCTGCAAATACAAATAAGTAACATGAGGATTCCAATAATGTAAAGATATCAGCATATAAACTTTAAGGAAGAATAATCCCAAATCATTGAAGGACCCTATCTATATTGGGTAATAAAGGTCCAATTCATAGATTAATTATAAGAGAAAAATCAAGCATGACATGACACTCCTTAATTTTGGCATAATCATGATAAAAAGGTTGTCACTCCTTAATTTTGGCATAATCATGATAAAAAGGAATAACTAAATATAAATAAGAACCCTTCGACCCATGAAGAGACACAATACAACACTAATCACAATCCAGTACATTTCTGCTATTGGTATTGCCATTTTTTTTTTCAAATCACATGTATACGGACTGGCCCGTTAGCCTGTTAACTCGTTACCGGACGGGCTGGGCTGAAATTTCTGATCTTTTTTCTCTTAACGGACTGGTCCATCCCGACCCGTTTTCAATGGACCAAAAACGGGTCAGACTGGCCCGTTTTGTCACTCCTAGATCTAACATAAGATTTAGAGTTATAATAGTTAACATAGTTCTCACAAGTTTTTTTTTTCATTATTTTTTTTTCTTTAGTTCATTCTTTGTAGACATTTTTTTATGATATATTTTTTAAAACTGACAATTTTAATATAGGAAACTTACTTTCTCAACTTCAAATTCCTGAAAAAACTACATCTTTTTTTTTCTAAATTTTTAGACATCTTTGTAGACATCTTTCTTTAGTCCCCTATTTTTTTTTTTAAATTAATACTTAAATATAATTTTAGTCTGATTAAAATATTTTGTTTCTTTAACATAATAATTGAAATCACTGTTGTACATCCTTATAAACATGTGAATGTTAATTTAAGTCTTTCTAAAACAAAATTCTTATATTTTCGTTAATCGAAAATTTCAAATAACCATGTAATTCCTATATTCACTTCAAGTAGTCAAATAACATTTTGTTTTGTGAATTTTAATTATTTTTTTTTACTAATCACAAGCTTACAATATTAATTTGAAGTGTTCTCTCACATAGCTGAATCAGTGATGAGTGTTGTTGACGAGTAAAAGTGAAATAATTGTTTCATATAATTTGTTAACGTGCATGATGATGCAGGAAGATAATAGATAATGGAGCCAAATAGTTTTCCAAGCGAATTCAACATTAATTTGAATTTATTATTTTAGTTTCCAAAAATTATTGGTCAAGAATTTTAACATCGTTTATAAACATAAACTTTTTCATGTATTCAAAATAAAAGAAAAATATTCAATATACTAGTTTTGCTCGTTATAGTATTAGTCTAATCTCAATTTCATTTCACTTTTTTTAAGTTATCAACGTTGGCTCGTCATTTTCTGGCTCGTCTTCTCTAATTTAAATTTTCTATAACATGCAAACTCTATTATTCAATGATATAAAATAGCCTCTAACTGACTAACAGAGCAACTTTCAAGATGAAGAAAGTGATCATATAATTAGTTGAAGGAAAGAACAAGGAAAAAGAGATCAAAACGAGACTTCGAGCAAAGAGTAAATCCAAAGATGAGAAATTCAAACTACATTAACTATTAAAATAATTTAAAAACAATTTCCACCTCCCAACATTCTAATATAATGTGTTATATTTAATTTAAGGGTTAAATATGGTTTTGGTCTCTCAAGTTTCGGTTAAATTTGGAATTAGTCCATTTTCAAAAATTTTGACCAATTTAGTCCCCCATCTCTAAAAATGCGTGAATTTCGTTCTTTTAATCAAATTTTGTTAAGTTTATCTGACGTTTCAAGCGCATTTCATGATAGTATTTGAATTGTTTATACCGTTTGCCACATTTTCGTTTCAATGTTAACTCAAATATTATCATAAAATGTGTTTAAAATGACAAATAAACTTAACAAAATTAGGTCAGAAGGACTAAATCCACGTATTTCTAAAGATGAATAACTAAATTAGTATAAAGTTTCGAAGAGAGACTAATTTCAAAATTCACTGAAACTTGAGAGACCAAAAACATATTTAACCCTTAATTTTAGGGGTGGACATGAATTGAATTTTTAATGATTTAATCCACATCCATTTTAGATCCAAATAATTGGATTAGATTTTCAATCCAAATCCATTTTTTCAGCAAAACAAGTTTGGATTTTCTTAAAATCCATATCCAAATATTTGGATCAAGATTTAAATCCAATCCAAATATTTGGATCAAATTCAAAATCCAGAATCCATTTTTTATAAAAGAAAATTTAAATTGAATTTTCTAAAACTTGTGTCTTTAAAACCAACACCACTCAACCTATTCAGGTCGTCGAGCTCGCTCGGCCTATCAAGGTCTCGAGCTTGCTCAGTCCGTATAGGTCGTGGGGCACGACCTGTCTGAATCGTTAGGTCGGTCCGGCCTAGGCCATCCAGGTCTTTGGGCTCGCCTGGCCCATTTTGGCATCGAGTCTGTCCGGTTCGTACGGGTCGTCTGGCACAATTCGTCCGAGTCGTCAGGGCAACTCAACATGTCTGGGTCGTCGGGTCAACTCAGCCTGTCCGGGTCATCGAGCCTGCTCGATCCATCAGGGTCGTCGGGCCCGCTCGGTCCATCAGGGTCGTCGGGCCCGCTCGATCCATCAGGGTTGTCGGGCCTGCTCGAACCATCAGGGTCGTCAGGTCTGCCCAGTCTGTATAGGTCGTCGGGCACGACCCGTCCGAGTCATTGGGATGACCTATCCCAGCCCATCTGAGACTTTGGGCCCGCCTGGCTTGTTCAGGTCTTCAGGCTCGCCTGACCCATTCGGGTCATCGACCTCAACTGGCCCGTTCAGGTCTTTGGGTCCACTTGGCTCGTTCTGGTCATCGGGTCTGCTTGGCCCGTTCAGGTCTTTGGGTTCGTCTGACCCGTTCGGGTCATCTGGCCCGCTTGACCCATTCTAGTCTTCAGGCCCGCTTGACTCATTCAGGTCATCGGGCCCGCCTGACCCGTTTAAGTCTTTGGGCCCGCCTGACTCGTTCGGGTCTTCGGACCCGCTTGGGCCGTTTGGGTCTTTGGGTCTGTTTGGGTCATGATGTCCGCTTGGTTCGAGTTTGTCGGGCTTGCCTAGCCCGTTCATGTCTTTAGGCATGCGAAACCTGTTCTGGTAGTTGGGCCCGTCCGTACAGGTCATCAAGTAAGGTCCGTCCGAGTCTGAATTTAGCCTAGTCTATCTCAACCTTTAGCCTAACCCAACTAAAAATTTAAATTGAAAATTTGGATTAGATTTTTTGGATTATCCATATTTGAAAATCTTGATTTATAGAATGGATATTTAATCCATAAAATATATAAAAAGTAGATTAGGTTGAAATCCAGATCCATTAAAATGAATTTTAAATGGATTGGATGGAAGTAAAAGTGGATTGGATCAAGAAAATTAGATTTTTTCTCACCCCTACTTAATTTAATAATAAATTGATTGAGTTCTGTAGTTAAAAGTAATTTTTCTAGGTTTAATTAAGTTTTAACAAGAAATTTTCAATGAACTTCCTATTTTGAATTTTAATGAATTTAAGAATTTTCAATTGAATTCCTAATAAATTGAGTTTTAATTGAGTTATTAGTAAATTGAGTTTTGAAGGCAATTATACATTTCAATTGAATCTAGCTCATTAATTTTTCTATTAACTTTGTGATGCAACTATTGGGTGAAGTGACCTTAACCGAGTGACATAATTATTCTTTTGTCTCATTACCCTGTACAGTTATCGTCACATGTAAATTTATAAAATTTTATAATTTCATGATTTTATAATTTTGGTGAAATACTTTTAAAGTAGAGTTATCCTTATTTTTGCTAAATTTCGATTTCAACCTTGTTTTTGTATTAGAATTGGTTAATCGATGTATGTTCGTTCCAATATGAGCCGTTGTTTACATTTAAACTGAAATTCAGACACTTCTCTGCATCATATATAATAACAAAAACGGTCTGTATTATCTCATCTGTATAAAACAACTACCACTCCTTCACCCAAATGCAATTCAGCACCATCCAATATGACTCACACATCACAAATCTAACAAATAACTGAAGATGAACAGGGAAAAAAGTGTTCATAAGATACACATGCAACCCATTCCAAACCACTCACTTAAACTGAAACGTTAATGTAAGTGAACAGTTGCAATGAGTTGAACTTACATTCTTTTTCACACATTAAGGCTTGTTTTTTTGCCATGGTGTCAAAATTTTAAAAGGTTCATTTATTTCAACTAGATTCTACAATAATGACCAATGCTCAAACATATATTTTAGAAGGTTCACATCACACTGTTGACCAGAGGGTGGCTTAATCACTTGAGAAACTTATGCAGTCAAGATGAATGATGAGGAGCTTTGTAAGTCTCATGAACTGCTGAAAAATCATGGTCTCCCAACCCCATGCTTCTGGCCTTCTTGAAAGCCTACAAAAACAGGGTTTTTTAGACATGATAGTCTTTAAACATAAAAGCATAATATAGAAAATAAAAGGGTTGCATCTCTCATTTTTTTTTTTTTTTGCCACAAAAAGAAAAAAATAGTTTTACCTCATTTGCTGCAGCTGCTATTGGCATTGATACAGCATTTTCATCTCCAAGAGCAAGAGCTAACCTCATGTCCTTCTGCTGGTGTTTCAGGGGAAAAGCTGGGGAGTAACTATTTTGAAGCATTGTAGGTCCTTTCAATTTAAACATGCCGTTACTTATGGCACCAAGATCCTGCACACAAAAAATTACCCAATTGTTGTTTAAAATGGCACTAAAAAAAGGTAGCAATAAAATCTCCGTGGTTGAAATTATTTACCAGCACATCAAGAAGTGTTGCAGGGCTCAAACCACTTCTTTCAGCTAGTGTGAGTCCCTCAGAGAAAGCATTCATCACACTGTAATGGAGAATAACTAATTTACAGAACAAGACAGAAAAAATGGACATGCAATCCATTTGGCTTGCAGCCAAAGAAGGAATACTAATAGTATAATGTGGATGATTATTTCTTGTTAGCTGATTCATAAAATACTGCAATCCCCCCTATCCACTCCAAATTAAAAATGATAGAGCCAGGAAAAGGGGGAAGAAAATATTACCTGCCCATTATCATGTTAACAACAAGTTTCATTTTTGCACCATTTCCAACATCACCCAAAAAGAAAGACTTCTTCCCCAGTATGTCAAATGCTGGAAGTGCTTCATCATACAATGCCTGCATGTCAAAAGAATCAACGACTTTAATGTACAGAAATATGCACAATGCATATTAATTTTCTTGTATTTTCCTCAGTATGGAGCAGTTTAGTACAAGGAATCTGAATGAGAGCACTTTCACACAGACTTGAATATGAGGAAATGTGAATATTGTTTTCCGATTATTAGATACAGCTTTGAACTATTCTAGAATTATGGACATCAAATCAAAGAATAAATCTAATTAAACCTGAACAAAAACAAATATTTCACAAACTGCATATTTCACACATGTCACAGCTCCCAACACACACGATATCAACAAAGCCTAACGTCAAAATTACACACCCAACTTCAACAGACATCTGACAACATAGTAATGCTTTCTTTGCCGAGAACACTTTTCTCTTTCTCTTTTAGTTTTTGGCTTGACTCAACGGGCTTGAAGTCTGATTTGTAGGGTTATTCACACGTTCAATGAAGGGCTCATACGATGAAGAAGGCATTAAACATTTAATTTACAAAATTCTATCAGGACATTCCCAGACAGAAAATACATGGCCTAACCTTCATAATAAATTTAGAAAAGGTTAACTGTGGTTGCTCCTTCGCTTAACTAGCATCAATAGTGCAGAACATACACATTTCTCCTAACAGATGACTATTTCCAATGGCCAGCACAACACTTAAATTATCAATGGGAGAGAAAAGGCCCAAAAGATAAAAAGAGTACCAATGTCCTACTAACATTAAATTGTGAGACAACTTGCTTTATTTTTAGTCTCCATTTAAATTGCTGCAATAATTACAAGGGTTCTAACCCATCAAAAGCAATATTCTTATTTTAATTGTACACATGTTACACAAGATGATGAACACAGGCAATAACTTGAGATCTGGAATAGGAAGTCAGTGGGTTCAAAACCTAGAAACAGTCTCCTTGATGGGGTAAAACTGCATTGGTCACCCTTTATATGTTACATAAATTGAGGGCACCAGACACATCTGTCTTGCAACCTTGCTTACTTCTCCATTTTTCTCTCTCTCTTTATAATAACTTTGTTTTATGTTAAGATCATGACTAACCTTCGTGAAAAAAAAGGATGTTTTACCCATCTATAATAACTCCTTTGCAACAGAAATTTATGGAATAGTTGGTTCACAACAATTTCCTTTGCTTATGCATTTTCAAAATTTAGTAGCCAGTCTGAATACCAATAAGCAAAAGATGTTTCCACAATTTGAAGATATTACCTTCACATTATTGCCATCGGATTGCATTTTACAACACTAAAATATTGCTTAAATAACTCAAATATACATCAATTTATTTTGTTTTGGGAAATCAACAGAGTACTCCAGGAGAACACTGATTATCAATATACATTCATTAAAAGGTTTTGAGGGCATTAACGGGTCGCTGATATATCTTATGCATCCTATACTCTGAAAACATCCAGTCATGCAAACATGTCATTTGATGCAGAGAAGAGGCATCTGAATAGTTCAACACCCTCGCATAGTTAAAGGAAAAACAGAGAAGCTTGCGAAGAATATTTATCAACAATTATAGAATAACATTTAGAAATACCTTGTCCCCAGCGGCTAGTATAACCAGTTGGCCATCTTCTGCAGGCTTCTTGCTACCCGAAACAGGAGCTTCAAGGAAGTAACCACCTTTTTCTTTGATTGCCTGTTGAAATAAGGTCTGTAAATAGCAACTTGCCTATGGTTTTCTTTCCATTCGAAAGGTTTAGTAGGTAAAATGTGAAGTACCATCTTATGCATATAGTATGAACTGACAGAGATAATATACTACAATAACCTAAGTCATGCATATAGCACAAGGACAAATAGAACGAAGCTTATATTTATTTATTTAGGGGTTGCAGATGTTAAAACGTTCTACAGCAAGAATCTGCAAATAATGTAATATATTGCATTCCTATTCACATTTATACGGTTGGGAAAGCTTAACTTCATATATCAACTATTCCTCGTCCAAAAATAAATCAGTACTACTGACTTCCCAGCTAATTTAACTTCCTTTATACAGGAATTTTGAAAGCCCAAATACAAAATAATGACAATATTAACAAACTTACAATTAGATAAAAACTTTCGATGCATGAATCATGATACTAAAAAAGAAGACTCCACAAAGAAAACTGCAAACTAAATTACATCAGGGATAATAGAATACAGAACAAAAATGATATCACTTTTCACACAAAATACCCTGAGCAATATGAAAAATGAAGCCATGCAACATTACTAATTGCAACCTCTCTTTAACAACAAGAGTCTCTAAATTTTGGAGAAGTAGACAGATTACAATTTACACAAATCAAAAGAAAAATATATCTCAAACAGAGAAAAGAAAACGGGATGAATTTCAAATGAAGGGAAAATAAATCTTAACATCAGCTGGGTATACCAACCTCAGATATCTTGGAGGATGTATCAGCATCAACAGTTGACATGTCAATGTAACCTTTTCCATTAATATGATCAAGAACACCATCTTTATCAAACACAACCTAGAAAGTCACCACAAACAGAATTCAAATAAGAGCTAAAAAAGAAGTTACTAGTCAAAATAATATTCACAACAACTGACCGATAAAGCAGCGGAAGGATCAGATAACATTGCAATTGTATACTTGCATTTCTTGACTACAGTTGCTGGCGTTTCTCCAACAGAAGCACCATATTGCACAAGTTCTTCACACTACAATCAGAAGTTGCTAAGTCAACACATATATTGAGAGCTCTATAGTTAATAAACACTGTAATTTGCTGACTACAAAGTATATCTAAACTGAAACTCATGTCTGAAGGTAAACTAAGGAATCCAATAAAAGAATTAAAAATTGAGATTACTTACTTAAGTGGATGTGTTGTAATATCAACAGTTAATTTTCTCAACAAAAGATGAGATTACTTACTTAACCCTTATTTTAGAGAGCCAAATCCATGTCATAAAGTGTTAAACGGAATACACAATTTTCTGAAGTCACTTGTCTGACATCATCTATAAGAAAACATATAAATTTGCTATGCTGCATTCCAAAACGCCAGGAGTAATACCTCAGCTCATAACTTTCTGTGCGACTTGAAGTATGGTTATTAACTATGTGAGAAGAAACTATGCTACGGAACCCCAAATTAAAATTACACAAAAAAAAAAATCACAAACTTATATTAACCACAATAATCAACCAGTATTATAGAAAGAAATCATTACAAGAACAAACACAAACGTAACAGTAAAAGAAAAAACTAAAACTTGAAAAAGTTAGTGGAATGTGTATTGAGACCTTGGAGAGGGTTCTGTTCCAAACAGTGACTTTGAAGCCATGGCGTAGCAAGTTGGTTGCCATAGCCTTGCCCATTATCCCCAAACCTAAGAACCCAACCTCCATCTCTTTCTCTCTCTTCTGATTTCTCACTCTCACTCACCACTCTTTTCTTTCTCCCAACTTCTCAGGAAAGCGACTTCCTTTACCATAAGAATTATCGGTATCACTTATAAACAACACCTTTTTTGTTTATAATCTCACTCTATCACTAATGCTATGTAAATATTTAAAGTCTTTTAATTTATAAATCCTGGGAATTTTTTCTGTGGAAACACATACATGCGCGTGTTATTTTTTTTCTTTAATAAACATGTATTATATGGCGTGTGGTAGGAACAAATTATAAAATAATTTTTGTTCAAAATAAATATAAATATAAATAATTTGTATTTTTTTTATTAGATAAATAATATTTTATTATAAATATTTAAAAAATATTTTTTAAAAAGATTATATATATATATATATTATAAATAATTATTTAAATTAAAAAATGGTTACTAAAGAGTAAAATTAAAAATAATATATATAAATATAAAAAGTAAATATCTTTTATATAATATATATTAATCTAATTAAATATTATTTTTTAAGTGATGGATGATTATACAATTAATATTTGTCAAAAAATAAAGGAATTGTCTCTCATCTCTTATGTTTTAGAGAGGTGTTTTCTAAACTCTAAATTCTTTTATCTGTAATTATAGGTGTGTTTATTTTAGTGATTGAGTCGATCCCTCTTTTGAGGTATTAACAATTAGATGTACAGTCTTTTGATATGAACCAATATAAATATTATGTGCAAATATTCTTTTTTCCTACTTTCTTTAATTATATAAAGTTACATTAAAAAAAATTTAATTAAACAATATATTTTGGAAATTTTTTTTGAAGTATTAATTTTTAGGTATAATTACTGATTTGGTACCCCAACTTTTTGTTAAGTTCAATTTGGTACCTCTACTTTTGGTTTGTTCAATTTAGTACCCCAATTATCTAAAAATATTCAATTTGGTCTTCTTCGTTAAGTTGGAGTTAACACTGTGTCCGTACAGGACATGTGTCAAGCCATAGAATTTTTATTTTTTAAAAAAAAAATAGTTTTTTAATTTGTTTTTTAATTTTAATTTTTTTTCAAAAAAATTATAAAATGCCATGTGTCAGTTTACTATCGTGCCACGTGGCAGCTTACAATCATGACACGTGGCAATGATAATAGTTGTATTTTATTTAGTCCTCTATTTAAATTTTTGGTTCAATTTAGTACCCCAATTTTTTAAAATGATCCAATTTTGTCCTTTCCAATTTGAGACCAAATTAGTAACTAAGTTTAATTATAACTTATATATACATGTTAAAATAATTGTTTTGAATTTATACATCAAATCACTACACCAAAATATTCAAATTATTTTATTTTTTACAAGTGTAAAAAATTTCATGTGTAAAAAATTACAAAGGTAAAAAATGTAAAAAATAAAATAATTTAAGTATTTAGGTGAAATGATTTGATGTATATACTAGAAAAAATTATTGTAACATGTATATATAAGTTGTAATTAAGCTTATTTACTAATTTGGTCTCAAATTGGAGAGGACGAAATTGGATCATTTTAAAAAGTTTGGGTACTAAATTCAATCAAAAATTTAAATAAAAGACTAAATTGAATACAACTATTATCACTGCCATGTGTCATGATTGTAAGCTGCCACGTGGCACGATGGTAAACTGACACGTGATAGTTTTTAAATTTTTTGAAAAAAAAATAATTTTTTAAAAAAAAATAATAATTTAAAAAAAATATTCACGGCTTGACATGTGTCCTGTACAGATACGATGTTAACTCCAACTTAACGGAGATGACCAGATTAAATCTTTTTAGATAATTGGGTACTAAATTGAACAAATCAAAAGTATAGGTACCAAATTGAAGTTAACGAAAAAGTTGGATACCAAATCAGTAATTATACATAATTTTTATTATGAAACAAATTCACCCCTCTTGGTCTTTGTTCATACTCGAACATTCTACTGTAAGATTTTGAAACTAGAGACAAAGGCAATTTATAATATACAAGTGGATGCAAATTTCACCTTACAAATCTATTTTGTAAAATGAGTTAGGCTTAAAATTCATTTCTTAACAAAACCCTTACTCAAAACAAGGACGACGAGTCCTTGGCGAAAGTTACGTTAAGAAGAACTTGCTCCTCAAAGACTTTAAGAGAATTTCAATGTCAATTTCAACTCATATGGGCCAATGCAAGTCTGAAACATCAAATTGAAAGGGTAAGGGTTACAAAGTGTGACGTAGCTGGAATGACCATAGTTGAAGAGGTCGGCAACATCATGGTAGATATACCAATATAGCATAATGTGGGATAATTTGACCAAAATATCACGCATTCACATCACCTTATGTCACTACTACTTTTACCTTAACGAGCACTTAATAATTAAGTGATGACATGCTTAGCACCTTTTGTGCAACAATCAATCTTAGAATCACCCTATCGCAAGAAGAGAAGGAGCCACTACCCTAACGCAACTACCATGAAAACAATAATCCTTCGACCAATTGGGTTGTGTTAGGGTTCATCAACATCAATGAAGCTTCCAAAAGGGGATGATGAAAATTGGTCTTCTCCCTCAACCCAAGGTTCACCAATAAAGACGCGCTTCATCTCTTCTCCCAAACCCCTTCTACGTGCTCTGCGCCAGAGAAGAACCTCTTCTCCCTAACACTTTCCACACTGCACGACAGAGAATCCCTAACACCTCTTCTCCCTAACCCTTTCTCCCTCTCTGCATTACAAAAGAAACACACAACCTTTTGTGGGTGAGAGAATAGCTCAATACTATGTCTACAACCACGTTAGTCATGTTGGTGTCAAAAACTTGTAGTCAAAGGGCTCATTAACTTAAGGATATTATAGTAATTTTCATGGATGCCACAGGATTGCGACATAGCCATGATAGGGACATCAAAGCGGCTAAGTGGTAGCAAGGGTTGTTTAGTAATTTTGTATACATTAGTAGTAGCTTCCTTAATTCAAAGCCATGGTAGGGACATGAGAGAGAAACATGGTAGAGACATAATAAAAGCAAACAGCTTTTCTCTTCATGGCTATAACACATTCAACTCCTCTTTCTCGCAAACAATGGGAAATTCTGGTAATGGACGTCCTTCTTCCGGCAACGAGACGAAGAATAATGAGGTAGTGTATGCCTATGCTTTGGAACATCGCCATATTTATAGAGTTATTATTAATATGTGATGAATTGTTTTTGTAATGAAGGTACTAGGAAAAAGATGCAGACGCAAGAAATGGGTGGTGAAGAAGATGCTTGCGTGGGTGTGGAGGAAGATAACTTTCAACAACATCAAGAGGGATGCAGCTGCTCCTCCCACCTATACTAAGTAACTCAAGCTTCTCACACAGATATATATCATATATCTTCTTCTCTGTTTTTAGTTTCTGTTATACAATTTGTTTCTGCTCTTCAAATTATTAGCAAGAGTCAAATCGTGATGCGTAATTTGTTTCTGCTTTTAATTTTGATTGCCATGGCCACAATTACCAAAAATAAAGTTTACGAAACATTCTTAAGTCTGTATTTTGATCTCTCTCTCTCTAAGTTTACGAAGCATTCTTAAGTCTGTATTTCTCTCTCTCTCTCTAAGTTTACGAAGCATTCTTACGTCTGTATTTTGATCTCTCTCTAAGTTTACGAAGCATTCTTAAGTCTGTATTTTGATACCTCTCTCTCTCTCTCTCTCTGTGTGTATATATATATATATATATATATATATATATATATATATATATATATATATATATATATATCATTTTTCCGTTTTTTAAATGCGAATTTAGGCTATGCATAAAATACAATTTCTTGCTTCCTAATTTAATATATGGAATGTGTAAATTCCAGATGCAGTTTCAAACTACGTCTTTAATTATAATAATTATACGTATATATTTAATTACTATTTTTTTTAAATATTAACAGTAATAATAATAATTATAATAATTTATAATTTATAATAATAATAATATATTATTATTATTATTCAAATAAATAACTTTTGTAAATTAATTAATTATTATAACATTAATTATTTCAAACTATTTCAAATTAATTAATTAAATAAATGTGGAAATATAAATTAAATAGTCTTTGATATAAATTATTTCAAATTTAAAAATAACAATAATTTATAATTTATTAAATATTATCAATTACATCATACACAAACTTTCATAAATTTTTCATTCATATCCCTTCGAATCATATCATATTTTTCTTAATCTAAACAGCTTCGTCTTTATCAAAGAGAGCATAAATTTCACTGTCACCTTATAGTCATCAAACGGGTTGCTGTGCGAGAGAAAGAGTCTGATGCACTTTCAACAACTTCTGAATAATTAAAACGGGCTATTATATTTAAGAGATTTCATTAATGGTTTGAACTCATTCTAACATTTATGATTGCATCAATTGTTTGGAGTATTATATTAAGAGATTTCATGCATATATATGAATTGTTTGAGTTATTATTGCTCATTATTTTATCACAAATATTTACAAATTAAATTTTAATCAAAGACACTAATTTATCATTTAAAAATTAATATTCCTCTTAAGTTTTTTCAATCAAATACATCAGCAATCATTTAAAAGATAGAAATATTAAACTGATCCAGTGAATTTTAAAAAAAACTAATAACTCTAAATTCAGCAATTGCGATTAAGATAGTTATCATGGTAAGTCGATTGTTGCTGGATATAGCAAAATGTTATTCTCAACCATTGATTAATACTATGAACAAAAAAAGTGATCCAAGGGTTGAGTTTGTGCGCGGAGAAAGAATTCTGCTGGAGACGATTGTGAATGATAATGAGCATATATCATAAATAACCCATGGAGTCAACATTGCCAACCAAAATAATGTTAAGACCTAAAATGATGAAAAATGTTTTTTTTTTTACATTACTCGCAGATAATCTATACTTTTAAAATATTTTAATCATGAAAAAATTGATTTTGTATTTATAAAAAAAAGAACAAAATTAAAAGATAAAATATTAGATATGAAGTGTGTATAAAACTTTATTAAATATCAAAATAAGATTACCATTGTTTCGGGGTAGGGACCGAGTGCCTGCTAAGAACCTCTTCGACCTGCGCTGCCTTCTTCCACTCCTGTAACTTCAGCGAAATCCACTCCTAAGCTCGATCGGCTGAAATGACGATCGGGGTACCTGTCTAAAGTACTCCGATGCTTAAGTTAGAAAGGACCGATCGGTGTATCAAAATGTCTGTTGCAATAAATGCGAAATTA
>Ga0214543_1009579_pt1 | contig 14952 bp, 18 predicted proteins | sample CNSS2metaG_FD_160094 | JGI IMG/M metagenome (GOLD analysis project Ga0214543, IMG submission 160094) | Root nodule microbial communities from cowpea collected in UCLA plant growth center, Los Angeles, California, USA - CNSS2 | ecosystem: Host-associated > Plants > Roots > Nodule | place: USA...
CTTCGTGGTGACGCACACCCAATCCATCCATCACGTCGAGAACAAAGTCGGCGGCTGGTACGACACGGGCTTGACCCCACGCGGTGAGATCGATGCCAGGGCAACGGCCGAGCGACTGGCGAGCATGATCGGTGGCGGCGACGTCGAGATTTTCAGTTCCGATCTTCGGCGCGCATCTCAAACCGCGGCGATCATTGGATGAACTTCCAGTCAACCGGATTAAGACCAATGGCGCGATTGCGCACAAGAATCTCGCCGCGCGTCGGCCTTGGTTGCGGATGGTCCTCCAGTCGCAAGACGTCCAGGGTTCCCGTCTCGTGATGGACCCATGCTTTCATCATGTCTCTCCATGAAATAACACGCGGAGCAAGCACAACCATTTGGCAGCGCTTTTTCATTGTTCCATATGTTTTTGACGGCCTTGGCGCCAATCGGAAAAGTTCATTTCCCGGATTGAACAAAACCTTCAGGCGTACCATCGGACGGATCGACAAACGATGATGTCACGAGGGTCCCGCCGTGGTGTGTCGACCGAGACCATGAACAGCGGATGCTCCAGGATTTCGGGCATGCCGTGTACGGTGCCTTTCTTGAAGAACAGCATCTCGCCCGGTCCGACCTCAAAAGGCTGTTGATCTCCCATGAAGAAGCGTCCGCGCCCGGAGAGAACGATCAGATATTCGTCGCACGTCGCGTGATAATGGGCAGGCGTTGGACGGTAGACGCGAAAGACACGCGCGCTCGCCTCGTCCTCGTCTGTCAACCGATGGTCTATCAGCAGCGTCTCCGCTTCTTCGGGAAAAGAGCGAATGATATCGTCCAGTTTGAAGGCGGCGTGAGGCGCCGCATCCACCAGCTTCTTGCGTCCGGTGTTCTCAACCATGCTGGCATCCTTTATTCAGCGGCGCGGGGATAGTCTGTGTAACCGGCCGCTCCGCCACCGAAGAGCCGACCGGAATCAGGCTGGTTCAGCGCCAGACCCTTTTGGAGCCGCGCGGGCAGATCCGGATTGGCAATAAAAGGACGACCGAAACCGATCAGGTCGGCCCAGCCGTTCTGGAGCGCCTGTTCCGCGCGCTCGGCGGTGTATTTTCCCGAATAGATCATCGTGCGGCGGTAGATCAGCCGCAGCGCCTCCTTGAAGGCCACCGGCATCTCCGGCGCGTCCTCCCAGTCGGCTTCGGCGATATGGATGTAGGCAACGCCGATCTCATCGAGCATCCTTGCGGCGGCCAGATACGTCGCTTGCGGCGTGTCATCGACGGCACCCTGAAGGGTAGTGAGCGGCGCCAGTCGCACGCCGACCCGATCCTTGCCGACCGTCGCGGCGACCGCTTCCGCAACCTCGCGCAAAAAGCGCAGGCGGCGAGGCAGAGAACCGCCGTAGGCGTCCGTGCGATTGTTTGCCTGTGAATCGATGAACTGGTTGATCAGATAACCGTTGGCTCCATGCAATTCCACGCCGTCAAATCCGGCCTCCATTGCATTACGCGCTGCCTTGACGAAATCTTGCACGACACCTGCGATTTCCGCTTCGGTCAGGGCGCGCGGTGTCGAGTGCTGCACCATCTCGCCCACGCCGCCCTCCGGACCGCGGCCCTCAGGATCGATGAAGACCTTGACACCATCGGCGACGAGTGCCGAGGAAGATACCGGGGTAGCCCCATTTGGCTGAAGTGCCGTATGCGACACGCGGCCAACATGCCAGAGCTGTGCGAATATCCGGCCCCCCTTGGCATGCACGGCATCTGTCACCAGACGCCACCCTGCAACTTGCTCGGGCGTGTAGATGCCGGGCGTCCAGGCATAGCCCTGACCTTGCTGGCTGATCTGGGTGCCCTCGCTGATGATGAGGCCCGCCGAGGCGCGCTGCGCGTAATATTCGCTCATCAATGCGGTCGCGACATCGCCGGCTGCTGCCCGGGAGCGGGTCATAGGCGGCATGACGATACGGTTGGGGAGTTCGAGGGCGCCGAGTTTATAGGGAGTGAACAGCATGAAGTTACCTTTCATTACCGGGATGCGCAGGCAGCGCGGTCAGTTCTCTGAGCTCTCGGCCGAGCAATTTTCATCGCGCTCTCTCGCCCGTTGCTTTCCGAACACGGGTCGCCCCATCTTATTGGCGCCACAACAGCGATAAACCGGCGCTCCGGGAAATCTTTTGTTCCCCAAAGGCCAAAATGACCATCTATTGAACGTCGGGAAATGTGGGAGCCGACACGGCCAATGAAACGGCGCCGCGCGCCGTCCAGAGCGATGACGCCGCTAGGCTTTCACGGATGCCCTGCCCCTGTGCCGAAAGCGGAAAGCGCCATACGTTGAACCCTGTCAGCTTCACCGTGACCGCCGAAATGATTATTGGCATTGCTCGAGGTGGCGTACCCATAGTCCCTTCCCTCTCCCCGAGGTATTCGGCCACAAACTCTTTCGCTCGCCTCGGTCAGGCGGATCGGCAGGCGGCGGGAACGGCGTCAATTCTTCTGGACGCGAGGGAGCAATAGATCAGGGGACAACACGACACACGGCCATGTCGAGATCGGGCGGGAAAGACTTCTGCCTGTAGCTGCGCCGGAAGCCGCGCGACAAATCAAGGGCACTCCCTGACGCAGCTCTTCTCGTGCCTCCGATATGACGAGCACCTCTTTGGCACGAGAATCCAGACTGTATTTGGCGAAACGCCCTTGTACCAGGCCGTCTAACTGTCCCTGGCGAGGAAATCGATGAGTGTCCGCGTGGCCGCCGAGAGGCGTCGGTGCGGCGCGAAGATGAGCGAGAAAGGCCGGGAACGGCCCCTTGCGTGCTCGAGAACATCGACAAGACGCCCCTGTTCGATACGGTCGCGCACGATAAAATCGTAGGTCTGGCAGATGCCGAGGCCGTTTTCCGCCAGAGACACCACGCCCAGCACGTCGTCAAACACCCGGATGCGGCCTGGCGGCGTCCAGTCCACGTCGCGGCCTTCGACTCGAAACAGCCATGGGGCGCAGCGCCCGGTGCTCGGCATGACGAAAGGTAGGCATTGATGTTTCGTCAGGTCGTCCACCGTCCGAGGTATGCCGACCCTTTCGAGATAATGCGGGGCGGCAACCAGACGCAATGGTGCATCCTCCAGTTTGCGCGCCACCAGCCCGCTATCGGGCAGGGGACCGAGGCGGATCGCCAGATCGTAACCTTCCGCCACCAGATCGACATTGCGATTGGTGATGCTCAAGTCGATCTGGACTTCCGGATACGTGCGCATGAAACCATCCAGCATCGCCGGCAGCCGATAATGACCGTACGTCGTTGGCACGCTGATGCGGATATGACCCGTCAACGACGCTCCTGTCGCCCCCTGCATCGCCCGCTCTGCATCGTCGATCATCGAAAATGCGGCGCGGGCCTGCTCCAGATAGGCCCGACCTTCATCCGTCAAACTTAATCGTCGCGTGGTTCGACGCATCAATTGCGCGCCAAGACGGGTCTCAAGACGGGTAATCGCCCTGCTGAGGACCGACGGGGTCGTTGAAAGCGCGACCGCGGCTTCGGTCATCGAGCCTTTTTCGGCAACTGCGACGAAAGCCTCCACGTCGCCAAGATGATCAAACCGCCGCACCATTTTGGCCCCTTGCGAATAAGTCCGTTTCTCTCGGGCAGCTTTATCCTCGATTGCGGCGTCAATAAAGTTCTTTGGCGGGTAGGAGACCAGCTTCCGCGACCATTTCCAGACCCCACTCCGGACAGCAAGATCGAAGGGCAAGCATCATGACGGATCAACGTACATTTCTCGTGACCGGCGCCAGCAAAGGCATCGGCCGCGCCGTGTCCGAACGTCTGGCCGCGGCGGGTCATCATGTGATTGGCGTTGCGCGAGGCGCCGACGACAGCCATTTTCCCGGAACCCTCGTCTCCGTCGACCTGACGGATCGTCATCAGACGGAAGACGCGTTCCACGATATTTCCGAGCGGTATGGCATCGACGGGATTGTCAACAATGTCGGACTCGTGAGGCCGCAAGCCCTTGGCGATATCGACCTCGACGCGCTCGAGGCGGTCCTTCGCCTGAACCTGTATCCTGCCGTTCAGGCCGTGCAGGCGGCATTGCCGCGCATGCGTACCAGTGGGTGGGGCCGTATCGTCAATATTTCCAGCCTCACCGTTCTCGGCATCGCCGAGCGGACCGCCTACGCGGCCGCAAAGGCGGCCTTGGTCAGCTTCACCCGGACGTGGGCGCTCGAACTTGCGCGAACCGGCATTACCGTCAACGCCGTGGCGCCCGGCCCGACCGAAACCGAACTGTTTCGCGCCAACAACCCTGCGGGCAGCGAAGGCGAAAAACGATATCTGGCCGGCGTTCCCATGTACCGACTTGGAAAGCCGGACGAAATCGCAGCGGCAATCCAGTTTCTCCTGTCAGCAGATGCCGGTTTCATCACCGGCCAGACACTGTTTGTGGATGGCGGCGCATCGATCGGCAAGGCATTGCTCTGAGGCTTTTCGCGTCAGGTGAACCGGACAGAAGGGCAGCGGAACCGTCTGATGTGGCACTGCAGGGTGTTGTTCGTCACCATTCTGTCCTTTTGCGAACAAATGAATTCCCGCTAAGCCCATTTATCCGCCTTCGTAGCTTTAATACGTTCAGGGCATCGAATGTGATGCAACGTCGTCGCGATTTCAGGAGTAGATCATGACAAGCGCAATTCAGGATATCAAACCGGTTCTCTTCGTTCTTACCAGCCATGGCGTCAAGGGCGACAGCGGCGAGGCCACCGGCTTCTATCTAGGCGAAGTCACCCACCCCCTCGCCGTCCTCGACGCTGCCGCCATCCCGGTAGAGTTCGCCTCGATCGAAGGCGGCGAGCCGCCGGTCGACGGCCTCGACCTCAACGACAAGATCAATGCGCGTTACTGGAATGACGAAGGTTTCCGCCGTGCGATTCGCCATACGTTGCGCCTCGCCGATGTCGATCCGAAAAACTACGCCGCCATCTTCTTCGCTGGTGGCCACGGCGCAATGTGGGACTTCCCGACAAGCCCGGCCGTAAACAGCGTCACCCGCGATATTTACGAGGCAGGCGGTGTTGTCGCCGCCGTATGTCACGGTCCGGCGGCGCTGGTCAACGTCACGCTGAGCAACGGCGCCCATCTTGTCGCCGGCAAGAATGTCGCCGCCTTCACCGACGATGAGGAGCGGGCCGTCAAGCTGGACAAGACCGTTCCCTTCCTGCTTGCCAGCACGCTCGCCGCACGCGGTGCGAATCACCATCCGGCCGCCGACTGGACCGCCAAGGTCGTGGTCGACGGACGGCTGATCACCGGCCAGAACCCGCAATCGGCAACCGGCGTCGGCGAAGCCCTGCGCGACCTCCTGACCGCATAACCGACAACACCCGGCAACGTGACAACCGCCCTCCCCGCCCACGTAGGACCGGGGCAGTCTTCATCTGGAGAAAAAAATGAAATCCATCCGCACTCTCGCGCTCGCGTTTGCTCTTGGAACGAGCGCATTCAGCGCACAGGCCGCCAATGTCCTGGTCGTCCTTTCTGATTCCGACCGCCTCGACCTTAAGGACGGCAAGATTTTCGAAACCGGCTTTTACCTCAACGAATTGATGCAGCCGGTAAAGGCGCTGACGGAGGCCGGTCACGACATCACCTTCGCAACTCCGAAGGGTACGGCGCCGACGCTGGACAAGTCCTCCGTGGACAAGATGTATTTCGGCGGCGACGAGGCCGCGATGCAGGAAAGCTTCGCATTGCTCGACAAGCTCAAGCTGACATCCGACAGCGCCTCGCCGGTCGTCAGCCTCGCCCGCGTCGAGCAGATTGGTTACGACCATTTCGACGCGGTCTATGTGCCCGGCGGCCATGCGCCGATGCAGGATCTTCTCGTCAGCCCGGAATTGGGCAAGCTGCTTGCCGACTTCCATACGAAGGGCAAGACCACGGCGCTCGCCTGCCACGGCCCGATCGCCCTGCTCTCGGCCCTGCCCGATGCAAAAGCCTTCACCACAAAGCTTGAGACGACCGGTTCGGCAAAGGCCGATGGCTGGATCTATGCCGGCTACAAGATGACCGTCATCAGCAATCAGGAAGAGGAAATCGCCAAGGGCCTGCTGAATGGCGGCGAGATGAAGTTCTATCCGCAGACGGCATTGGAAGCGGCCGGAGGCGACTTCGTCAGCAACCAGGCGCCGTGGGCATCCAATGTGGTGACCGACCGCGAACTGATCACCGGACAGAACCCCGCCTCCGCACCGGCCGTCGCCGCCGAACTGCTCAAGCGTCTGAAGTAACCCAGCCAGACGATCCACCGACGTCGCTCCAACTCCGGAGCGGCGCTTCGGTGCCGCTCACCCCGGCATGCAGCGGCTTGACCGATGCACCATGTTGCAAGTTGAAGCCTTCTGACAGGACACCAAAATGACCACCAGCATCAAAGTCGTCGCCCGCGTCGTCATAACGCCGGGACAGGAGGCCGCGTTCGAAAAGCACGCCGGTGCTCTCTCCGTCGCAACCCGAAAGGAGGAAGGCTGCCTCTCCTATCAGCTTTTCCGCAACCCGAAGCAGGAAGGCATCTACGTCTTCGTCGAGGACTGGTCATCACATCAGACGTGGGAGAAGCACATGTCCGGTGAAGCCATCCGCGTCTTCAACGCGCAACTGCCGCCTGGAACAATCGCCCGCATCGAAATTCATCCCCTCGACCAGATCGCCTGACATCAAGCCGGCTACCTTAAAAGCCTCACAAGAGAGCAGAACATATTATGAAGAAGCTGAACATTGGCATTGTCGGAACGGGTTTCATTGCGACTATCCTCGCCCCGGAAATCCAAGCATCCAACAACGCAAGACTTGCCGCCGTTGCGAGCCGGACACTCGCAAAGGCCGAGGATTTCGTCGCCAACTATCCAGGCGCTGCTGCCATCGAAGGCGCGGACCAGTTGATCGCCCGCGACGATGTCGATGCCGTCTATGTTGCGACACCCACTTCAGCGAAGGAAGACGTCGCAAGCCGTGCGCTTGCGGCCGGCAAGCATGTCCTCATCGAAAAGCCGCTGCGTTCGGCGGAATCGTTCAAGCACATGTCGGCACTCGCCCGCGAAAAGGGCCTCGTGCTGATGGATGCCACCCATTTCGTCCACCACCCACGTACTGCCGCAATGCGCGAACGCCTTGCCGAACTGATCGGCTCCCCGCGTTCGCTGCACACCATGTTCTACTTCCCCTTCTCGGACCGGGAGAACATCCGCTTCGATCCGAGCGACGAGCCGATGGGCGCGGTGGGCGACATGGCCTGGTATTCGATGCGGGCAGTCGTCGAATATCTCGCACCGGACACGCTCGAAGACATCAAAGTCTTTGCAGAGCGTGATGCGAAGTCAGGCGCGGTTATTCGCGCAACCGGCGTCATGAAATTTGACGCCGGCAAAACCGCCACCTTTGATGTCGGCTATACCGCCGGCGCAGCGGTGATGGACCTCACGGTGGCCGGAACGTCCGGCATCCTGACGCAGGACGACTTCGTTCTCGACTGGCAGAGCGGCTTCGGCTTCGACAATCCCGATATTCCGACGGGTTTCGTACACCGCTCCAGCATGGCCACTCGCAAAGGCTTCACCTTCATCGAGACGCCGACGAAGAAATCGCAGCACGGCCTCATGATCGAAAACTTCGCCCGTTTGATCCTCGACGGCAATACCGCCGAGCGCGAGGGATGGCTTGAGGCGACCACCAGAACCCAAGCGTTCCTCGATGCCATCTGGCGGGAAATCCAGTCACAGGGTTGAGCCTTCGCCGGCAATGAACATCAAATCCCAATACGAGAGCAAGTCCATGAAAAGCCTGTTCGAACCATACGATCTGGGGGTCGCACCTTGCGCAACCGTCTTGTCATGGCCCCCATGACCCGCGCCCGCGCCAGAGAGGGCATAGCAGATGCGCAGACCGCGCTTTATTATCGCCAGCGCGCCAGCGCCGGTCTTCTCGTTACCGAAGGAACGCCTATTTCCCAAGAAGGGCAAGGCTTCGCCTGTGTTCCCGGCATCTGGTCGGATGCACAGGTGAACGGGTGGCGGCTCGTAACGGATGCCGTCCACGCGGAAGGCGGAACCATCTTCGCTCAGATCTGGCATGTCGGCCGGATGTCACACACGTCCTTGCAGCCGAAGGGAAAACCTCCCGTCAGCGCGACCGGCAGGCCGGCGCGCGACGACAAGAGCATGGCTTTCGCCTTCGATCAGAACGGTAAGTCCGGTTTCGTGCAAACAAGCGTCCCACGTGCCCTGGGAACGGAGGAAGTCCGGCGCGTGGTGAACGACTTCGCCAAGGCCGCAACAAACGCGATCAAGGCCGGCTTCGACGGCGTGGAGATTCATGGCGCCAACGGCTATTTGGTCGAGCAGTTCCTCAATCCGACGGTTAACGATCGCACCGATCGTTATGGAGCCTCGACGGTGGAGGACCGGACGCGCTTCCTGCTCGAAACCGTCGATGCGGCAGTCGACAGGATCGGATCGAACCGTGTCGCCATCCGCCTGTCGCCCTACGGCAAACTGTTCCAGATGGGGCTATATCCAGAGATCGAAGAAACCTATCTACATATCGCTGCGGAACTTTCCAAGCGCAATCTTGCCTATGTGCATATCATGGATCAGGCGAGCCGAGGCGCATCGCCCATGCCTGCCGGTTTTCTGCCGAGATTCCGGGCGGCCTATTCGGGTACTCTCATCCTCGCCGGCGGGCTCGATCTGACGAAGGCCAAACAGTTGGTCGATGACGGCCTGATCGACTTGCCAGCCTTCGGCGAACCGTTCATCGCCGATCCTGACCTCGTGGAGCGCTTCCGCCGTGATTGGCCGCTTGCCCCGGCCGATCGCGATACGTTCTACGGTGGTGACGCCCGCGGCTACACGGATTACCCGGCCTATCTGGTTGAAGCCGCCTAATCCCAGCGGGACGAGCGGCGGCGTGTTTCAAGCGCCGCCGCTCCATTCTTTCCACGCGGCACAATCAAAGTCTGTAGTCCGGGGATTGGACGTCGAGCCTTCGCTTGAGGCTCTCCAGATGCAGGCGCGCGCTTTGCGGATCGCCCTCCCGCATCTGTTTGGCGGTAGCAGCCGCGATTTCGGGGTGGACGGGCAATAGAGGCCGTCCCGTGCTCATCGCCTTCAGTTGCACCTCCGCCGCCCGCTCGAGATAATAAAGATCGTCCCAGGCTTCCGCGATGTTCGGGGCGCAGACCATCACGCCGTGGTTTCTCATAAAGAGAATATCCTTGTCGCCGAGGACGCTCGCCAAACGATCCCCTTCACGTTCATCGAGCGCAAGACCGTTATAGTCTTCATCAACCGCCGTGCGACCGTAAAACTTCAGCGCGGTCTGCCCGGCCCAGACGAGCGGCTCGCCCTTGATCATGCTGAGCGCTGTCGCATTCGGCATGTGGGTATGGAATGCCGCGCCGATACGCGGCGCCATCCTGTGCAGGCGGGCATGAATGAAGAACGCCGTCGCCTCCGGTTCGCCATCACCGGAAAGGACATTGCCCTCGAAGTCGCAGATCAGCAGGCTGGAGGCAGTCGCTTCCTCGAAAGCCCAGCCGAGCCGGTTGACGAGGAAGAGATCGCCGTGTCCCGGCACGAGCGCCGAGAAGTGATTGCAGATACCCTCTTCGAGACCATACCGGGCCGCCGCACGCAGACAGACGGCCAGATCCACGCGCGCCTGCCAGATCTCTTGCCTGTCGAGGTCGGTGTTTCGCAGGATCGCCGGGGCTGCCTGTGTGCGTTTGAGCTCATGAGCCATGACAGTATCTCCGTGATAACAGCCGGGTTATCCCACCCAGCCTGCTGCCGAGAACACATTGGGAATCTCGTCTAGCCCAGCGACCGTCTCGTTCGGCACATAATCGGCAAGCGGCTTCCGGCCGGTTCCACGGTCAACCCATAGCGTGCGGAAACCAAGATCTCTTGCTGCGGCGAGATCGAGATGCGGACTGGCGCAGATATGAACCAGTTGTCCCTTTTCGACGCCAAGCTCTCTCCAGGCATGCTGGAATGTCTGTTTCGCCGGCTTATAGGCTCCGGCCTGCTCAGCCGTAATAACGCGATCGATCGAGCCGCCGAGTTGCGCGACATTTCCCGCGATGATCGCGTCATCCGTGTTCGAGATGATGGCAAGTTTGAAGCCTGCCGCCTTCAGCTTGGCCAGCGCAGTGACTACCTCCGGGAACGGCGGCATCTGGCTAATAGAAGAGGTGAGGATATCGGCGTCACCGGGCGATATCTCCAAAGAGAATTCGGCCATGGCAAGCGCAAGGGCTGCGGCGCTTACGTCCTTGAATGAGCGATGCGGCCGCTCCGCCTCGAGCCGATGCTCATGCCCGTCATAGACGGCGATGAAGGCGTCCCGGTCAATGGAGCGACCTTTTCCAGCAAGAATCTTGTCCATGGCTGAGAGCAGTCCCTCGTCCCATTGGATAAGCGTGCCGTAGCAATCGAAGGTCAGCCATTCCGGCCGTGGTCCTGAAAGTGTCATATCGATCTCCCGATTGTCGCAGGAAGGATTGACATCCATCCTCATCATCTGGAAATTAAATGTCCTTATACCTTCCATTGGAAAAGCAAATGAGCTTCGGCTTCGATCTCGATCTGCTGCGCACCTTTACCGCCGTCGTGGAAGCGGGCGGGTTCACGCGGGCCGCGGAACGCGTCCATCTCACCCAGTCGACAATCAGTCAGCAGATCAAGAAGCTCGAGACCAACCTTGGCCATACCCTCCTGATCCGCGACCGTTCTACGGGCGGCGTCCGTGCGACGGAGGAAGGTGAGCTTCTGATGAGCTACGCCCGACGGATATTGTCGGTTTCCGCCGAAGCGAGCGAGGCTCTCGGCCGATCCGTGCCTCTGCCGAAGACCGTGCGGCTTGGCGTTCCCGAAGACTTCGCCGGGCGGCGCATGATCGATCTGCTCTCCGGCTTTGCGAAGACGTCACCTCGCACACGGCTCGACACGATCAGCGGCTGGAGCTTCGAGCTGCGCCGACTTCTTCAAACGGACGAAATTGACCTCGCCCTTGTCAAGCGCGAGCCCGGGGACGGCGCGTGCATCGCCGAATGGGAGGAGCAACTGGTCTGGGTCGGCAGCCCATTGCTTGCCGCCGGCAACGATCCCGTTCCCCTTGCGGTTTTCCCCGCAGGCTGCATCTACCGTGAACGGGCAATACGGGCGGTGGAACGCAGTGGTAAAGCCTGGCGTATCGCCTATTCCAGCCAGGGTCTGATGGGTGTCCAAGCCGCGGTCGCTTCCGGCCTCGGCATCAGCCTGCTTCCCGCCGACGCGGTACAGCCCGAGCATCATGTGCTAAGCGGCGCCGATGGTTTTCCGCCGGAACCTTCTTCGGAGCTCGCGCTCATCACCGCGACCAAGAAGCTCGAACCAGCCGTGCGCGAGCTTGCGGATTTTCTCGTGGTCAATCTGACATCACTGCGGCGAACGCAGGCGACCTCGTGAACTGATCCGGACTGGCGTCGCGCCCAGCACAAGTTCGCGCAAAGCTATTGCGGAACGACCTCCACATGTTTTCGAAGCATGGAATATGCTGAACGACGTGGAGGAAGGCCGGGGAATCCCGTCCCGGCCGAGCGTCAGCGATCCCTTGCGCCGCGCCAGGGGGCAGCGCCCCCAAGCAATCCGGCCAGTGTGAGCGCCGGCGGGAGCCGGGCACAAAGCCCGATCAGGATGTGCAAAGCCGCAGAACCTGAAAACCGCGCATCCTGATCTCCGCGCTCCTACCGGGCGGAATCGTGGATGTGAAAAAGCACCCCGTCCGAAAGCGGAGTGCAATGCGAATTCGTCAATCGGTAACAAGCGCACTGGCGTCTATAGCGTAATTGAGCGCTCATCCTGACGTCAGGCAATTAAATCACCCACGCCCTTCGCTGACGGCATATCCGCAATCGTCGCATAAGCCACCAGCGGCACGATGATGAGGCTGAACGCGATGGTGATGATCGCCTTGCTGCCGATCGCAGTGCCCTGAGTGAGCAGCCCGTCGCCGAGCATAGGCAGAGCCAGCGCCAGTGGAAGTGCAAGGATCATGGCGCACAGGGCCGCGATAGCAACTGAGCGGACGAGCAGATTGCGCGGCAGCAGCGTCGCCAGCGGATGCGGGTGGAGCTTCGCCTCGCTTATCATCCGCCCGTCCGTCAGCGCCTTCCTGATGAACGGCGTGCCCAGCAGCGCCGAGAGCAGGCCGATCCAGATTGGCGTCATGGCGAGGTCCGCGCCGATCCGGTCGAGCGACAGCACAGCCTCGCCGCGCCAGAGATAGGCGGTATAAGCCGCATTGCAGAGCGTGTTGAACGCCGCGACGCCCAGAGCCTGCGCGATCAGATAGGTCTTCCAGTTCATCTCGTGTCTCCTTTTTTCGGGGTGTCAGGCTAGGGCAAGTCGGGCATGACACTGCGATTGGGCAAGGCACCCCATGTCGGCGAGCGTCGCCGCGATGGCCTGATCGAGCGGGGTGTGCGGCTCAGTGCCGAGCAGCTCCACGAGGCGGCGGTTGTCTAGGCGCATGGGATGCTTCCACACCGGCTCGATCTCCAGCGCTTCCCTGGGGAACCCGCCGAAGGGTGCTGCGAGACGCATCATCCACCATGGGAATGCGCGCTCGGGCAGGTTGCGGCCCACGACCCGGCGGACCGCATCGCGCATCTGCGTGCCGGTCGCATCCCAATGGCCGGCGAACTGCACTGTTTCATGGGGACGCAACCGCTCGGGAATCGCGAGCAGGCCGGCAAAGGCCGCCGCCAGATCGGGCAAATAGGCATAGGCATGGGAAACGCCCGACGCCATGTTGGTGAATTTGCGCACGGGCTGCCCTGGCTGCACCATCGCCTGCGCGAACCAGCTCGCCCGCGTCCCTGGCCCGACGAAGTCGCCCGCACGCACGATGAGGGAGGGGACGTCCGGGGCCGCCTCCGCCAGTTTCCGCTCAAGCGCGACGCGGATCTTGCCCTTCGTGGTGCGCGCATTCTGCGGGCTGTTCTCATCGATCACAGGGGTGAGCGCCGGGTCGTAATTGTAGACCGTGCCAGGCAGCACGATGCGGGCACCACCTGCCGCGCGGGCAGCCGCCAGCGTGTTGTCGATCATCGGCAGCACGAGCGATGACCAGTTGCGATAGCCCGGCGGATTGACCGCATGGATGATGGCTGCGACGCCATCCCCCAGCGTGGCCGCGCAAATGACGGACGCCTCGTCCATGGCATCGCCCGTGACGAACTGCGGAGCCGGGCAATCATGTCGCCAGCCAGACGTGGCCGCATCGGCATTCCGGCAAAGAGCTCGGACCTGCCATCCGTCGCGGATGAGCCTGGCGGCGATGGCGCCACCGATGCCACCCGTAGCGCCAAGAACGAGGGCGGTCCGGTCGGCCGCCCGGTTGCTTGAATGTGTGGAAACAGTCTGAACCATGTGTCATCTCCTTTCGATGGGGAGAGCTTCGGTCAGATTGGATCAGAAGAAAATTGCCAACAATCTGCCATTAGCCTACAAGATATTTATGATCAAGAACGTGAATTGGGACGATCAGCGCGCCTTTCTGGCGGTGATGGAGACGGGCAGCCTGTCGGCGGCGGCACGTCGGCTGGGGCTGTCCCAACCGACGGTTCGCGCACGTATCGAGGGGCTGGAGGCAGCGCTGGGCACGGCGCTGTTCACCCGGTCGGTGCATGGGCTAGTGCCCACGCCGACAGCCGAAGCGATGGCCGCGCCTGCCCGTGCCATGGCCCATGCCTCGGAAGCGATGCTGCGCGCGGCCTCGGCGGATTCAACGGTGGCAGCGGGCAGGGTGCGGCTCAGCGTCTCAGAATTTGTGGGTGTCGAGGTTTTGCCCGCGATGCTTCGCGGCCTACGCGACAAGCATCCGCAGCTCACGGTCGAGTTCGAACTGAGCAATGCCACCGCCGATCTGCTCGACCAGCAGGTCGATGTCGCGGTGCGGATGCACCCCCCGGAGCAATCCGCGCTCGTGGCGAAAAAAGTGCCGTCGATCCCGCTCGGCCTGTTCGCTCATCACGATTATCTTGAAATTTATGGCCATCCCGCCTCAAAGGCCGAGATCGGCGACCATCTGTTCATCGGGCCTGACCGCAATCGCGGCGACCTTGCCGTTGCTGCGCTGATCGGAGACCCCGCCCACATCCGCTGGATCGCACGAACGGACAGCCACCCCGCGCAGCTTGCACTCGCACGCGCCGGCCTTGGCATCGCCGTCGCGCAAATCCCAACGGCGAGGCATTATCCTGAGCTGGAGCGTGTTCTGCCGGACATCGAGCTTCCGCAACTCCCGACATGGATCGTGACCCACGAGGATCTTCGTCGCCTACCGCGCGTCGCGGCGCTGTTCGATCATCTGGTGGAAGCGTTCGATGCGTACGGAAACTGCCAGCACGTTCGGAGCGGAGTGAAACTCGCCAAGTCTCCGCTATAGCCGCCATTAGACTCTCGGTCTCAAACCCATCGTGGACGCCCGTCCTCGCTATGCACGTTTCGTCTGTCCGAACGGAGACAGCACCTTCTCGTTACATCTTGGCCAGGAGCATTATCGAGCGGGCTATCTGTGGAACGAGCTGGGCTTCGCAAACCACTTCGATCGGCCAGTCGCAACGAAAGTTTGTACCCCACGCTCGCGCAGTTCCCGGACTGAGTCGAACACCTCCGGATTGATGTTCGAATCCTTCTCGAACCAATAGCGCACGAAGTCATCTACCCCGCCCTTGTAACCGGCTCGGGGAAGAACGGCGGCCAATGCCTGCTTCAGGTCACGGCGTCCGGATGCGAACATCGGCGAGGCAGACCGGTTGCCGGGCGTGCCGAAGAACAGGAGCTGAAACGCATCGCGGTCGATGCCCAGGTCGGCTTCGATCGTTGTCCCAAGGCTTGCGACGGGCAACATCGGCATGCCAGCCGT
>Ga0214543_1009582_pt1 | contig 14950 bp, 11 predicted proteins | sample CNSS2metaG_FD_160094 | JGI IMG/M metagenome (GOLD analysis project Ga0214543, IMG submission 160094) | Root nodule microbial communities from cowpea collected in UCLA plant growth center, Los Angeles, California, USA - CNSS2 | ecosystem: Host-associated > Plants > Roots > Nodule | place: USA...
ATTTTATTTCTATCTTTGTTTATCTTAATCCCCTATATTTTTATTATTTTATTTGACTAACTCTTTTGTATAGAATTTATAAGAACTAATTTGTTAAAAATCAATTTTGTGTTCGTTGGGAGACGACTTAGGGTTGACTTAACCCATACTAATATTTTGGCTACTTTCTTAACAATACTGAAGTTGTTATAGATAAGTAGTATTAATTTGATCGCTTGACGACAGCGTTATCAACAGGTAATTCCTTCGTGGGTAATTGTTTCCTACAAAATTATAAAATTCGTAAATATTTCCTACAAAATTGGTTGTGAAAAGTTTTTTATACGAAATATTTTGTAAAAGAATTGGCAATAATTTCCTACAATTTTTTTTTCATAACAAAATTTATAAGTATTTTCTACAAAAAAAAATTTCAAAATAATATTGGCATGAAATATGAGTTTTTTTAATAGTGTTAATTTTATAAAATATTTAAAAGGTTTTACAACAAAATATATTGTTGGAATAAAATAAATTTAAATAAAATGTTAGAAATTTATTAGACTAATTTAATATTTTTAAGTTAAATTAATTTAAAATTTTATAAAAAAAAAGTTTAAGATTTTAAAGTTATTTACATTTTCTAATTATATATATATATATATATATTATTGAAAAAAAAAAACTTGTGTTATTTTAGACTTGTGAGATCTTGCATTCGTTACTTAATATTATTTTATCTTATAAAAATAAAATTAATAATGATAAATAAAAATATAGTCACTATTTATATATTAATTGCGACTAATTTTATATTGATCATAGCACTTTTCATAACAGTGATAAAGTAAAATAAATATCACAATAATTATATTTAAAAAATATGAAAACATATATGTTTAGTTTGATGATATCTTTTTAAATTATTATTTTTTTATACTTTGTAGATAACAAAATCATTAAAATTAAATTCTAAAAGGATTAAGACTTCTAAATTTAATTATGTTGAGAAATTTGAAACATGTTCAAGTATTTATATAACACATTTTTTCAAAAACTAAATAAATCATTATTAAAATTGATATTGATTTGGTTTCTTGAATTTATTTTATATCAATATGCCGTTAAGAAGAGACATGAACATACTAATAATGCAAAACTCCTAAAAAAAGAGAAAAATTAATGGTATTGGACAAAACATTTGACATCCAATTCCCTTTTTCATACTTTAAGCTTTGTGAAAAACATGTAAAAATATTTCAAAACTGAAATAATCGTGTGTCTATATATCACAAAACTCTTTTACAAGTTAAAACTTAGAAAGAGATATCTGAAGATAATTTAACTGTAATGTGGAAACATATGAAGATTAGTATAACTTTGTTAATGTGAATGTACTCAATTTTTATTTATGTATATGATGTATTTTGAAAATAATCTATTAGATACTTTTTATAATTTTATGACTTTTAAGATGCATTATGTTTGATGGAAGAGGATAAAGGACATGCAATGAAATGATTACAAAAACAATATATACATAAATTAAATGAGTACATTAACATTAACAAGTTATATAAACCTTCATATGTTTCCACATTACAATTAAACCATCTTCACATATCTCTTTTAATGTTTTAACTTTTAAAGGAGCTTTGTGATGTATACACACATTTGCTTCATCCTTGAAATTTGTTGTCTGTTTTCCACAAAGCTTAAAGTACAAAGGAGGAAATTGGATGTCAAATATTTTGTCCAATACCCTTAATTCTTCTATTTTCTTTGAGAGTTTTGCATTAATGATACACCTATGTCTCTAATCTATTAATAATACAATTCAAGGTAGCACAAAATGCAAGTTTTTCCATCAACCACGAAAAGCAAAACGAACATAATTAACTAAAAATAGAAATTTACACTAGTGCATAATGGGGTTTTTACAGCGCCCTATATGCCTCGGTTCACTTCCAAACGAGGCATATGAAGACGCGGTGGCACTTTTGTAATTTTTTCAAACTTTTATGCCTCGGTTGTACTTAGAACCGAGGCATAAACCCCCTAAAATTTTTATTTTTCCCGCTACATTGATATTTTTAAATTGGTGGCAGACTTTTATGCCTCGGGTCAATTCTAACCGAGGCAGATAGATGTTTATGCCTCGGGTCTATTTTAACCGAGGCATATTTGATTACTTTTCAAATGGAATACGCCTCGGGTCATATCTAACCGAGGCAGATAGATGTTTATGCCTCGGTTTAAAATCAACCGAGGCAATAAGCCTTCTTAGGGTTTAAAATAAATCGTGCCACTGTTCATCTTCTTCGCATGGAGCAGCAGCCATTTTTCTCTCTTCCATTTTCGAACGCCATTGTTCCAGATCGCAAAGGTTCCTTCTTCCACGTAGTAGCAGTTTCGTCTCTCCACCGCCGGTCCACCGTTGAACGAGCCTCCTCCGTCACGCGAGCCTCCTCCATTGTTGTCATCGCAGAGGTTGCAAAACCGCCTCCATTGTCGTCATTCAATCTCGCTTGTAGGTATGTACTTCTCCTTTTTCAAATTGTAAAACTCTTCTATGGGTTTTGAACGTCGATGTGTGTGTCGAAGTCGCGATTTGGCTCACGATGGTTAGTCGTGGGATGTTTCCGTTCAGATATGATAGTGAAAAGAGGGTGTTCTACGTCGCCGGCGAGATGAATGAAGGCGTCGTGAAGATGTTCCGGCGTGATGCGGTGGTCGAAGATGGTGGTCACGACACACTGGCGGCATTTAGGGTTTGAATGGTGGCTAGGGTTTCTGATTTGGGAGAAGGTTGAAGATGATGATGTGGCACACTGTGATTGGTGTAGGTGTGTGTACAAGGATCATGGCTACGTGTGATGCTGTTATTGGGTCAGAAAATACTTTTTTTTTTTTAAATCTGCGATGCACATTAGGCCTCGGTTCCCTCTAGAACCGAGATAGTAACCCTCGCATATGCCTCGGTTCATAACCGAGGCATAAACATGTTTTTTTTTACCTCGCCTGGATATACCTCGGGTGTAAAACCGAAGCCAAAAAGTCAAAATAACCGCGACATAATCTCTTTCCTGCACTAGTGTTAAAACACTCTATTTTTTTGACAAGTGGCAACGTATGGCGATGACACATGTCAATGACTTTTTAAAATCCTAATTCTTTCACACTCCACTCTTCTCTCACTCTCTGCCGTCACCATCTGCTGCCTCCATTTGTTCACAACTTTTCTCTCACCCACATGGGTCTAGCTTATTGATACGTTTCAAAAAGAACCGCATACAAGTACTTTTTTTTACTGGCAAAAACCCGAGCTCAAAATAAAAAAATATTTTGAGCCCGAGTTTTTGTAGTCTAAGTATATCTTATTTTTATCACGAATTATTTTCCTTGGTTAACAACAGTTGTAGTTTTGCCAATAGTCGGAGGTTCTTTAATTGTCTTATTTCCCCATAAAGGAAATAAGATAATTAAATGATATACTTATTGTATATGTTTCATAGATCTCCTTCTAATAACCTATGGAGGGGTAGCGAACCCTACGCTACCACACACCCTACGCTGCCTCACTGAAACCCTCCATATTCATCACTCAAAATCTAACCTTATGTTACTCTTTGATCATCAACAAAACCCTCCATATTCATCACTGAAACCCTACCATTGTCTTACTCCACGATCATCTGAAACCCTAACCTTCTGTTACTCTTCGATCATCAACGAAACCCTACCCTTTATGGTTTTTCTATCATCCTTTTTGTTTATGATTTATTTATGCCTTCACTAATAAAGAAGATGATCGGAGAAGTCTTCAAGTCCAAAGACCAGGTTTTGGTTTTGTCTTCACTGTTTACTTCTCTTATGTTTTCTCTAACTTTCTTTGCTTTGTTCTTTTTGGGTACGCCTTCAGTAAATAGAATGACGAAGAGCTTTCCATGGTATTTTATTTTTCATGATTTCACATTTTTTAGGGTTTATTTCTAGATTTTTCAGATTGATATAGAGGATGCAAGTTCGAAGAAGATATAAAGGCATTCATAATATGTTACTCTCTGATCATCAACGAAACCTTGTACGAAATGTGTACACTGTATTTTCTGATTTCCATCATATTCGACCACTACTTCGTAAGGTTTTGGTGTTTTTTGTTTACATGATTATTTTTGTGTTTTTTCTATCTTCATTGTTGTTTATGATTTGGTTATGCCTTCACTAACAAAGAAGATGATCGGAGAAGTCAAGTCCAAAGATCAGGTTTTGGTTATGCCTTCACAGTTTACTTCTCATATTTTTTCTTTATCTTTATTTGCTTTGTTTTTTTTTGGGTAAGCCTTGAGTAAACAAAATGATGAAGAACATTGTTACACAGGATGATATTCACATTTTGAGTGATTATTTCACATTTCTTTAACTTTATTCTCATCACCATATTCACGATTTCACATTTTTTTAGGATTTCACATTCTTTAACATTTCCATTATCCATTTTCAGGCGAGTATTCCATTATCTATTTTCAGGCGAGTATTCCATTATCCAAGTACATGTCTGTAAAATCCAATATTTTTTTCATCTTTTCCATTATTTTTCTTATTGTTGTATTGTTGATTCAAAGATATCATTTTAATGTATTTGTCCTTAAATTGATTTCACATTTTAATGTATCATTTTCTTATTGTTGTATTGTTGATTTCTTGGTTGTTGATTTTATTGTATTGTATTAGAAGTAACTGTATTAATTTTTAAGTAGTTTTAAAATGTTTTTACTTTTTGTGATCTTAGTTTTTCTGAAAATCCAGGTTATGCACTTAAATGCACACAATTTTATTTATATATGTTTGATTTCTGTATTGCTTTTGATTTTTTTAAAAGGACTTACTCATATTTGTTGATTGGAACCCAAGGTGGATCTGTTGTCTCAGGCAGTGTTGGAATTCAAGGCAAAGCAAGTAATGTTTTTTATGCAAAAGAGAGAATGCTGGTTACAATTTTATGCAAAAAAGATGGCCAACTGCTATGCGCATGCTCATGCTTGACGAGCTCAAAGCAAGAACAAAAGTTGTTGTCCATGCGATTGGATATGAGAACTAATAATGTAGAAGTTTTGAAAAACATAAATTAAATCAGTATGTATTTGCTTGACATTGAATTAGACAAAATATGTCCATGCTATCATTGTACCCAAGAATAACATTAATTGTCATATTTAATTTAATTTTACTACAAATACATCAACCTATATATTTATCTAAAAAAGTAAATATCACTTTTTCATATTTGTTAGATTTTTTTCTAAAGCTCTTTCTATAACGATAAAAAGCAACATACTTTGACAATCTCTATAATTTATGTTAGAAATATAATTTGTTAGTTAATTTAAAATAATTTTCTTTTAATTATTTTATTCAATCTTTTAATTTATTTCTAACGTTATTATTCTTTTATTTTATGTAGGTTTTCCCATATTTTATGTTGGAGTCCTCAGTTAACTAAAACAGTAAAAAATGTACATGACAACATCAGGTCACTTCTTTCCTTTCCCATATTTATTTCCTTTTTCATCTACGTTGGAACGATATTTGGAAACGTTTTTCAATTTATTTCTTATGTGATATAAAAAAGCTACATGATTGCATCATGTCACTTCTTTCCTTTTTTGGCTTTTTGTTCTCTTCATACCTTTTTTTTTGTTCTTTCCTTTTTCTTCCCTATTGTCTTCATATTTCCTTTTCTTCAAACGTTCAAACAAGATCTTTATTTGAAATCAGATTTTTATTTCCTTTTTCAAATTATGTTTCCTTCTTTTGTAAGCATTTAAATGTCAGGCAACTTTTATTTTTCTTCTGCTCTCTGCCATATTTTCCTTTTATTCCACAACATTGAGCTGTGTGAAAATGAGCTTTTTGTTTTTTTCTCTGCTCTTCATATGTTTGACCAGTTGCTTTTCCCAAATTTTACTCAATTTGGGAAACCAAACCCAAAGTATGCGTATGGTTTTGGTTTGAATGAATCTTTAGGCATGTGAAAAAAGGTGTTTTGCTTTCTTCTGTCCTTTTCATATGTTTGACAATTGCTTTTCCCAATTTTTACTGAATTTGTGTAACCAAAACCACAACATGCGTATGGTTTTAGTTTTGATGTATGATCTTTACAAATACATCAGACCATTCTTATGTTTTTAGGTTCTCTATAAATACATCTATCCACACCTTCCCTTTTTTCACTATTGTCTAATTTCTCGTTTTCCTTACACCATGTCTGCTTTGTAAAAACAAACTCAGTCATTACAAGAACTAATCCGGAGAAGGAAAGCTGGAATATCGTTGCAAGAGTGGTAAGGTTATGGTTTGTTGAAGATTACACAAAAGGAAAATCTCCATTTTCCATGAAGATTGTTCTTCAAGACAAAAAGGTATTACACAATACTATAAACGTCTGTTATTTTCTTAGTTTTCGTTATTGTTGTAGTTACAATATGATATTATTATGTCATATATGAAATTTTTTGTGCAGGGTGTCCTAATCCATGCGTTTGTTAGACGCACACTGATATACAAATTTCATTCTGAAATCAAAGATGATAAGGTTTACGCCATCTAATCTTTTAGTGTTTCATGTAATGGTGGTTCTTATAGAACTACAAATCACACCTAAAAGATCAACTTCCAATTTGGAACCAAGGTCAATTTGGTAGAATCTACCTTAGTTCCCAAAATTAGTACTGCATACACCCCTTTTTCAACCATCAAAGCTCCTGGTTTTGACACAGATTACTTAGTTAATAAGTATATTCTTTTCTTTTTTTTTTCTTCTTTGCATTAAACTTTTCATTCATGTTTTATTTTGTTATTTTTTGATTTTTTTAGATGTCATTGGAATGTTTACTGGTGTTGGAACAGAGAGAGAGTTAGAGAAAGGTGGTAAGAAGACCAAGATGAATGTCATCCTTATTGAATCAGATGGGTAAGAGCATTGTTTTTCTTTTATATGATGTTTAACATTAGTCTTATCTAACGAAATTGTACATCATGCAATAGTTATTGACTGTAGTGTACTTTATTTGGTCAATATGTTGATATGTTAAATGCATTTCTTGCCTCTGGAGAGGATCAATATGTTGTCATTGCTTTACATTATTGCAAAGTGAAAACCTTCCAAGGTAACTAACTTTTTGACATTTTGTACAACTGTAGTAATTTTTTAAAAAGTGTTTGATATGTTCATATATTTTATAGATAAAGTTTTTATTCAAAACTGTATGAACTGTATGTTTATTATCCATCAAGGAAACACAAGGGTCACTCCCCGTAAACCTCCATGGATACCTCTGTCAGTGTGGCTGCCAGAATAACTTTAGGAAGGTTCACTACACTGCATTTTTGTTCATAATCAGGTATGTTTACTTTACAAGAAGTTGAAAAATATGTTCTTTCTGCATTCAACTCTTTTTGTTCAATCAATATTATTCGTTCAAATGTACTCTAAATGTTTTTTCTTCCATCAGCAATGCATTTTTTAAAACTTTGTTCGAAACCTTATTTTTTATATATATAAAAATCAAAACTTTATTTTATAATCGTTCAAATCTATGGTTTTTTTCTCTTTGTTATGCATGCTTCATGTATGTCAAACTGTTTTTTCTTTGATCAGACATGCATCTCTTACTTACTATGTTTTTAATTTCTAAAAATGTTAAATTTCTTCAACAATCGTTCAAATTTACGACTTTTTCTTTTTGTTGTGTGTTCTTCATTTCAAAATGTTTTTCTTTCGATCACCGATTCATTTTTTTGTGCTTGGTTAGAAATCTTTCTTTTTGAAAAAAAAAATGTAAACTTTCTTCAATAATCGTTGAAATCTACCAAATTTTGCTTCCATAAGCAAAGATTTTATTTTTACCTTGCTGTAAATCTGACATATTAATTTATTTTCTAAAAATGTGAACTTTCTTCAATAATCCATCAAATGTTTTTGCTTACATTAGGCATGCATGTTTTTATTCCTTTGGATGAAATCTTATTTATTCTCTGTCTTTCTTTCATGATCAGTTTAATGTTTGCTTACATTCTTTTTATTACAGTCATTTTTAAAATGTTTTTCACCCTGTTTTTTGTTTATTGAACACTGGAATTTTAGGAGTTCAGTCATGTTGATCAAATATTTGTTGCTATGTTTGCGCAAGAATTAGGACCGGTTTGGCAATTGGAAGATATTAAAGAAAATCGCCATTAGTTAACTTTTAATATGGATGTCAATGATCCATTGGTCATTGACGGTTGGTCTAGCCTAAGAGTTTTTTATAAATTGGAACATATCCATCAAATTTTATTCAGATATGTTGGCAACTCAACATTCCAGATTACTGTATTCTCCAGCATGTCTGCAATATCGATTGCGACGAAGTTTCTTACAAACATACTTTGAATGTGAACAAAACATCCTTTTAGAATGAAATTGACAAAATCTCAAAGAAAGTGAGCCATCTGGTGAACAATTTGGTTTTATATTGTTTTTTATATGTTATTTTGTTGATATAAGTTGTGATTTATTTTTTTGTTTCTTTTTTGTTTCTTTTTACAGGACCTACCACTGACTTTGCAGCTTACGTTCGGAAACGTAGATTCAAGAGGTTAGAGTTGCAGGGATCGAAGAACACATTCATTGTTCAATGTAAGCTTTTGGTGCGTAATTCACCTAAGAAGTCAACTAAGATTGGGAAGGGATGGAAGGACTTCTGCAGATTCAATCGATTGAAAGAAGGGGATGTTATTGTGTTTGCAGCTCACAACCAAATGAGAAAGAAGAAAATAAAAGTCTATATATAAAAAAAATTCACACTACAAAAATTTTATATATTAGCTACGGAATATTTCATAGCTGATCCGTAGCTAAATTGTTTTGCGACAGATTACCTATCAAATTGCTAGGGAATTTTTTGTAGCTAAATACAGGTAGCTAATTAGAGAGGAAAATATTCATAGCTAAATTGTCGCTAATTCATAACTAATCCCTCTCTATTCCCTCTCTAATTGAAATGAAAAAGTTTTAAAATTTTTAGCTAATTCGTAGCTAATTCATAGCTAATCCCTCTCTATTCCATCGTTAATTGAAGTGAAAAAGTTTTAAAATTTCTAGCTCATCCGTAGCTAATTTGTCGCAATTCTGTTGTCGCTAATCTGTAGCTAATCTGTCGTAATTCTGTTGTCACTAATCCGTAGCTAATTTGTCGCAATTATGTTGTCGCTAATCTGTAGCTAATTTGTCGCAATTTTGTTCTCGCTAATCGGTAGCTAATCTGTCGCAATTTTTTCCCCGCTAATCCGTAGCTAATCTGTCGCAATTTTTCCCCGCTAATCCGTAGCTAATCTGTCACAATTCTTTTCTCGCTAATCCATAACTAATTTGTAACTAATTTGTTGCAATTTTTTTCTCGCTAATCCGTAGCTAATTTGTCGCAATTCTTATATCACTAATTTTACTATTTAACTTTTCTTTAATTTTACTTTAGATGGTATTTATGGTTTACATTATTGCACTTTCAAGGAAGTTTGCTTTTATTTTGTTTGTAAGACTGAATGCATGGTAATTTTGTTGTTTCTAATAAGTAGAAGCCATATCTATAACTATTATTTGTAAGTTAATTATGGTCAACTTTAATATTTTACTTAATTTCATTTTACTTATTTTCATGGTTCAAATTATGTATTATAGTTATGTATTACTTTTATATAAATTTCTTAAAAAAACATCATAAGCACTAAGATTTATTTTAATATTTATTTTATACAAACAATATTCAATTGTGATAATAAAAATGAATAAAAATTATTATTTTATAAAAACATTTTTAACATAGGAATTCAAATTTTTTGTAAGATTTAATTGATTTTAAAACAATACGTTTAAAGTCATAATAAATAACTCAATATCTTAACTTGCTAACATGGTAATTGTTTTAACTTGGTATTCCTTTGTAATGTTTATTTACAAATCGTTAACTTATTCGAATACTATCACACAACATTATTTCTTTTATAAAAAAAATGCAATAATTTTTTTTTTGATTTGTTACTCTCAAACACGTGTTGTAATTTAAATAAAAATTTTTACAGTGTATTTATGTTTTAAAAACTTAATATTCGACGTATTCATTTTTCATCAAAGGACAATTAAAAATTGTTTGTGCTTTCATTCTTTTTGTTTGACCTGATTTTTAATTTTTTTTATTAGTTTCAGGGTACAGTAAATGTAGAAACAAAATTCTACTTTGATGGTTGGCTATTACCAAGCATAATACTTATGTGTTAGCCCAAAAAGGAATTATAGCACAAATGCACATTCTGAACAGAAGCATTGTAGTGTCTGCAAATCACCAATTTGGACATTGCAGATCAAATCTTTTTTCAAAAGGTACGTTGTTCAAAATATTGAATTATATGTTACAGTTTTCCATATCAATGACTTGGTTGTTCTGTTTTATAAAAAGATTGTACTTACATTAGCTAACTTAGGAATATTCAACGTGGAAAACTGAAAATGTCCTTTCATCTATTATTAGCTTTTTATATTCAACACATCCTCCAACAAAATCTAATTATTAATCAAAATCTTTTTTTTATTCAACTTCTCTTGAATGTGTAAAGAAACATAACAGCAAGAGAATGCATAACTTTTAGACACTTTGAACAGTAATACACACAAATGGCTACAAATGATTCAAGAAATGCAAGAAGAAAAAGGAAGAGCATTGTCTCACAAAATATTTCAAATATGATGATGAACTCCTCGGGTAAAATAAATTTATTTCTCATTTCATTTATTGTTAAAACTTTTTCCAAATAAATACATTTACTTCTCATCCAATACAATAACATAAACATTCAAATGGTATAACAAAGTTGTAAATACCAACACAAATTTTTATTTTGTTCTCTTCACTACAGATACCAATCAAGAAAAATCCATTGACACTGAAGCATTTTCTTCTACAAATACTACACCTCTTTCTCATTATACACATTTTGGTAATCATTTTTTCATTCAATATAAACCGTTGTAATCCTGTCCATTCATTGACATTGAAGAATTTTTTCATTGTTACATTATGTTAATAAGTTACTGAATACATCATCTTACATATAAGTTGTGCTCTTAATTTTTTTTAGATATTGATATAAAAAATGCAACAAATGCAACTTCTTGAATAGACTAACACAACTTTTTGAATTTTTAAAAACTTGCAGTTTTATATTTTTTAATATGTTTATTATTTGGATTCCATAGTTAGATTGCTTTTACTGCTAAAGTTTAACAGTTTGGGGATTATATAGTTTAACAATTTTTTTTTTCAAATGATTTTTATCTATTATGTTCTCATCTTACTTTTGAACAATTCTCTAGTATGGAATGAAAATCTTACCCCAAATTCAACTATCAAAAACTCCTTATCTCTCAATGAAGATAGAAATGTGCATGATCAAGCAATTCAATCTTCAAATAGAAAGCCGCTGTTGGAGTTGACCTATCGTGGTAAGTTTGTTCATTGAATTTAAAATTCATTCAAATTCCCAACAATGAAATTGGAATGCATAATGTCTTTGTCAATTTATCCATATTCAATGGACATGCAATGAAATTGACAGAGATGGAGAATAAATCATTGCATTTCATAATCAATCTCTTTCATGTTTGTTATCATTCATCTTTATATTTAATGTAATCTTTCTATTGTAAACTGGATACATTTTTATTTAATTTTGTTTAATTGCAATTTATAGACATTGACCAAATTAATTATAAGTATGCACAAACAAGAAGGAAAGTTATTAGGAATTAGAAGATTGCAGAAAAAAGTAATATCATTGCTGATAAATCTATTATTATTTTATCTTTATTTCAATTACTTTCATACTTTTTCTATTACTAACATTTCATTTAAAGAAATTCATGGTTCTACCTCCATTGGATCTGGAAAGGATTGTACTTCAATTGAAATCACCAATGGTCCAATTATGCACAAAAGCAACATTAAAAACATAGGTACCAATACAACTTATAACTTTGTCACTGTTTCACAGTAGTCAAATGTGAAACCAACAAAATTATTTTCCATTCAACTTAAGTAAAACAAATTCGTACAATCTAAAATTAAGAACACAATGACAAAATAATATATCATCAGTTTATATTTCATGTCTATATAAATGTTGAATTCAGTTCATGAATTTATGCATATACTTGCAGGTATGGTTCAAAGTGACTATCATAGTGGAAGAAGAAAAACGAATTTGTTTAATACATAACCACTGTTGAATACAATTACTAACAACTTAGATAAAGAATTTGTTTGTAGCAACTTCACTCCTGCTTCTGTGGATTCTTCTGCTTATTCTGAAGTTGTTAATCTTTTTGATGTTGAAGAGAACCAAAGTCGTGGTAATTTGTACTATTAACAAAATTAATTTGATTACTTTAATTACTTTAATTGTTACAAATTCATGTTGCTAATCTTGAAATCAATATTTAGACATATCTAAGCAGCCATCCTATGCCAGTGCAAGACCAAGTAAATCATCTCAATATTTAGAAACTGTAAAATTTTGTCAGCCTTCTCTTGAGGATGCTATTACACCTATTTCAAAGATATTGGATTTTGACAATAATTCTGATGAAGATGAAAATGATGGTAATTAATAATGGTTGATTTTAAAAAATAAATTAATATTGTATTTATTTTCCTTTATTAATAATTGTTTTTTATTTTATTTCAGATTACATAATTGAGCATTTCTCCTCTGATTTGTATTCAAGAGCTAAAATTCAAGGTGCCACACTACTTTTTAGTCAATTTATATTATTATAGTGTACATATAAATATAAATATGTTTTAGTTAATGACATTATTTTTTATGTACTTAGCAAATGTTGATGTAGGGGACTGTTCCATTGAGTGTCCCTATTGTCAAGCTCAATTGTGGTGCGAAGAAAGATCTGATAAATGCAAAAGATTAAAATAAGTTTATTTCTCTCTTTGTTGTCAAAAGGGAAAAGTCCAACTTTCATTGTTGAAGAAACCTCCACAATTGCTTCAAAAGTTGTTAAAAGGTGAAGACTCTACAAGCCAACATTTCTTACAGTACATAAGAAGCTACAACAACATGTTCTCATTTACATCAATTGGTGCGAAGATTCATTCCTCAATCAATGATGGATGTGGTCCTCCTCAATTTATTCTTAGTGGTCAAAATTACCATCGTATTGGAAGTTTATTGCCCGATAAAGGATCAAGTCCAAAATTTGCACAACTATATATTTATGACACAGAAAATGAAACAACAAACAAAGTTAGTCACTTTGGGTATGCCTTCATACTTTATTTTGTTTTATGAATCATTGTGTATATTATTGATCCTTTTGTAATTTTACAGGTCTTTTATACAACAATCCATATTTGATAAATCATTGATCGAAGAGTTGAAAAACATGATTGACAAACACAATGTTCTTGCTCAATCATTCAGAAGAGTAAGAGATTTTATACATGATGATGACCGATAAGATTTTGGATTGAGGTTATTTAGACATCGCTTTAAAGATCCTAGAGTATACAATACGCCAATAGCAGATGAAGTCGCAACATTGATAGTTGGTGATTTGAGCACCTTAGATGTAGGAAGAGACATCATTGTCAAGAAAGTTTATGGTCAGTTGACGAGACTACATGAAACTCATACATGTTTCATTCCTCTGCAATATCCTTTGATTTTTCCATATAGAGATTGTCAAAGATATGTTCAAAGTAGAAAGAGAATTCATATTTCTTTACGAGAATTCACGTAGATTGTTTCAACAATTTTTAGTGGATACCTACACCATGATTGAAGCCCAAAGGTTGTCTTTTATAAGAAATAATCAAAAACTCATTCGTTTCGATATTCTAAATGGGTTACAAGAAACTGTTAACAAAGGTGAAACTGATCCTTCTTCCATTGGAAAGCATATAGTTTTGCCAGCTTCATCTACAGGTGGTATGAGATACATGTTTAATAATTTCCAAGATGTTATGGCCATTTGTAAGAGGTATGGCTATCCAAATTTCACTACAACAAATTTGCATATTTGCGAGGGAATAATCCCTAGCTAATCCCTCGTTGATCCCTCGCAAAACGTTTTAGCGACGGATTAGCGAGGACACCAAACCTTAGCTAAATTATAGGTAGCTAAATAGCGAGGGAACTAGTTCGTAGCTAATCCCTAGCTAATTCCTAACTAATCCCTAGTAAACTGGTTGTAGCAAATCCCTAGCTAATCCCTAGCAAACTAGTTGTAGCAAATCCCTAACTAATCCCTAACAAAATGTTTGTAGCAAATCCCTCGCTAATCCCTAGCAAACGAGTTGTAGCAAAACCCTGGCTAATCCTTAGCAAAATATTTTTAGCAAATTCCTAACTAATCCCTAGCAAAGTAGTTGTAGCAAATTCCTAGTTAATCCCTCACAAAAAAATTGTAACAAATTCCTCGCTAATCCTTAGCAAATTGATTCCTAGCTAAACACTCACTAATCCCTAGCAAAATGATTGTAGCAAATTTCTCACTAATCCATAGCAAACTGGTCCCTAGCTAAACCCTAGCTAATCCCTCGCCAATTGTAATACTTTATCTCTAACTAATATAGCAAAAATTGTAGCAAATTGCGTTAGGCAAACATATTTCATGCTCTTATTATTTTTGTAACTTATAAAACGTATTTAATTATCAATATTACATAAAAATATAATAAATCTTGCCATCCAATTTATATGAATCATGTCAAATTTTACCATATTCAAAATATTCAAAGTCAAGAACATAATGAAAGCTTTTAATCATAACAGTTAGAACAATTGTTGACATACATGATTAAAATTAATATATATATATATATATATATATATATATATATATATATATATATATATATAT
>Ga0214543_1009584_pt1 | contig 14949 bp, 13 predicted proteins | sample CNSS2metaG_FD_160094 | JGI IMG/M metagenome (GOLD analysis project Ga0214543, IMG submission 160094) | Root nodule microbial communities from cowpea collected in UCLA plant growth center, Los Angeles, California, USA - CNSS2 | ecosystem: Host-associated > Plants > Roots > Nodule | place: USA...
ATCATTACCGTAGTGAAATCTCTATACTCTATTCCCTCACAGATACACTAGAAATTGATTTACCAAGGAACCAAACGCCAATTATCCTAAAACACCCTCCTAGACCAGAATAACCACAAGTATCCACATCACTGTACTAGCGCCTGGCGGCTAGTCCCGTGCCGCCAGGCGGTGCATCAGACTTCTGGTAAGATTTCCAGAATTCCCACACCTTCGCAGTCCCACTCTCCTTTGCTTTTCATTCCAGATTAATCTCCATCATTTCTCCTGTCATCTCCCTTATGTATCGTGTTCCTCGTAGCCTACACCCACATCTATTAAAATTATTCAAGCATTCCAATCACTGACCACTCTTACGACATCAAACCCCAATTGTTCAACCCTAAACGCTTGGTCACTGTTCCATTGAATTTCCATGTCAATTACACTCGAAATCAAAACACTTCTACACCAAATCCACTCATAAGACCTACCCCTTGATTTCCCTCTGAACAATTCACGCCAAACACTCAAGAAAAACTTAAAACGAGTATTCAACCCGCGCCGCCTGGCGATCATAACCAATCCTGCCAGGCGGTTCATCCAAAAACACCCAGAATGGCCCAGACTATGAGTCGCCTGGCGGTATAGGGATTCACCGCCAGGCGCTGCACCCAGAACACAGCGAAATGCACAGAAATGGATGAGCCGCCTGACGGCTATGTATAGCCCGCCAGGCGGTTTTTGGAAAATTTCCAGAATTCAACAGAAACTCAGAATAAACACAGTGCATGCATATCTTAAACATTATTTTCACAGAATTCATACCAAACAATAGTATAATTGCGGTAAACTCCCCTAACCTGGTTCTCCTTCGCTTAAGCTTGACAATTTGTAAGATTCCCCCTTGATCACCCACCTTCCTTGCTTCCTCACTATTCAGCAACTCAAAATCACACCAGAACCTCTCACACTCTCTCAGATTTTCGCTCTCTCTTTAGGTATAGTTTCCCAGCTTGTCAAACCTTAGCCCTTAACCTAATTTTCCTTTTTAAAGTGTGCCTAGACTAAGTGATTAATTACCAAAACGAAAATGGCATTGAATAAGACATAATGTGCCATTCAATCCTTCCCTATGGCTGCCCACTCACTTAGGTTTCCTTCCCTCCTTTCCATATTCACGTCAAAACCAAAAATGCCAAAAATATAAAGTTTAATGTAAGTTCTCCAAGGCTTGAACCCATAACCTAAGCAATTGCCAAGTCATTATCAACCATGTAACCAAGTCATATTTCATGCTAGGAATCACAATTCAATTATCATAATATACAAGAACATGTTTTCATAAATTTAAATAACAAAACCATAACATCAAAAGTTAGCATACATAGGACTCGAACCCAAGTCCTCTCGCACAATCAAAGTGCTCTCAACCACATGAGCTAGCACTTTTCCATGTCATACCAACCATAATTTAATGTCATAATTATTACCCCTCCCGTATTTATTAATTAATTAATTATTTAATTAATTAAATTCTACGAGTCTTACAACTAGCCTAAGCGAGGCTGATGGATTAGCTTGGGCGAGGATCCCTGGCTTAAGTGAGTTGCTGCGAATTTCTATGTTTGTACGTGCTTTATGAGCTGGTTTGTTTACTTTTTCCTAAATATAGGAAGTTATGCATGTGTTGGTGGTGTTTGGACTTGAAGGACTAAGTCCTTAGGATTTGGGATGTGCTTGGTTGGAGTCACGAGCGAGGAGTTCGTGATGGGTGGACCGCATGTGGAATGTGAACAGTTCAGTTCACCAGAGGTACCCTTGTTGGGATGAATGAGCGAGGGAGTTCATTTAATGCTTAACTTGGGAATGCTATGAGCGAGGGAGTTCATAGTAGGAAAGGCGGGTATGTGTGTCCGGGTCCGAGCGAGGAGTTCGGATGGACGGGCTTAAGAGTCCGTGAAGAAGGACTACAAGCGATATAGGCTTGTAGGTTGGACCACGAGCGTGGAGGGTCTGGAAGCATATGAAATCCCAGAGTTAGAGTACATGCATGAACTCATATTGGTTATGAGTGTGGGGAAGAGGGTGTTTTGAAAATAAAGAAATGATTACTTATGAGTGGGCTGGGGATTTAGTTTCATATGTATTATTATTTGTGTGCATAGCTCACCCTATTTGTTTGTGTGTGGCGATGATTAGATAACTTTTTATCCGGGAGCAGATGATGTTTCAGGTGAGGCAGGAGCTGCATAGTTGCGGAGAGTGGGGCCAGTGACATGGGGAATTTTTATAAAGCATGTTATTTAAATTTCATGTAATTTCAAATTATTGAATTTTACTATTTTCTGGTTATTTAAATTGTAAAGGTGAACCTTGGAATAGTTTGACTATTAATAATTTATTATGGATGTTTAAAGTTTAAATTTCTCGCATTAAGGGAAACGGTTCATTAATAAATGAGGTATTATTTATATAAATTGTTATTTTTATTATTTATTTTTTTAAGTAATATCCGGTCGGGATATTACACACCTTGGTTTGCACTTAAATCCAGGATGAGGAGTGACACAACCATCTATTGAAATGGGTTCACCTTATACCAACCTACCTCATCCACGAAGCAAACATGTTAAATTCTCAAAACTTAAGGGCTACTACTTTCATAAGGGTGAGAGAAAATAATGTAATGTAGAAAAGTGCAAGTTCGCACTTGCGATAACACGACTTTGCACTTAAACTGAAAGTTTTTATTATACAATACGTATGGCACAATCTACAAAATTAATAAATATAATTCCTTAGTACTTGGTGTGAGTTAACTTTATTAATGAAGTGTATAAATTACTCACGCCACCAACGGGATACTTATAAGCCAAGTGAAGAATGGGAAATATTTTGTTCAAATCATTTAACGCAGGTTAGCAAAACTGCACACCTTGGTTTGCACTTAAATCCAGGATGAGAAGTGACGCAACCATCTATTGAAATGGGTTCACCTTATACCAACCCACCTCATCCACGAAGCAAACATGTTAAATTCGCAAAACTTAAGGGCTACTACTTTCATGAGGGTTAGGGAAAACAATGTAATGCAGAAAAGTGCAGGTTCGCACTTACGATAACATGACTTTGCACTTAAACTGGATGTTTTTATTATGCAAGACATATGGCACAATCTGCAAAATTTCTCATTATAACTTCCTCTAACGTCACTTAATTAACAAACTTTATAAATTATTGATGCCACCAAGGAGACTGTTTAAAAGGATATTTATAAAGAAAGTCAACCAGGGAAAATTTTTTGTGCAAATGATTTAGTGTAGGTTCGCATTTTTGAACCCACTACTTTGCACATAAATTGGAAACACCAATCCTGTAGATTCCGCTTTAGAGTGATTATTTTCTACAACTGACATTCTGCTTCCGCTCTTGAACAACACTATTACAAAAAAAAAAATCACACTTTATCAAATATTCTCCAAAACTGGAAACAAAAATGCCTCCTTTCCATAAACCTAAACCCTAAACCACGAATTTGTTGCAGTGGGTAAACCCAATACTTTTTATACTCCACCAACGGGGAAATGACGAACCCCATCGGAATATAACTTCGAAAACGGAGGAACAATAAACTTAGGGAATGGAGGAAGAAGAAACTTAGGGGATGGACGAAGAAGACACTTCAGAGATGGAGGAAGAAAAAACTTGGGGGAAGGAGGAAGAACAAACTTGGAGATGGAGAAAAAACAAACTGCTCTCCACTTCTCTCACAACTTTCACTCCTTTCTCTCTTCTTGCCCTTCATCCACTCCTCTCCCAAATCAACCTCCCTTTCTCTCTTGCTCTCAACCTCTCTCCTTGCTTCTCTCACTTCTGCCACTCCATCAACCTCCCTTTCTCTCTCGTACTCAAGCGTCCAACGTGGAATTGTGAAAAAAAATTAAAAAATAAAAAATCATTGTCACGTCAGGTGAGAGAAGCTGTTAAGAAACGGTGGTTAATATATCATTTTCCAATAATATAACATGGTGCTAAATAACATAACGCGAGCCTTCCATGGCTAACACTAGAACCTGTTGCCGCGTAGTCCTCCGCCAACCTCCGCCTCGTTCCTCCAACACACGAACCCTACGAGGATGGAAAGAAGATAAAGACAATGGTCAAGATAGGTTCTGAAAAATGTAGTCGTTGTGTTTGGTGCTCTGTGTGTGGGTTCTGGTTTTGGGTTTTTGTTCTCTCTGATTTTTGTGTTGGTGAAAGATGAAGATGAAGGTTGAATATGAAAAAGGGTGAAGCTGAATGGGTGATGATGAGTGGGGTTAAAAGTGGATTAAGCATGTGTGTTTTTTTCTTTATGCGGCGGGATGTAGAGTGTATGGCTCATGTGTAGTGAAAAGGGAAAGAAAATGAGTGGGGGCTGAAAGAGAGGATAAAGTCTGCGTTGAGTATACCAGGGAGGAAGATGATGGTTATGGCGATCAGAGGAAAGGAGAGGAAAAACGCAGATGAATGGTTGAGAATGAGGTAGATGTGTTTAAACTTTTTCCTAGCACTCATTCAAGAAACAACAACGTTCAAGCAATAGCAGCATTGGAACAACAACATGTTTTAACATAAGCAGATAAAATGAAGCAAACCCACGCAGTTACATCATGTTCATTTGCATTTAACAACATACAACAAGTTTCACACACATTAGATCAAGCTCATGCTCACACAAATATTCAAGTTTCAAGACGTGACACTTACCTCTTGCAGCTCCCTTATCTCCTGTTGCTCACTTCCTTCAACTCTTTTCCCTTTTCCCTCTTCTGTTTTCTCTCCTTTGTACTTTTTCTTTCCTGCTCAAAACCGTGTGTGATGGATTTTTTTTTTCTTCAGTTCTCTCTAGAGAGCATATGAATATTGGTTTTTCTTCCCTTACCCTTATGAGATTGGTGTGTATGTATGACCTCTATTTCTTCGTACTCCCTCCACTTTTTGTTCCCGCTCCCTGTCCTTTATATTTGGTTTAAACTATTGAAAATCACCAAAAAGCAAGCAACCTCACTCCACCATTGATGCGACTGCCATGGTACGATCATCGTGAGTGCAACAACGTTTGTCATGCTACGACTACCGTAGTGTAGATACAAATATCCAATATTTCCTTTATGTCAAAACCCCAAAAGTATTCACGGACGAAGAAGTGAGCAGTCGAGGATGTATTTGACTTTCATTTTTTATACATTTTTTTTATTATTAGAAAAAGGGATAAAATAAACAAGTAAATGAAAAAAAAATAAATTACAATTAAAATTAAAATAAAGGTAAAATAGGATGAAATAAAACAAAACACATTAAAAAAAACAAAGAAGAATAAAAAAAATTAAAGTTAAGATAAGATGAAAATAAAAATAAAAACATATATCTCCCTCAATTAAATTTTACCCTTGTTTTTTGTATTTTTCTTTCTTTTTTTAATTATTTTCCAAGTCAAAAGTTTTTATTTCTTACCCAGACAAAATTGGATGTTGATAGGTATACAAAACAAAGTTCAATCTTGATGGAACTATACAAAAGTATAAGACAAGATTGGTTGCTAAAGGCTACTCATAACAACCAAAAATCAACTACAATGAGACATTTCTAGTCGCACCACAGAAGAACAAATTGCGGATATTTTCACAAAGGCTTTTCAAAGACCAAAGTTTGAATTAATACGCGCTATGCTTAGAGATACTGAATTTGCATCAAGGAGGTTTATTAAAGTGTAATGCAATTCTAGAAGAATATAGAAAATTCTAAGATAGAGTTATTGAAATGTCATGCATATTATAAAACAATGAAGAAAAGCCTAAGATAGGAGGTAAAATCTAGGACATTCTACATAAGTGGTTGTAACTAGGATTTTTAGAATAATCATGCGGGTAAAATAAGGTATACAAATAGCCACTTTACCAGTTGAAGTAGACAACATCTAAGACACAACTAAGACAGCTACAAAATACACTTCTTCCAACTACTACTTTAACATTATGTTATCTCTACATTTTTTTTTCTATCTTATCAACTATTCCTTTCAAAATCTCAAAATGCTATCAATTTTTTTTGTTACGGAGAAAAAACATAAAATGACATTCAATAGTTTAAAGCCCAATCAACCATGACAACATGCATAACATAAAACACAAAAACATAGTACAGTAACGAAAATCTTAAAATTGACAATTCAAAACTTAAAATCTCTTCATCCATTGCTAATTGTATCCAGTTCAAATAAAAGGACGATTCCTACATGTGTGACTAAAAACCCATCTATTGCCATAAATGTAGCAGATCTCGCATCCACACCTGCATAAAATGTCACATCCACCATTATTTTCGACAAAGATGGTGCACTATGATAAAACACGTAGTTTGAGTAGTTTCTCTGTTTTTATTTTCATATATATATATATATATATATATATATACCCTTTCTTTACATACACACTATTGTAATACTTTTTGTATGCAATACACTTTCTCTTTCTGCATTTATTACAAAGTACTTTTATCTTTCCTCCTTAACTATCTCTGCTTCACGTGAGTATCATCTCTCTCTCGGTTCACTTTCTCTTACCATGCACATGCATATCACATAACATGGTATCAGAGCTCTCCATATGAAGAGCTCTGCTGCACACTAACGATTTATTTTCCCAATCTTTCCTTTCTTGGCTTGTTTGCACTTTTTCTTTTGCAGCATGACTCAACAAAACTCTGTTGTCCAAGAGCAACCCTAAACCATGCAAGAACAATCCATGAACAACTTTCTTTACCTTCATTCGAACAAAAATCAAGCAATGACTTTGGTGTCTCATATTTTGGATCGTACAAATTACCACTCATGGAGTAGGTCCATGATCACAGCCTTAAGCGCGAAGAATAAAGTTGAGTTCAAATATGGAAGTGTCCCTCAACCTACTAAAATTGATGCCTCTTACTCCTCTTGGACTAGATGCAATAACATGGTAGTGTCTTGGATTGTTCATTCCATTTCTGTGCCCATTCACCAAAGCATCATTTGGATGTACGTTGTTGCAGACATTTGGAAAGATTTAAAAACAAGATTTGGCCAAGGTGATCTTTTGTGCATATCTGATTTGCAACTTAAAGCCTCTTCTCTTTGCCAAGGTGAGTTAACAATGATCGAGTATTTTACGAAACTTCGGATTTTATGGGATGAATTAGAAAATTTTAGGCCAAACCCCATTTTTTCTTGCCCAACTAAGTGTTCTTTCAAGGTTTCTTCTATTACCGTTCAGCGGAAGCAAGAAAACCAAGCTATGCAGTTTCTCCGTGGTTTGAACAACTAATATGCCAATGTTAAATCTCATGTGCTTCTCATGGAACCATTACCTCTTATCGCAAAATTTTTTTCTTTTGTTGGTCAACAAAAGCGTCAATTGAGTAGTAGAAATTTTGTTGCCAGTATCAAAAGCACCTACGTCAATACTGGAAAAGAAGGTACATCTCCTATCACTTGCAACTTTTGTGGTTGTCCCGGACATAGTGAAAATATGTGTTACCTCAAACATGCTTTCCCACCAACCAAGAAAACTTGTGCCCACAACGGCAAGATTGGTTATACCATCGATGTTTGTTATCGAAAGCACGGGTATCCTCTCGGTCACAAGCTTTATAACTCCAAGAATGCCAATAATATCGATGTGCAAGGAGATAGTGCTGATACAACAAAAAACTTAGAAGATACAAACATTTGCTTAACTTCTCAACAATATCATACTTTGCTCAATCTTTTACAACAATATGATTCAGGTCAAAACTCCAATGCTCATCCAATTCAAGTCAACCAAGTATGTTATCTTACTACCACCAGTCCAAATCTTTCACCATCAGGTAAACTCCATAAGAAAATTCTTTGGATTTTCAATTTTGGTGCAACGAATCATGTGTGTGTATCTTTAAATGATTTCTCTTCATATCAAACCATTAAACCTATTTCAGTAAAATTGTGAAATGGGGAATGTACGTGGTTGATAATAGAATCATTTCTTCCTTCATTAACAGTGTCTCTATTAATGTAAAACGAAAAACCATTGATACTTAACATTTTCGAATGGGTCAACCCTCTATTAAGTGCTTGTATGACTTGCAAAATATTTATCCATATATCAAGTTTGACAAATTTTTCACTTGTTATACGTGTCATGAGTCTAAACAGAAGAAATATTCTTTTCTTGTTAGTAAATCACATGCAAATCAACCTTTTGAGCTTTTTCATATTGACATTTGGGGGCCCTACTCCACTATTTCTTTGCATGGTCATAAGTTTTTTGTTACCATAGTAGATGATTATACTCGGTTTTGTTGGATTTTTCCTATGGGTTCTAAAGCTGAAACTCGTGACATCATAAAACACTTAATTTCGTATATTGAACGTCAGTTTAATCGTACTTTAAAAATAATCCAAACTAATAATGGTGTTAAGATTAATATGGAGACTTATTTTTTATCCAAACACATTGTCCATCAAAAGACTTATGTTGAAACACCAGAACAAAACATGTTCGTAGAACGTAAACATCAACACCTTCTCAACGTTACTCGAGCCTTATTGTTTCACTCTGATTTACCTTTAAGCTTTTGGAATTATGCTCTCTTGCATGTTTTTTACTTGATTAATTGTACCCCTACACCTTTACTTGATAATTGTTCACCTTATGAAAAGTTACATGGAAAAATTTGTGATATATCTATGCTTGGCATATTTGGATGTCTATGTTATGCCACTACTCTGAGTTCCCACCGCAAAAAACTTGGCAGTCGGGCTACTCCTAGAGTCATCATTGGCTTTCAACCAAACACGAAAGGTTACATGTATCTTAACCTTAACACTCATAAGATTGAAATGTCTTATCATGTTACTTTTCATGAAAATTGCTTCCCTTCTTCAAAAAAATTAGGTACCATTAAATTTGACATTTGGAGGCCATTGCCAAATATCTATGAATCTAATGATACTGTTTACTTTGATACCAGTCATGTTCATAATAATAACACCCATTATGATCAAACTTTTGATGTCACCAATAATGTAGAAAATAATTCTGATAATGAAAATACAAATATAGACGTTTGCAAATCTACTCATGTTTGAAAAATACCTTCTTATCTTCAAGATTATCACATTTCTAGCTCTTCCATCTCCTCTAACAATATGATTACCAAATATCCAATAGAAAAGTTTGTTTCTTATGCTTATTTATCTAGTGATTTCAAGAAATTTATTTTAACTATATTTGTTCATCATGAACCCGTTCTTAGAAGAAGCTTTTGAGCATTCCTGTTGGAATAAAGCCATGCAAGAAGAGATCACAACTCTTGAAACCAACAATACATGGGTTATGACCGATCTTCCTTACAATGCCAAAGCTATTGGATGCAGGTGGATATATAAGATCAAACATAAGGCTGATCGCATCATTGATTGATACAAAGCTAGATTGGTCACCAAGGGATACTCCCAATGTGAAGGATTGACTTTGTTGACACTTTTTCCCCTATGGCTAAATTAACTGCTCAATGTATTATTCTTGCAATGGTAGCCATGCAAAATGGGGAATTACGACAATTGGATGTAAATAACACGTTTTTACATCGTGATTTAGACGAGGATGTCTATATGCAATTGCCTCCTGGCTTCAAACAAGCTCATCCTCGACAAGTTTGTAAGTTGCAACGTTCTTTATATAGGCTCTGCCAAGCAAGTAGACAATGGTACTTCAAGCTCTCTCAATTTCTTATCAGTCATGCTATCACTATTCTCAATTCGATCACTCTTTGTTTATTAAATCTTCTAGAGACTGTATTACTATCTTGCTAATTTATGTTGACGATGTTGTTCTTGCTGGAGATAACAGCCAAGAAATTTCAAACATTACTAACCAACTACAAAAGCATTTTCGCATAAAAAACTTTGGAAATCTTACATACTTTCTTGGGCTTGAGGTTGCCCGTAGCCAAGATGGAATTCATCTTTCTCAACGCAAATATGTCTTATATTTTCTCCAAGAAGCAGATATGTTACATTGTGCTCCCATTCCTACCCTTAGGACACACTTATCTTATGAAAATGCATATTATACTTCCTTACTTGGTGAAAGCGAAGCTTCATCCTTCAGACATCTCATTGGTCGTCTTCTCTATCTCACAAACACTCGCCCAAATATTGTGTTTGTCATTCATCATCTCATCCAATTTGTTTCCTCCCCCATAAATGATCATCCACATGCTGCTCGCAAAATCCTTCGTTACCTGAAAAACAGTTTAGGACATAGCATTTTCCTCAACAACAAACATCATTGTTAGATACGTGCCTACAAAAACGTAGATTGGGCCGCTTGTCCCGAAACAAGAAAATCTATAATTGGTCTTTTGTCTACATCGGAGATTCTATTGTTTCATGGAAAACAAAAAAGTGGGTCACCATCTCTCGCAGTTCTTGTGAAGCAGAATATATGACATTGGTTGTCATTTTTTGTGAGGTGCAATGGATTTCTTGAGTTCTCAATGACCTTTGTGTTTCACATACCAAACATGTGCCTAGTTTTTGCGATAACCAATCAACCATCTACATCGCTAATAATCAAGTTTATCATGAAAGAATGAAACATATCGAGATAGACTGTCATCTCACTCACGAGAAAATTCAATCAAGTTTCATCAAGCTTCTACCTATTTCTTCGTCTCTTCAACTTGCTAACATCCTTACGAAACCGCTTCGACCTAATATTTTTGCCTCTTTATGCTCCAAGCTGTGTCCTCGACATTTATAATCCCAACTTGAGGAGACATGATAAAACGTATAGTTTAAATAGTTTCTCTATTTATTTATTATATATATATATATATATATATATATATATATATATATATATCCCTTTCTTCTTTACGGACACACTATTGTAATACTTTTTGTATGTAATATGATTTCTCTTTTTGCATTTATTGCAAAGTGCTTTACTCTCTCCTCCTTAACTCTCTCTGCATCTCTCAATTCACTTTCTCTTACCATGCACATGCATATCACATAACACACTGGGACATTTCTGCCACTTTTTCTCCATAGCCAACAAGAAAAGCTTCGTATCCAACTCTCTTATATCCATTAGTTTTCGAGGATTTGATACTCTTCTTTTCATTGTTATCGTACTAGGTTGGTTAGCAAGGAGAATTGAATTGGCATGTTATGCATTAAAAGACAATAAATATAAACTCCTGATTTACCTACCATCCATAACAATATTTAAAATACACAATTAAGAATTTTTTTTTAGTGTCTTTACATTTTTATATTAGATATTTAATTCTATGAAAACTTATCACACTAGCAAGCAACAATGTGAAAGGGAAAAACTCGCAATAAGAGAAAAATAATGGCGATGCTCATTTTCATTATTTTGAAATTGAGTTGAATTTATTTAGTACATATAATATGAATTGATTTCCTCAAGAATTTCAAAATCAAATCTAACTACAAAAGTTATTAATAAAAAGAACACTATTATGTAATAATATTATATTTTATCTTATTAGTATTATTTATATGTTTTTAAGAATACTTATTAAGAATACTTATTTTAATAATAATGTTTTAAGTGCCCAATCTAATTAATTAGATTAAATAAAAAACAAAGTAAACTCAAGCAAATTCTATAGAACAAACTAGCGATCTTAAAAAAATACAATATCTAAAACAATTACTTTTCAACGGCTTACTTCCGTCATTTTTTTTAAATTAAATTTAAAAATTTTATAGAAGAATTTATGATTATAATAGAACACAAGTTCTTATTCTTGATTTTGTGTTTCTTCCTTACCAATTAGGGTTAGAGTTAAGGTGGGCATGATCCCTCTAAAATATTTTAATTAATTTTTAAAAGCAAACTTTGAGTCTAAGTCAAAGATTGAGTCGAAAGTCAACACGAGCCACCTCCAGCCGATGATCGACCTGGGCTAATAGTCAAGACAAATATGCCCAAACAAACGATCAAAGATGGGTTGGCTCGATAGATGGTCAAGACATGAGAAAAAGCTAGCTTTTAAATGGTTAGATATCTTTCTTCTACTGGTTGTAGAGTTTGAATTATGAAATATATGGGTTGTTGCTTTCGACTCTATTCCTAAACGATCATCGAGGTGATAGTAGGGGGTGGTATCGCTAGGTATAACATGAGGATGGCACCCGGTCAAGGACTGGCCAGTATTGGCAAGGAAGCAATATTATTCTTGATATTTTGAAACATGGCCTCACACTCCTGGTCCCAATGATGTTGCTGAGCTTCTTTCAAGAATCTAAAGAAAGGTTTTGCTTTTTCACTTGAACATTGAAATAATTTGGAGAGTATTGCCAATTTTCCATTGAGCCTTTGAACTTTTTTCAGATTCTAGGACTTATCATGGAAAAGACAACTTTGCACTTATCGGGGTTTGTTTTGATACCTCGTTGTGTGATCATGAAGCCTAAAAACTTCCCACCTCTAAACATGAATAAGTATTTCTAGGTGGTGACAGATGTTATGTAGTGAAATTGTATCGAATAGATATCTAAGTCAACAGGGTCATCTTTAGCTTGGGTTGATTTGACAACCATATTATCAACATAAACTTGCAAGTCGACTAGGTTTACAAATACTTTATCCATCAACCATAGATATATTACACACGCATTTTTAAAGCTAAAAAAGACATGACCTTATAACAGTAATTAGATCCTCCTACAATGAAAGTCCTCTTAACTTCATTTAGAGGATACAACCTAATCTGATTTTATCTTGAATAACCATCAAGGAAACTCAGTATCTCGATCTCGACTGTATTGTCTACCAATCGATCTATTCTCGATAGTGGATAAGTATCATTAGGGGCATGCCTTATTAAATCGGTGTAGTTGGTGTAAATGCATAATTTACCATTAGTTTTTTGCACCATAACCACATTGTCAAATCAAGTCTTGTACATCACTGCTCGAATAAAGCCAACTTTTTAAAAGATTTTGTAATTTATGCTCGATTGCTACTCTCCTTTAGCGATGGTTTGGGTTTCAAGCATAAAGTAGTTTATTACACTTAAATTTGAGATCAATGCCAAACATATTAGCAAGACACTAGGCAAATAAATTAGCATTTCTCTTTAAGACTTTCTCTATCTCCTATATGAGCATGTTAGTGCCTTGGTTGTTGTGCTTGCCAATTTGAACTTTAAGCATGGACTCTTCGCATGTAGGTCGGTTCTCCTCGAACTCTACTTGAGGATCCATATCAATTTGGTTTGAATCCTCGTTTGGAAAGGCTGCTATCTTTACATGGAGGCATTGATCTTTGTCCTCCATCAAGGCAAGAAATTATAAAGCTTCCTTTGTAGTAGTACTAGGACGAGGAGGAGATTTGGTGGATTAAGGACTACCTTTAAGCTAAGGGCATAACACTTGTGAGTCTCTTTAGGATTTACTCTCATAGTGTTGATGTTACCATTACTTGTCCGGAACTTCATCAACGCATCGGGTGTGCAAACAATGGTCGAAGCTTGTTAAGTGTTCTTCAGCCTACAAGAATATACTGAACCTCTAGTGTTTGATGAGCTTTTGGATTTCCAAATTTCGTAAGGAGGTCGACAAATTCCCTGCTATGAACCTTTCACTTGCAAAGCTTGTCAAAGGATTTGGATAGGACTTTATATGTGAAAGAGGAACCTCAAGCTTTTGAAAGGTGGACTAATATAGGACATCAGTTGAGTTTCCTCGGTCAATGAGAATTTTGTAAACCCTCCAATTTGCAATGGCAGTTGTGACAACCACCTAATTATCCTAATCAGGATCATTAATGCAGAAGTCCTAACCAGAAAAGCTAATTATTGGCATTGATCGAGGAGGAAACTAGTTGACTGAGTTGATACTTCGATGGTACCTCTTTCTCACCGAGTTGGTATCACCTCCAACGAACCCTCAAGTTATTGTGTTAATACTACTTCGTGCATCTGTGGGATTTTGCTAAGGTCCGCGTTGTTGTCCATATCACTCTAGTGGAGGTAGGTTTTCTTATTATTGTTGTCGTCCTTGTTTCCCTCCACGGTTTCCTCATCCCCGATTTCCTCGTCCTTCATAGCCTTAACCTTGTCCGTTTTGTGCATTGTACACAAATCGAGCTAGTGCTCTTAACTGAATAAGTTTTTGAATAAAATCTTTAACTTTGGTCCATTCCTCGGTGGAATGACCTTGATTTTGGTAGTAGCTACACCTCTTTAACCTTGATTTTGAAAGGGTTGTGGAAGGTTGATTAGCTTCAGATTGCATGATTCTTGCAATATAATCTCCTGACTAGCATTCAACATTGTGTAGGTATTATATTTACTTAGTTGTCGAGTTTTGATAGCTTGAATGTCTGAATAACCCTTTGGTTATGAGGGCTAATAGATTTTGCTCTTATTTTCCTCTATGGAGATATGACGTGTACCTCGTATGCGGAACTTATCCATGTTCTCAAGTGGATCATTGATGAGTGAATCTAGGAAAGATCATGGCAAAAGGGCATATATGATAATGTACTCGAGATTTGCGGTCAACCTTCATGCGTGAATCTCATTACTCACGATAGGACTCTCTTTGACCCTAGGTTCAATGGTGACTTTCAGAAATTCGCTCTCGTTGTTTAGGTGAGGAAGACAATTTATGTGAATGAGTAGTTTATGTTCTTTCCTTCCGCTTATGGGGAGAAATCTTAGTATTGTGATTTATATGCTCCTTTCTCTGTGCTTGTACTATATGAGTGTTAAGACTTTGGCAAGTGTACCAAGTTGCGCAAGTAGTAACCGGTAAGACCGGGATATCGTTTCCCAAGAGACTCGTGTATACTAATTAATTGCGTAATTAGTGACTAATTTAAACTAATGAATAAATCCATATTTTGAGTTTCAATGTATGAA
>Ga0214543_1009585_pt1 | contig 14949 bp, 7 predicted proteins | sample CNSS2metaG_FD_160094 | JGI IMG/M metagenome (GOLD analysis project Ga0214543, IMG submission 160094) | Root nodule microbial communities from cowpea collected in UCLA plant growth center, Los Angeles, California, USA - CNSS2 | ecosystem: Host-associated > Plants > Roots > Nodule | place: USA...
ATATATATATATATATATATATATATATATATATATATATATATTACTATTTTTTTTTCTAAATTACTTATTAGGATAACTTTTAAAATACTTATGTGATGGGTAAGTTAGAAGGACAATGTTTTCTTATGAAATCGTTTTTCACAATTTCGCTTTCTTTATAATTGTATGTTGAGATTATTCCTTTACCATATAACTTTTTTTAATTAGTTTAGAACTTACACTTAATTTTAGTTTTTATTACCGAAGTCTTGTACATAAAATTTTTGTTTAATTTAATTTATACTGATGTTTTTAAAACATAATTTCAGACTGAATTTAAATAAAATGGATTCATACTTACAAATAAAATTTTATATTAATTGCAAATATAATTTAAATTCATACTTAAAACAAATTTTTTGATATAAATTCATTTTTGTAGACACAACTTGATGGAGATAAAGCAAGTTTGAGATATATTAAGAATTTTGAAAATTGATAATTTTGAAAATAAAATTGTACCATTTTACTGCTTGAAACACAAACAACTTGCTGTATTATGTTGAGTCTCTTTTTGTTCTATTTTCACAAAAAGAAGGCTAAATTTGGCCAGAGCTAAAAGCCACAGGTTATGATAATTATCTGAAGCAAATAAATGTAAGCAGAATATTATAAATATCGTTAATATTATTATTATTATTTAAATAAAATGTATTTTAACATACACATTAAGTTAAATCAACAATTATTAAGTGTTTCTGTTAGTTTCACTTTTCAATATAAAGACAGAAATTATAAAGTGAGGTGTAATGTAACATAGCGTATAGACTTTGATTTACAAACATCAATGTCAATTGCACTAAAAAATAACTTTTTGGATTATAAGAAACTATTCGCGCACTTTGCATGGTTTAGTATAAAATGAACATGTTGATAAAAATACTCCAAAATATTTAGTCAAGGAAACACAATACTCTTGGAAAGGAAATCTAACTGTAGCAGGAAAGAAAAATAGATACACAGAACTGATATATAATAATTATATTAAACTTGGCTAATTAGATCAGTGGCATACAAATAGTTATGACTAGTTATAACTGGATCATTACAGAGATTTTCTACATATACAGAAAACATTGAACTTAGAAGGCAAAGTCAACAATATTTAATTTTTAACTGTTTGTTATAAACAACAGTCCTAAAGTGAAATTTAGTTCAAGGAAGATTTTGTTGAGGAAGTTGTGTTACAAAGCGGCGCCAGAACCAGTGTTTTCCCCATATGGTGTACATTGATTCCAAGGGAATTCCTTTCGTTTCTGGCACGAAAAGTATAACAAAGAGTGTCATCACTATAATCCAACCCGCATAGAACAGGAAGGAAGCAAACTTAAAGTGGCACAGCATTGTCAGGAATGTCTGGGACAATATAAATATGGTAATAAACTGCACGGCGACAGCTATGCTTTGTCCAGTGGTTCTGATTTTTAACGGGAAAATCTCACTCGGAATTAGCCACGTCAGAGGTCCCCATGACCAGCCAAAACCAGCAGTGTAGAAACAAAGCAGCACCAACACCCCAATTGCGTTGCCTTTTGATATGTCCTTTGTGCCATGAACACCAGTTACCACTGCTAGCATAACTGACACCGAAATCTTCATGCCACAAAAATTGTTACTGTTAGTAATATAGGGAGACATTGGACAGATATATAACATAAGGAAGTAACTAAATTTTGCTCACCTGACAAACAAGCATGACAATGCCACCAGATATGAACAAGAACCTTCGACCAAAGCGATCAACAACAGCAGTTGAGACGAGGAGAGAGGCAAGGCTTACTGCTCCGAGAATAATGGCAGAAAGTAAAGCGGCATCATGTCCCAAACCCACTGATTGAAACAGGTTAGGAGCATAGAATGCAACAATGTTAATCCCTGTCATCTGTTGAAAAAATGGGATAGCAATTGCCATGGCCAAATGGGGTCGATACTGCCTCTCAAATATGGTTTTGAAGGGTTCCTTGTCTACAGATTTTGCAATCTGTGACCACTTAATGAGTTCATCTAATTCGGGTTCAACATCACAGGAGGACCCTCTGGCCTTCCGCAAGGCTCTTCTGGCTTGTTCTATTTTGCCTCGTTCCACCAAGCTATTGGGAGTGTCAGTTATAAGCAAGGCACCAACTGTCATAACCGCCGCCGGCACCACAGCGATGCCAAGCGAAACTCGCCACCCCCACGTGTGTTTGGCAGTTACAAAGTTTATGCAGCCAGCGACCAATACTCCAACTCCTAGGAAGAATTGGAAGCCTGTGTTGAATGCTCCTCGCCATTTGGGTGGAGCAATTTCAGAAAGGTACAACGGGGCTGCCTGTTTTTCAGAATTATTGCAACATGCCAATAAGTTATCTTAAGGTTCATTGCTTAAAAAAGTGAATTTGAACTATTTAGTTATCTTAAGGTTAACTTATTTCAACCATTATAGGTTTTATTTTTTTAGTTTTTATTTTTTGACTTGTTTATAATTTAATAACGTCCATGTGTTTCACGCTAAAAAAATAATGGCGTGATCCTGATAGAAGGTTGAATTCAAGCCTCTGTTTCGTTCACTATTTTGGTAGTTATAGAATTATTGTTATGCAGTTGTGTTACGTCCTTTGGATGATCGTGCCGGCTCTATATATGTGGGATATTTATGTTGGAATAAAATAGAATATTAATGGCCTGAGTCAAAGTTTAAAATACTGTGACAGTGACCTGATATAATTGATAAACATGCACGCAGCACTAATTAAGAAATAAAGGTAGAAAAACAAGAAAGTGACATATATTGCAAGTAGAAAGACGGAAATAAAAAGATGTACACAAGAAAAAAAATATGAGGCGAAAAGGAAACATAAGATAAAATAAAAACATCTTAAATATTTTCTTAGTATGAACAATGAATGCGAAATTCCACGTGAATTAATAAAACAGTACAAGAAATATATATTTTTTAAATTCTATTACTATATTTTTCTACTACATTTTATTTAATAAATAACAAATACATTTTTATATTTTTTAAAAAATTAAATATTTTAGTTTAGTACTTTCTTGAAGTCCAAGATTTATCAGATGATTAGTAAAATAATACAGCCTTAGTTTTAAAATAAATTTATCATGTATTTATAATTTATTTTTTGAATTCAAAATAAATTTGGAGAAAAAAAAATAATGACAGATAATTTTTTTATTATTGGGTAAAGGACAAAATTAGGAGAAAAGATAAACTCCTATATTTTCTAAAATTATAATATTTTTAGAAAAAGCGAGAAACAAAAGTGTGGGACTTGTTAAAAAAATGGAAATAACATATTTATTTGTTGTCTATTTAATATAAAAATATATGATTAGAGATAAATATGTTTTATAACTTTATTCTCTCTTTTTCTTATACATTGTTTCTTTTATTGACTTCTCTCAACACAGAAAACTTAAAAATCAACACATTTACAATGTATTCACCTTTCTCTTCCACCTCTTTTTACTCATTTTGTTGTTCTCCATATCTTTCATCGTCCAAACAAAACATAAAGAGAAAAAACGGTGGAAAACAATATGATATAGTCTAAGATATCAAAAGGTTATAAAATACAGAAGAATAAAGAAATTATTGCAATTTGGTGGGCAACAAAGGGACAAAAAGCATGGTCTAGGATATTCTAGCATGATTAATAATAAGTACTTTGATTAATAAAAATGCGATAGTAATATAGTAGTTTAAGAAATAAAAAATGTAACTTACTTGATTAGTGAAACCGACCCCAAATCCAAGTAGCACACGACCCAGAATGAGCATAACAATATTCTGTGCAGCTGCATTAAGGGAACCACCAAGAAGAAACACTACACCACCTAATAACATGGTGTTTCTTCGACCCACTGCTGTTGTTACTCGACTAGCTACCAGAGATGATACTAACCCCGCAAGATACAGAGAAGACGTGAACAATGTCAACACTTGACTGTCATAAACACAGTACATGTTCACTTCACTCCCACCGATCTTTCTTAGTATGTCTGGGAAGAATTTTTCCAGAAACGGCACCATTGTTGTCACTCCTCCTGAAATTTTTTAACATTTTTATTCCAAGGAAACACTCAGCTTTAGACATTATATATTTCATTACTAACTTATCTTTATCATAAAATGTTCAAACATAAATTACACTTAATAATCAACTTTTAAAAATATTTTAGTCATTAAAAATTTCACTTTTATATTTATAAAATAAATAAAAGTTGAAAAATAAAATAATAAATATAAAGTGTTTGTATACCCTCTATTTTAAACGCTAATAAACTATTTTGTCAAACTCATCCAAATTCTTAGATACCATACCAATAAAACTTCTCGTGGGCCCAATGTGACGTGTGCAAAGTTACTGTTAACTGTATACAAATGTCGATGTCCATAAAAGTTTAAACATTTTCAAACACAACAATTCAACTTATGCTCCATTTTCTTCTATCATGCCCACATGATGTAAGATTTTATTATTTTTCAACATCTGCAATTAATGGACCTTCAAATACTTTCAGATTCAATTCAAACCATGTGCCATCCACAAAAAAAAAGGGTATTTTCTGTTTGTGAGGCCAGTGACATCTGCTTTTACTATCTATGATTAAAATTTCTCTTTTCAAATTCATTTTGTGGCCCGTATTAAATTTAAATATTTTTAAAATATCTTCTTTTAATCTTTTCTATTATTACTATATTTGTGTTCTAAGATGCTAAATATATCTAGTTTTTCTACAAAAATATCATAGTAATTAATTCTGCCAATATTAGTCCCCGGCAAAAAATTAGTGGAATAGCTAATTTTCTTTAAATTGAGGGATATATAATTACATTTAAATTTATACTTGATTAAAAAATTATAATTGAATATACCTTATTGGTAAGGTAAAAAAAACTCTAAAATAAAGCAAGGGTGGAGTCTAATAATTCTTAGAGAACTTGAGCCAGTATAATTATTCTTATACTGTATGAATAATAATGCTATCTAAAAGAGTAACATCTGGTATATCTCCTATTTCTGCTAGATCTTTCGATTTTCAACCATATGTTTGAAATCATTGAGAATCTAAAGCAAACTCTGCAAAAGCAAATACATATCATTCTGCTTCTACTGTGATTTTCTGATGAAAATATTAGAACAAAAACGCAGAAGCTAGAGAGTGTTGTTTTGTTTCAGAATTGACGTGGTTGTAAGAAGAATTTAGAAGAAAATAACCTGAAATTCCAAGGTCATATCCAAAAAGGAGTCCACTGGATGCAGCAACGATGCAGGTGATGACGATTGAGAGCGTGATCTTGCCAACGAAGCCATTGGTAATTGGTGATGAGTCCACAGGAACCACCCCACCCGCCATGTTGATGAACCTCTTTATCTCTTTCTCTGGTTCGGTTCAATTCTGGATTTTTGTTTTGCCCTCTGTGCAGTGGCCAATGGCGTGGCCACTAATTTATAGAGGCCAAAGAATGTGGAAGTATGAACGTTGTCTACTACAAGTGGAAGAAAGCGCCACTACTTTTTTTTTTCTATTTAAATTTTGTCATTATATGTGTTGATTATCTTGTCTATTGTACACGCCGACGTTAATTCAAAATGTTTATTTGTCATGACTTTGTAGTTACATTATTACAATGTGCAGCACAGTAAGCACCCGGTGTGTACGAAAATAGTTAAATGAAGAGAGTGATTTCTCTAAAAATGATTGGTTCTTTATGAAAAATAAATATATTTAATCACAATTAAATTATAAAAAATAAAAATATGTATATGATTTTTGTAAGAATTAAATATATTTTTAATCTTTTATTTTTTGGTAAATATTAGAATCGGTTTTTTTTTTTTTAAAATTTTGACCTAATTTAATATCTCAATTTTAAAATTTTAGAATTATATATATTTAATTATTTTAATTAAATTTTAGTAAATGTATTTTGCATTTTGAACTCTATAAATTTTGATCTCTAAAGTATTTGTTTACATTTTAGTTAACATGGGCTATATGTACAAGTGGGGGGACACCGATATACAAAATGATATAATTAATTGTTCTACCACATGTTGGCCAGATAGATTGGTTCTTTATGAGGATACATTGTTAATAATAGTCTTCTACTGTTATAAAAGTCTGTCTTCTATAGCATAATACACGTGTGCTTACTAAATTCAACAACAACCAATCCAGCTTTTGTGTGACTTCTAATCGCAATTCAAATTAATAAATTGCTGGTCAACCTTAAGTAAGCTGATCAAGTTCATATTTTTACAATTTATATAAAACATGTTTGAATATAAAAAAGAAAAAACACGAGGGTTTTTAATATTTCACTAAACAGTGAAGTAAAAATATTTTAAAAACTCATAATAAACTTTATAATTAACTGGTTTAAAATGAAAAATTTATAAATTATTTAATTGCCTTATATAAAATTTAAAGTAAATTATGTTAAATATTGAAGTTTTTGTGCTTGAAATACATGAATGTTTGGTTTGAAGAAAGCTAACTTAAATGATCATTACAACTTTGCTACCTGACCCCGCCACGTGTCTGCAATCTGATGCTTCTGGGTTTTAAATGGTCAAGATCATTTTCGCTTGTTAACCGTTCATATTCTCTTCACTTATATTTTCGAAACTGCCTTCTCCCGCATTCACTTCTCTCTGGAACCGCTTCGTGTCTCGCTTTTCTCTACATCTACATCCTCATTTCTCTAGTTGACTTTGCTTGCTTTCATTTTTTCAGGTGCGTTCTCCCTTATTTCTTCTTGGTTCTGTTTACACTTTTTTTGTCATCTTCTCCGCATGACCTGTTATTACTGCCCTTTTGATTCATAAGAGTTTGTTGTTTTGGCTGGTTCTAATTTAATATCTCCTATAGCGCAAAATCCAAGACAATTCCTTTAGTTCTTGATAATGTGAATACCTGTGATTCTGTTCTATGTGGCTTTCATGATTTCTGCACAACTTTGATTTTCAGTTTTGATAATTTTTCGTCCTCTTTACTTTACGTTTCAGATTCATGGGGTTTTTACCCTTATCCTATCTAACAAATCCTTCTTAAGTTATATGTTCACAACTAGGAAAAATAAATAAATTGAACGTGTTTTTATGAATGGAAAGATCTGAAAAAAAGTAAGATGATCGATTTGATCAAATTGATTTAAGTAAATTTGAAGGTGAACTTTGTGTATTTTTTTTAAGAGATTTGAAGGTGAAAATGGGATAAGTTTGAGAATAAATTTTATGAAAATTTGTGTAGAATTTGAATGATGTGACTAATAAAAAATGAATTTTAATTTATGAAAAAGTTAAATTATCAAATTAGCCTTGATATTAAACATAATATAAAATGATAATTAGATAAGTTGTAATTAATTTTAATTTTTTTATAAGTAAAAATATTAATAATATTTATTAATTAAAAAAGAAATATTATAATATATTTGAAGTTAAAAATAAAATATTTAAATTTTGTTCATTAAAGCAAAATCAGATGTGGATAAAAAAATTCAAGCTCATTGAAATCGGATACATCACAAATGTAATCAAGTAAGTGGAGAAAAATAAAGGAAGTTGGAATCAGATATAATCACTAATGTACTCGGGTAAGTGGAACAAAATATATGAAGTTGGAATATCTGTTCCATTACTTCTTCATAATAGACATGTATCTCCAAGAAGGAAGATCAATGGTGTAATGGTACAAAGATTTTCTAATATAATAAAGAGGGAGTGATAAAATGACAAACTTCTCTCCCAAATCTCCTCAAAACACTAGGATGGAAAATGAACATAATCTCACAAATCATTATCTATAATTGTTAAAGTATAATGCAAATTCTAGAATAATTTTGAAAAATTTAAAGATGGAGTTATTGAAATGTAATAAAACTTCTAAAGTATTGAAGAAAAGCTTAGGATAAGAATAAAATTCAAGGACATTCAACTATGTAAAAAAATTTAAAAATATTTGCACAAATTCTAACTAGAAGTTTCTAGAATAATCTCTGGGTCTATAAATACTCATGTATCCTACCATTTATAACATCAAGAAAAATAACACAACATACAACTACTCTCAACTACAAAATACACTTTTCCAACTACTACTTTACACTCTACTATTTACACATTTTCTCTTTCCTTTTTAACAACCTTAAAATACTAACAATAATTCATTTCCTTTTATTGAAAACAAATATTCATGTTTCTTTAAATCATCTCTATCCATTCATCGACTACTGTAATTATATTCATAAAAAACATGCTCTTAAAATAATAAATAATAATTTATATTAAAATAAAGAATAATACAGTTGGTAAGAGTTCTTTATTACCAATTAAGGACACGGAAATTATGTGTTCCATTTTTATTATGTTTATTTGATGAAATTTGTGTTTTGTTTTATTGAACATCTAGGAAAGTGGCAGACAGATCTTATGAACACCCGACGAAAGTAACAGAGTCACATACAAGTTAGTCATACAAAACTTCGCATATTATTATATTAGAACACTTTGACAATTCTTAAGCAGAAGATCAGTTTCTAGGCACTTAGAGCATCACACGTGAATCCAAATATGTTCGTTTTCAAACTTTTCCAGTGGCTCAATCTTTTGGAAATTTGTCAGACTCATGATTTTTATTCAGGTTGAGACTTGTTATCAATTATGGTTTGATGGTGATATAATATTCTCTTTCAATAAAAAAAAATTATCCATAAATATTTTCATCGATAATTAAAATTTTAATTTATTAATAAATTTTATTAACAAATTATCATCAATAAATATTCTGATCATTAATTTTAAAGTTTTAAAATTTATTAATAAAATTCATCAAAAAAAATTAATTTTATCAACAAATTTCTTTTGTATCAGGAATTACAGAATTTGATGAAATGGTATATTAAGAATATTTAGGTATTTCAATTCGTATGTAACGGTTTGAACAAATCAAAGAGTATCCACAGACAAATTTAAGAAACTAAATCTAGTCGTTCACAATACTAATTGTCTCTAATTATATCTAGTGATCAGCCTTTCGATACAAATTTTACATCAAACTTGATAAAATCTGTCTAATCTGTAATTTTCACCAAATATTAAATATGATTAACCGTACGTGATATTATTTTATTATACTTTTATATTTCTTTGTGTTTTTCTCTATTATATATATATATATATATATATATATATATATTTATATATATTATAATCATTGTCAAATAAATAAAATAATTATATTTCTTTTATTTCACACTTATTTGAGAGAAGAGTTTTAAAATATCATGGTAAACTTTAAATATTAGAAAAACATTATACCCAATTATCGTTTCTTCATTAGTATATTCATTGTAAGTAATTAATACTATTTAAATTTTAAACCAGATTTAACTAATTATAAAAACTTTTTTATATTTAAGATTGTGTTAACATTTTTATCTTTGTTATTTCAAATAAGATTATAATACACCGTAAACTTTAACATCTCAATTATACTAACATTCTAAAATCCATACATCATCCTTTATTTTTTATAGTACTATAGAGAATTTCGAAAAGAAGTTATAGATGAGTATTACTAAAATTTGTTGAAAAATAATTATAGAAGTATTAAGTATATATACAAAGTTGTCACATTCTAGTGTCTTCAAACTTTTAATGGTCAAAGAGCTGTCATATCATGTTTATTATTGAATAAACTTATACTTTTACCACGATGTACTTTATGAAAAAAAAAGACTTTGTTTAAATTAACTCTTGTTATAAACAAATATCCATTTTATTTTCTCCTTTATTTATAAAGAAAAACGTGATTTGACTAAAAAGAATAAAACCAAATTACTTGCTAATCAACCCATTAATTATTGAATAGAGAAGTCAAGTCGCAATGAATAAAGCTGAAACACTAAGAACAAGAACATGACATCCAGTTGGCTAGATGGAAATAATAATGAAACAGAAGAAATAAAATTAGTAACAATATAATGCTTTGAATGAGCCAGACTTTGCGCATTGGAGAGTCACATTTCGTGCATAGGATGACCCAAACCACATATGCATTTTATTTCTTATATATGTCTTGCCAAATTACACTTTTTTGTTTTGAATTTTTTTTTTCTTTTCAATTGTGGGTGTGGCGCACATAACAAAAATTGACATTTGTGTTCTCTCAATAATATTATTTACAAAAATAATTTTTTATAAAGTTGTCAAAATTATTAATTAGAATTATTTTTTTATTTTTTTTAAATTACAAAAATAAAATAATAAAATTTTAAGATTTTTTTATCAAAAATGATTGTTTTTCTCAAGTAAAATTTTGTTAAACTATCATTTCTCTATTATTTATAGACACATGAGGATGGAATTTTATACACTGCCTTTTCCTATAACAGTGGAATCAGCTACTCGTTGCTAAACAATGATAAAAAACGTTAGAGTTTTCCACATGTACCTGAATGATACTATATATTGCTGTAATTTTATAATTTCTTAAGATTTTAAATTTTAATTTAGTACGCTAATCAAGATATCTTATTAAATATCATTACAGGAAAAAAAATTAGATCAATTAAACCTACCCAAATGTGCGTCCGTTAGATATATTTTGACCTGAGTCTGATATTATGGTAAAAACTAAACCTTAAGTTTAATTTAATATTATAAAATTATATATATATATATATATATATATATATATATATATATGGATGTTAAGTATCAAATAATTATAGCTTTCATTCTGGTGGCATTTCATTCTTATCAACTCTGTTTTCCTCCAATAAATTTATTTAACTCTCAGTGAGCAATCCTCATTCTCTATCCATTTGTGTCTCATAGAATTCAATTCTTTGAATGAATTATCATCATTCTTTCTCTTGCTCGTTTTACTTCAAAATTCCTTGCACACTTTTATTCCTCCTGCATAATTTCAATAATATTAGCGATACTTTAATATTTAACCTGTTTTTCTATTTCTAAATACTGAATAAACGTTAACGAATTTTGATAAATGTGATCGAAGTGTTCCTTTTAGTTGTCGCAGTAAACAACTGATATGTACTAAGCTTTACTGACTTGACAATTTCATACAAGAACAGTCAGAAAGCATATATTTAGATGCTCGTAAAAGCGTTTATTATGAGAGTTTTTCTTCATATACATCTGCGGCTGGGGAAGCTAATTTTCTTTTCTACTGCTCCTTACAAACAACTAAAGTTATGTTTCAAGGAAGATTTTGTTGGGCAGCTTCTTCTTCTTCCACAAAGCGACGCCAGAACCAGTGTTTACCCCATATGGTGTACATTGACTCCAAAGGAATCCCTTTTGTTTCTGGCAAGAAAAATATAATAAAGATGGTCATCACTACAATCCAACCCCCATAGAACAAGAAGGCAGCAAACTTGAAGTGGCATAGCATGGACAAGAATGTCTGGGATAATATAAACACGACTATGAACTGCACGGCAATAGCTATGCTTTGTCCTGTGGTTCTGATTTTTAAGGGGAAAATTTCACTTGGAATTAGCCAGGTGAGAGGACCCCACGACCAACCGAAACCTGCAGAGTAGAAACATAGTAGCACCAACACCAGAACTGCATTGCTCTTCGATATGTCCTTTGTACCATGAACACCAGTCGACACTGCTAGCACAACAGACACCGCAACCTTCACACCAATGGTTACAAAATTTGTCAATATTAATAAAATTCAAGTGTCAAATATTTTTTGTACAGACATTATACCTAGAATCAAAACCTCATTCGGGTTTGCTTACCTGGCAAAGAAACATGCATATGCCGCCAGTTATGAAGAGGAACCTTCGGCCAAAGCGATCAACAATACCGATTGAGACGAGAAGAGAAGCAAGGTTGACTGCTCCGAGGATAATGGCGGAAAGTAAAGCGGCATCGTGTCCCAAACCGACTGATTGAAAGAGGTTAGGGGAATAGAATGCGACGATGTTAATCCCTGTCATTTGTTGAAAAAATGGGATAGCGAAAGCCATGACCAAGTGGGGTCGATACTTCCTCTGAAATATGGTCTTGAAGGGTTCCTGGTCCACAGATTTTGCAATTTTGGACCACCTAATGAGTTCTTCCAATTCGGGTTCCACATCGGTGGAGGATCCCCTGGCTTTGTGCAAGGCTCTTCTGGCTTGGTCTATTTTGCCACGCTCAACCAAGCTACTTGGGGTGTCAGTTATAAGCAATGCACCCATTGTCATAACTGCTGCAGGTACCACGGCCAGACCAAGAGAGACTCGCCAACCCCACGTGTGCTTTGCGGTTCCATAGTTTATGCAGCCTGCAGCGACCACTCCGATTGCTATGAAGAATTGGAACCCTGCGTTGAAAGCTCCTCGATATTTTGCTGGAGCGATTTCAGAAAGGTACAACGGCGTTGCCTTTTCCAAGTCATTGCAACAACTAGTTAATAACTCATTTTTCTACTTTTGACTTTTTTGCGGAGTAATTGACTTCTGTGCATGATGTAATAGAAAGTTTGACTTAATCAGTTTTTCCTTTAATTATTAGAAAAATCATTTGTGAACATGATCATACATTCACTAGTTTTCCGGTATTTGTTGTTACAAATGAGAGGAGAAGACAACTTAAAATCATTGTATGGGTTTCCTTTGACCCGTTTGGATGATTGTTGTGGTTCAATGCATACCTGGGACTTTTATAAATATAAAAAATCAAAATTTAATGACTACTTGTTGGAATTATAAAAATTATGTTTACGACTTTCAAAAGGATAGGAAAACATGATAAAAAAAAATGAGGTAAGTTAAGTGATGGAGGGGAATAAAAAGAATTATTTACAAATTTATTTTTGAAAAACTGTAATACCTATGATTATATATCACGAATATCCTTTCTCTTAATTAATATCATAACGAATATCTTTGGCCATTCTTATTATTATGGCAGTCATGATGTCATCGTGCATATGTTAGATAAATTCTTCCATAAATATTTTTAGAAAAAGAAACATAAAATAAACTTCTTTTTGGTAAGTTTATTTCTAAACGTCTTTTGATATTAACTTTATCAAATTTTATATTTTTTATTTATATAAATAACTAATTTTATTTTACAAAATAAATTGTTTTAGTTATTTTAGTTTCTTTTCCTAAAAGTGTTTTTATAGAAGTTTAGCAAAAACACTTATAGTTTATGAATTTTGAGCAAGTGGTAGCGGTGTAAGAAATATGCATGTGTGAACTCACTTGGTTGGTGAAACCCACTCCAAATCCAAGTAAGATACGACCTAAAATGAGCATGGCAATATTTTCAGCGCCTCCATTAAGGGAACCACCAATGAAAAAGATGGTTCCACCAAGGAGAATGGTGTTTCTTCGTCCCAGTGTCATTGTCACACGACTAGCTGCAAGAGATGATATCAACCCAGCAAGGTAAAGAGAAGACGTAAACAATGTCAGCACTTGACTGTCGTAAACGCAATACATATTTACTTCCGAACTAGCAGCCTTTCTTAGTATGTCTGGAAAGAATTTTTGCAGAAACGGTACCATTGTTGTCACACCTCCTGAAATTCATGCACATTTTCATTCAATGAAAACCTTTTATGCCATATAAATCTAAGCATATACTTATTTTCTTAATATCAATACCCCTTTTGAATTAGTATTTCATTGAAAATTTAGTAGCACACGAAAGTATAATTGCAAGTTATTTTCTTTGAAGTTCGCAATAATTACATTTAAAGTTTAGTTATTTACATCTACATCTATTATTTTGTAAATAATTAACACCATTTAGTTAAAAAAAAAAAACTAAAAATAAGCTTGATGTTTTTTATGTAAAAAAGTATATAAAATAGATTGATGCTTAATTTTAATATGATTAACGTTATATAAAACCCATATAATTATTCTTTATTCTTTTAATAATACTATTGAAAATAAGATGGTTCTCTTAACTTCCCCCTATATGTTTTTGATATTGATTTTCAACCATGTGTCAAATCACGGGAGTCAGCGAATGATTAAGAAGTTGTAGCAGAGTTCCTAAAAGCAAATAGCGTTGGAAAGAAAAGATAATAACCTGAAATTCCGATGTCATATCCAAAAAGGAGTCCACTGGATGCAGCGACGATGCAACTGATGATAATTGAGAACGTGATCTTGCCGGCGAAACCATTGTTTGGTGTGTCCACGGCGAAGGCACCACCGGCCATTTTGAACCTCGTCGTGCTCCTCAACTATACTTTCTGTGTTACTCACTCTAACTCTGCGCGGTGGCGCTCAGAATAATAACACCGTGTGCATGGCAACTAATTTATAGGCTAAGCGTCTTGTATGGACGCTGTCTTGTGCAAGTTGCTCCCAGCGGAAGAAATTCTGCGGGATATCTTTTTTATATTTTTTTACTACAAATGTCATTATAGATGCTGATTGTCTTGTTAATCGTACACGCCAACGTTAATTAATTTAATTATTTTTAGTAACTCTTCGTTATGTGATACCTTCTCTTTGATATTTTCTTCTGTACAGAAACGACCACAGAAATAGAACTCAAAAAGTCCCACATTGGATAGAAAAGACAAAGTTAAACACCATATAAGAATAAAGACCCATAACAACATTGCCTTAAGGTTTTGGTGTAAAAGTGGTGTCTAAGGTCTTATATGTGTAAGACTAATGTCATATAACCATATGGAATCACAATCTCCCAATGCCCATGCCATAACCATGCCCATGTCTATAACCATAACCTATATGAAAAAATATAACCTATCAGTGGTATCAGAGCCATTGTTCTTACTGCCGATAGAATGGAAGGAAATATGTCGCACGTCGCTATTCCACTCTTTGATGGTGAAAGCTATGATCTATGGGCGGTAAGGATGCAAACATATCTAGAGGGG
>Ga0214543_1009588_pt1 | contig 14945 bp, 10 predicted proteins | sample CNSS2metaG_FD_160094 | JGI IMG/M metagenome (GOLD analysis project Ga0214543, IMG submission 160094) | Root nodule microbial communities from cowpea collected in UCLA plant growth center, Los Angeles, California, USA - CNSS2 | ecosystem: Host-associated > Plants > Roots > Nodule | place: USA...
TCCAATGTTCAATTAACCCTCTGTTTTCCAGCCCTTAGGTTACCTCTCCTTTGGCTGCTAAGTTTCTAGCCCTTTCACATTCATGCAAAAGGAAAATTTGGCAAAAAGAAATTATTTAGTTCTCACCAAGTTTTGAACCCACACTCATGCACATACCCAACCAAGGCCAAACCATTCAACCAATCCTTATTTCATGATAAGTCCTGCAATTCTAAGAGTTTATCATGACACCACGCATTCAATATATAATTACATAAAAATGCATAATTTAATAACATCCAAGTGACACACATAGGACTCGAACCCAAGTCCCCACACACAATAAAGTACTCTCAACCACATGAGCTAGCACTTTTCCACGTCATAGCTCCTCACATTTATTGCTTTAAATGTTCTCATTACCCGTCCTAATTAAATAATTAATTAAATAACTATTTAATTTTCCCGGGTCTTACAGCTGCCACACCTATCGGCCACAACCGATAGAGCACGTGCGGAAACCATGCTACGGATCACACACCGTAACGCCAGATGGAGTTCCCAAGTACGAACATAGTCCGTAACGTCCCACGACTACCAAACTCATCAGCAACCATTGAGGAGGGCAATCCATCTGGACCCATCCGTACTGGCCACAACCAGCACACTCACACCGACACACTCGCCAACCCGAGCCACAACTCAAGGGAAGTCATTCCGGGCCACAACCCATAGAATGCCACGTGATTAACCCCTATCCCGAGCCACAACTCAAGAATACGTTCCGGGCCACAACCCATGGAACACCAGCAAGCCCACCATTAGGATTACCTTAGAAGCCTTATAGACCACGCATTACAATTTCCATCAATACAACAATAACTCAGGCTTTGAACGCTCAATAACACCCTTGCTCACTTAGGCCAAAAGCCTTTGTTCCACCAATCTAGCCTATATCGCTTAAGCTAGATCCACTAGCTTGGGCGAGCCTCTAGAAGCTCTGCAGTACACGTACTCTCTCTTAAGCGAGCTCACCCTCGCTTGGGCGAGACCCTCGCTCGCCTAGAATCATAATTCATCTCGTCCAAGCGACGAGTTCAACCAAACTGCACAAACCACCATCGAAATCTCGCCTAGGTGAGAGACTCTCGTCTGAGCAAGATGTCCCCAATAGCACCCTTCAACATGCTCGTATCCTCGCCTGAGCGAGACACACTCGCCTAAGCGAGATGACCTGTTGCTCAGGACAAGACCCCCTCGCCTGCGCGAGATGATCGCGTAACACAAGGATATCCTTTCTGCCACTCTCGCCTAGGCGAGCCTGGCTCGCTTGAGCGAGAAATACAGACCCCAAAATCTGTTCACGCACACACACCAACAACCCTGCCCAATTCAACACTCCAAAACATACCAGAACAGTGTACACATATTGCAACAACACATAGGCATAATTTTGACTCTAAAAGGTTCTCAAACTTCCAGTTTACACAATTTTCATCATAGGCCGTGCATGAACCCATTATATTCAAAAGCTTAGGTCAAATTTTTAATAAAACAGTACCAAACTCATAAACCCCAAGTCTCACCCCCTACAGCACGGATTCATGGTACAAAAAATATCAAAATCACAAGCATACAATAGTTTAGACGAAAATTTGGGTTCAGCTCCCCTAACCTGAAATTTCCTCGCTTAAAGCTTGAAATTGAAGGATTGCTTTGATCACCAAGGACTGACCGTACCACCACTTTTGTTTCCCCTCTCTACTTCACTCCCAATTCTCCTTTCACTCTCAAATTTCGTCCTCCCTCTAAAGCTCTCAGAAAAACAGTTGTCCAAACCCTATTCTCTTCTCAAAAGTTTCCTTTTATAGGTCTTAATACTTGGTAAAGTAAAAAACAAGAATGTGATTGCATTTTTGGGTTTTATTGCTATTTAAGGGCCATTGCTTCGAACCCATGACCTTCCCAATGCCAAATCAAAGCTAAACCACCAGGCCAACTTATGTTTCTTGCTAACACACAATTGGCATACATAGGACTCGAACCCAAGTCCTCTCACATAATAAAGTACTCTCAACCACTTGAGCTAGTACCTTTCCACGTCATACATAACAGAATTTAATGTCATAAATGCATTATCCTCCCGCATTTATTAATTAATTATTTATTTAATTAATTAAATTCCACGGATCTTACAAAGTCCCATGTATGCCATTTATGTGTTAATTAATTGATTATGTTTAAAAAAATGCTTGAACATGTTGAGTGATAATATATTCTTAGAATTATAAGAATTATCACGAAACATGAATTGGTTGAATGGTTGTGCATTGATTTGATAGTGACATGGATGTGGGTTCGAACCTTGGTAAACCCAAATTGAACTCTTTTTTTGCTAAAATTAGTTTTGGCATGAATGTGAAAGGGTAGAGGAAACCCTAGCTGAATGGGTAGCCAAAAGGAGGCTGGAAAAACAGTCCTTAATGATCCTTTGAATGGTAATTACCACCCACATTAAACAAATTTTCGTTTTATTATCATTAAGCCTAATCAAGCATGAATAAAGTGATCAATTAAGGGTGAGAGAAAGGTTTGTTGGGGCTACACTGGTGCATACGTATAGCAGAGTAGTTTTAGGGTAAACATTGTGTTAGTAAGGGAGATAAGGAGCTGAAAGGAAAGGAAAGCAAGGCAGACCATTCTTGACCAAGAAGGATTTAGAATTCTCAATTTTTTGAAAGGAAACCAGGTTAGGGGAGTTTTACGCATTAATCTTTAGGTTTAAACATAAATTGTATGATAAATATATTGTGTTTATGCATGAACCCTTCTGCATTATTTAAATTTCATGTTTCTGGAAATTTCCAGAAACTGTCTGGCGGGCCATGAACTCCTGCCAGGCGACGCATACCATTTTATGTTTTTTGTTGGGTTCTTGTGAGGAACTGCCTGGCGGTGAAGCCTTGTACCGCCAGGCGACACAAGCATGTAACTCAGTTCTGGGTTTTTCTTGATGAACTGCCTTAGCACCCGCCAGGCGACGCGAGTCGAATTGACTCGGTTTTGATGCTTTGTGCGTTCTAGGGAGATTCTGATCGGGGGAAAAGAAAGTCCTAAGTAATTTTTAATGATTTGATGTGTTACATTGTTGAATTACGTATGGTTGGAGGTTAAATTTGATAAAATTGCTATGAACACCCTTTTAGGGTTGAATATTTGGGGGGTTTTTATGATTCGAGGATGAATATTATGAATTGGTATTGGAAATGTGCTGGATATAGTTAAGTTTGAATATTTGGGTCTCGGTTACCATGCTCAATTACGAAACAGCGAAGATAGGCAAGGAAAAGTATCAGAAAATGGTAGAAGGGTGGTTGCAGGTGCAAGAATTCTGGGAATTTGCCCAAAAATGCATGCACCGCCTAGCGACACAAGGCCTACTGCCAGGCGCCATCATAGAGACAACCCTCTTTGAGTGGCTGCGGGAATTCTGATGGTTTTGGAGTTCGGGGGAAGTTAGGTTCCTTTAACTGTGGGGTTAAATATAGTATTTGAATAATAGCCTTGGTGTTGACTTGTGCAAGTTAGAAGTAGGGATTAATCTATTCTTTTGTGAAGCGAGGGTTATTATAATGCAGTAGGTGTAGGATAATATGGGGTGATGTTTAGTGAAATGGGAAATTGTAGTTATGAGTGACTAATGACATGATGCAAGGAATTCATCGTAATAGGCTAGTGACATAAATTTATATAATAGATTGGATGGATCCACTTAAACTTGTTAAGCCTTGGAGGAGGCTAACATTTTGAGACAAAACTGACACAAGATGATTGGGGTAGTATCAGTAGCATTCCAATATAATGGCGATTTGTGTTCATATCAGTTTTAAAAGACATAGGATTAAATTAGGATTAAGTGATACTAAGGATGACTAATAACATGATGTTAATATGGAAGTACTTGACTAGGGAATTAAGGTGATGGTAAGGCATTGTAGGCACTATTATTGTACAAAGATATGATAATTTAACTGGTTGAGTGAATATGTACGGGAAGGTGTGAGAAAGGGGGCCTAAACCTAAACCAGAAGTTGTAGTGTACAAATATTGATATGGCACCTGGCGGTAATGTGCGAACTATTATGCAATAGTGGTAAATTCAAAGGGCAACCTACTCGCGTGCCGCCTGGCGGTAGAGAACGTCCCGCTAGGTGATAGTTGCAAAGGTTGGGATAACTGAGGCGCTTGGCGCTTGGTAATACGCATCCCCCACCAGGCGGTCTGGAAGCGTGGTGCACCTAGTGCCTCGTGTATTACGCTAGGTGATGTTGTGAAACAAAGGTGCTTGATTGCTTTTGTTGTGCATGGTCTACAAAGCTTGGGTCATACTTCAAAGGTCGGCTTGCTGGTGTTCCTTGAGTTGTGACTCGAAACGTATCCCTTGAGTTGTGGCTCGGGATAGGGGTTAAGCACATGGCATTTCTTGACTTGTGATTCGAAATGACATCTCTTGAGTTGTGGCTCGGGATGATGGATGAACACGAGGAACTCTTGAGTTGTGGTTCGTGTTGGCGAGTGTTGCAGGTGTGAGTGTGCGTGTTGTGGCGTGTACGGCGGGTCCAGATAGATTGCCCTCCTTGGTGTGAGACCAATGAGTTTGGTAGTCTTCGGACATTATGAATGTTATTTGTATTGGGAACTCCACCTGGCGTTACAGAGTGTGGTCCGTAGCATGGTTTCCTGCACGTGCTCTACCTGTTGTGGTTGGTAGGTGTGGCACCAAGACATCTTGAGGTACTCATCAAAAGATGTAGAACACGGGTAACATGGTGGTGGCCATGTGATATGGAGTCAAATGATGGAATTACTTTGGTGTGTTTGTATTTATATATATGTTTTATATATATGATTGTTTAATTGTTAGCTCACCCTATCTACTTGTGTTTGGCGATGATCGTGTATGCGGTACATGAGAGCAAATGATGTTGCAGGTGGATTTGGTGAGGTAGAGAGCCGAAGCGAGGCTAGTATGGGAGAAAAGAGTTTTCTGACTTTTATGTTTTATGTTTCTAAATAAATTGTAATATTTTATATTATTAGACTTTGATGATTCTAATGAAGCTTATAATTATGGTTTTAAAGTTTATTCTATGATGAATGAAAGTTTAAATTGCCCACGTTTTGGGGAATTACAGTTATACTTAATGAGGTTTTAATATTATTTTATTCTATTTTATTTAAAATTTGTAGTATCCGGGCGGGATGTTACAACGTGAGCCCCAACCAACTGTACCTTCCCATTACACACATTAAGAGCCCTGACGAAGCGTACCACTTTGCATTATTCATGACATGAGCCCCAGCCAAGTGTACCTTCCATTACTCATATTAAGAGCCCTGACGAAGCGTACCACTTCCCATTAGTCATCTCGTGAGCCCGACCAAATTACTCTTTATCGAGAGCCCCGACCAAGTCCACATCAAAACAATTGTGCAGAGTTATATTGCATTACGTTCGTAACCACATATGACCCACCTCCTGTTGCTCATACATAAAAACACAAACACATGAATATCTTTATTCATGATAAGTAACCGCAAGACATATAAATGCCTCACCATTACATGTATGCCAACCCATGAACATCATACCCTTCTTACCTTCATACATCCTAAAGAATCATAATAAATTCACATAAAACCATCAACAAAAAATGTTATACCCAACACACAATCATGTACAACCAAACAATATATAAGTAAGAAATAACTTACCACCATTGTTCAAAATGTCGCACGAGCAATAATAATAATAATAATGATAATAATAAAAAAAATTATTATTATTAATAATATTAAAATAAAATAAAATAATAATTATAATAACAATAATAAAATAAAAATAAATAATAATAACAATGATAAAAAAATAAAATAAAACAACAATAATAATAGTAAAAGGTAAAACAATAATAATAAAATAAAATAAAATAAAACAATAGTAATAAATAAATAATAATAAAATAAATATAACAATAAAAAATAGTAATAATAAAATAAAATTAAACAATATTAAAATAATAATAATAATAATAATAATAAAATAATAATAATAATAATAATGTAATAAATAAAATAATAAGAAAATAAAATAAAACAATAACAATAAAATAATAATAATAATAATAATAGAATAAAATTAAAAAACAAAAATTAAATAATAATAATAATTAATAATAATAAAATAAATTAAAACAATAATAATAAAATACTAATAATAATAAGTAAAATAAAATAATAATAATAATAATAATAATAATAATAAAAATAATAATAATAATAATCATAATCATAATAATAATAAAATAGTAATAAAACAAATTTCTAACTTTTACACACTATTAACTTTGATTATTATAGATTTAGTTATCCAAAATATGAGAAATAATGAAATTCAATTAAAGAAGAAACCATATATACCATACACTCACCAAAATATAACTTTGATTATTATAGATTTAGTTATCCAAAATATGAGAAATAATGAAATTCAATTAAAGAAGAAACCATATATACCATACACTCACCAAAATAACAACAAATTCGTATCTCTAATTCATACATTAACCATCATTCATTAATTTACAAGATCGCAACACATGACAATCTCAATTGGTTCATATCTAATATTTAAAAGCAATTTTATGGATTACACATTCGATGTTCATATCTCAATTGAACCAAATTCAGAAAACGAAAATAAGTGGTCATTCCCAACCACAAATTTTTCCAAAGCCCTCATGAATACCCCAACCATGGAAGTATCATCATACATATGAACAACCACAGAAAATTTCAGAGTCAAACAAGTTATCTCACCTTACCTTGAACTCCGAGCTATGAATAATGACAATTGTTTTAGGCTACGAAGCGTTCTCGTGCTCAAAAATATTTTACGGTCTATAGTCTCCTTATCCCAAGCTATCCTCGGCATCAGAAGCCCTAATTTTACCTAAACCTAGGGATGGAAAATAAATCCTGCCCCATAGGTTTTGCTCGAATCCATCCCCATTTTGATGCGAAATCTCCACATTAAATTGGTATCAGTATGGGTATGGGGAATCCCGACTTTTTTAACTGGGTATGGGGATAAATATGTGATGTACATATTCCCCCTGTCCTCGTCCCCATACCTGTTAAAATACCCATCCCCACCATATCCTCGTCTCTGTTTAATTATTAAAATATTCATAGTTAATTAAGTAAACTTTCTATATATACAAACAAACACACACACACACACACACACACTTTCTATTTTCTATATCTTCTAATTGTTTGGTTTGCCACAAAATTCATTTGCATCTCCAATATATTTTTCATCTTATCATAACTTTTATGTAATTATGTTCAAAAGATGTATGTCAATTAAATATTTTTTATATCTCATATTTGAATATTTCTATTTATTTGAATATTTTTATTTATTGTATATTTTCTTTTCACATGAGAACATTTAACACTCTCAGTCTAAGTGTTCAATAGCATAAACCTCTAATTTACTACGTAATATAAAAATTTATCTTTTTCACTGTATTATTGCTATTTTTTTTTCATTTGAAGAACTATTTTGTTTCACTAAAACAGTTTTTGTTATTTCTCAACCATTGGTTATGTTGATATTTGAAAGTTTTGTTAGATCTCTAAAGTATTCATTTTATAATACCCTTAATTATATATTTGTTTTCCTTTGAATGATTTCATTCAATGGTCTCTCAAATTATTTTTAAGACACACATTTGATAATTTTTTAATATTTTTGTTTGTTTTTTATTTTTATAATGTAAAATACTATTTTGATATATTTTATATAATTATCTTTTATTTTTTAACTCATTATCATTCTATGATTTTATAACTATAGTTATATAAATAAATTTTATTTACTATAATATAAAAATTTAATGTAATGTTCATGAATTTCTTTTTATCATCATCCAACAGATATTGAAGTTTAAAAGATATAATATCTACGTTAAAATTTTATTATTATTAGTTTAATATTTGTTTTTTGCGTTATTTGGATCAAATGATTTATTATAACTTTTATTAGTGTATAAAAAAGAGATTCATTAGAATTTAAAAAATTGAAGTAAACATACATTTAACATATATTTTAATCTGAATATTTTTTTCCTTTTATATTTTTATTAAAAAAAATTAAATTTTGTCAACTACAATTCATTAATGTTTGTAAATTTAATAGATGTTTTGGTTTTATGTGGTATTCTAATTTGAAATGTATATAATTAAAATATAAATATTTGATTTTGAAGACACAACACTCCTCTTAATATTGAATATTTGATAATATTTTGTTTCCTTTGTTGTAATTTTTTATTATTTTATAAAAATTAATTAATTAATATTGAAATAGTAAGAAAGCATGTATGGGTACGAATCTATACTCGTTACCTAGTGGGGATGAGGATAGATACAAGGATGGGGATGAATTTTTTCGATGAGGATAGGTATGAGATAGTAAAACCCATCCCTGCTCCATTGTTACCCCTACATAAAATTAAAATTACTGTTTCTAACTATTTTATTTTATCCTAATAATAAAAAAAGAAAATTAAAATACATAAATTAATTAAGTAATTATGCTTATTTAAACCTATTAAACACATTTAAATGTCAATTATATTCCTTGTCGGAATTGAACGCAAAACCTCCCAAACACAATTAAGAGTTCTTAACTAATAAAGCTACACATTGTCCTGTTGTCATAAAACCACTTATTAATTTTTTATAATTAACTTTATGCTCCAATTTCCATTCTTTAATTTGATTAAATAATTAATTAATTTTTCTAGGTCTTATAAATTATCTTTTCTCTTTTTTTTCTTTTTTCTTAATTCTGCTTCCTTTCCTAAGATTTTTGTTTTTTGTTTTTTGTTTTTCCTCAAAAGAGGTAAAAATAAGGTGTGTTTATGCGAGTGATAATAAGAAAGAAAGAGAGAAATGTAGAAAATGTTTTTTTTTATATGACAGAATGTGTATTTATATTCAAACATTTCAATACCAATGTAATCATGGCCTTAACTGTAATGAACAATATAAGAAAGGAAATGATCATGATAGTAGCACATTACGGGAATCAAATAACAACAAGTCAGAGCATAATATCAATCATTATCAGTAATAATGATTCTAATCATATCATTATTTTCTCTATCAGGAACAAATGGTAGAAAAGTAAAGAGTGAGGACAAAAATATGTTAGGTTGTTAGGCTCATGAGAAGGAGTGTGATAATTAAAAACAAATTTGGATATTCCTTTTTTTTCCCATCTCTCTCTTTTTTTTTTTTTGCTTTTTTTTACAAAAATTAAAGTTTGAAGAGCTCTAAAGAAAATTTTATTTCCCTTTTTTTTGTTTACCATTAACCTAAAAACATTTTTTTTATTTTTTATTTTTTCGAAAATAAATTTATTTACCAAAACAAAATGGGGTGTTGACACATGTATTTTTCAGCTTGAAATTTAGTAGAGAATTGTTGCCAAAATGTGTGCACATCTTCTCTCCCTTGAGCTCACTCTAGAGTAGACTCTTTGCTAGTCTATTCTAGCTTCATTCCTTGAGAGTTGACCTCACCTCTCTTAAGAAATCTTTCACCTACACCAAACCAAACACTTTAAGCCTCTTTCCTTCATGCTTCCGCATCCAACATCAGCCATGGAGCCTTCCATCTTCATGCAATCTTCTATGGGGCAAAGAAGAAGCCATTGTGTGGTATCATAAGCCTTAGTTGCTCTCAGCTTGGTTGAGTTAAGTACTTCTTCTCCATTTTTCTTTCAATTACGAGTATGTTCCTCTCATCTTCTACTTGTCTTAATGTGTTTGTACCGATAGGTACATGTAAGTAAATGGATCATATAAGTATATAGTTATTACTTTGTAAGTTATACAGTTAGGAATTAGATTACATTAAAATGAATAATCATAAAGTAAGAATTGTTAGTGGTTGGATGATAGAACTAATGGAAGATATTAAAATGAATATGCTATGTAGGTACACTTAATTAATAATATCAATCATTAAGTTTATTATAAATATTGATTTTGCACTCTAAAACAAAGGTATAAAAGGAATAGACACAAGATAAAATTAGATAAGACAAGCCAAGATTCCAATCTGTACACACAGAGAAAAAAAGTATTGATAGAAGTTGAAATGAAACCTAGCAGGAAATAGGCAAAATCTAATAGATTTTTCTTTTTGATGGCTTCTAAGATGCTAGTTCAACATGAACCAACCAATTAAGAAGGAAGAGAATGTTATACACCATCATAGAGGGCCATTGGAAATTGGTGCTCATATCTTGATGCTATCCATGTTGGTAGTTCCATGGACAGGTAGACCACTTGAATAGTATCCCAAGTCATAGTTTTGCAGTTCAAACAGATCATAGCTTGAATCACTTTCTGCACCATCCTCAACCTCTTTAAACTTCCTGATTTCAAAGATTTCCTTCTCCTCTAAAATCCTATCTTTCTCAACTGACTCATGACTACCCTTGTTCCTTTGTTTCTCTGATGATGGTAAACCTTTGTTTCACAAATACTTTCTCAATTTGCGAAAGTAGTTGGAAATGCTAAGCAACTATGTAGAGACATTCTGAATGGTATACAAAGGATAAAAATCAAGCTAAAGGTTTAAAACATAATACTAAAATAAAATATGCCTATAAGAACCTAGAAACTACACTACTTAACAGCCAAATAAAGCACAAAAATAGGTTGACCTTAAAACTGCCACCTTAATCTATCGAGACTACTTCCTACATGTTTAAAACTATAAAATAAGACTACAATTAAAGCTAACTACTGAAAAGTATACAAAAATACCACCTACAAATGCACCCTAAACTAAGCTAAAACTAAAACTTTACAAAATCTAAGAATAAAATTTAACTAAAACTAACTCTATGAAAATGTATTTAATTCCTAAAACTAAACCTTAAAACAAAATTTCATTATCGCAAGCTAAGACCACTCTAGAACTACTCTAAAAATCTAAAATTGTAAAACTACACTAAATCCATAAAAGAAATTGTATAGAAACTCTTAAAGCAAGTATTAAATGGCAAAATAAAGTTAGGAATCAACTCAAGTTCTAAAATACACATAAAACTAGACCTTTGACTATCTAAGACCTAAACCACAAGCTACACTAGTCTAAAATAAGCTATAACTTAAGAATTGAAGTCTTTATGAATTTAAGCGAATTCTATATGTTTTTGATCATTCTTTCTACATATTTCAGTGTATTAAAACTTTCTCACACCATTCATAGTTCAAGGAACTCAGATTTAATATTGACATGCATAATTTCATCAATTCGTAGTAGATAGTTTGCATTCATCTTGGTTCAAATTTTGCAATTTCTGAATTCATGCATATCTTAAGCATTTTTGTGTTTTAATAGTTAGTTTACATCATATTATACATGCTCAAACGATAAAAACAACATCTCATACATAGCACACAAATAGAATACGAAATATACACCAATTTTCATGTGTTGTGAAACATTTTTTTCACTAAAAGTGTTGTCTTGCTTTGTTTGATAGGTGACTTTGTGATTCCAACATATTTGATCATGTTTAAGCATTTCATTCCCATGCTCATGCATAAAGAAACATGTCCATATGCTTTTCATTGCATCTAGAGTCAAAAATCTACATGAAACTCATTTTCTAAAATGCTGTCAAAACTAGTTTTGGTGCATTTGTTGTCTAGTTTAGTTTGACAAATGAATTTTGAGCATTTGAAGTATTTGGTTCAATTTGATCAATCATTTTATGAATTTCTACATATATAAATTTGTTTAGCTCATTCACATTGCATAAAACTTGACCTTTGATTATCTAAGACCTAAACCACACAAGTTTGACTAGTCTAAAATAGGCTATAACTTAGGAATTGAACTCTTTATGTATTTGGACTAGTCTAATCCTAATGCAGTAGTAAAGTTGCACCTTGATTACCTATTGATCACTATTTTTAGGATGCCTTGTCAAAGCCTCTCACTTACTCACCCAAAACTTGTTTGTAGATTTATTACAACATTCCACTAATTTGTATATTTCTTCTTTGCACTTGCACGTATGTCACCAGGAGGTAATAAGGAAAATCCTAAACCATCTTTGCCTATTGACATAAAGGGGGAAAAAAGGAACAATGAAGGCAAAATGACCAAAATATGTTCTTAAATTACCATTACAAAAAGCACTTGTACTTCAATCCCCTATTGTTCAAGAAAATCCTTGTACAACTCTAAATGTTGCATGAGTTGCTTACCAACCACCAATACCTGAATCTAATCCTTCCTAACCCTCCCTTGATCAACCCATGCCTTCCCAAGCCCTCACTGTCCAACCTATTCAACCTGTCCAACCTTATGTTAATGAACCTAAACTTTCATCTGTGGCTTCCCAATGTGTTGGTGCTAGATTGACATCATTATCTTCCCCCTCTCAACAAAATGATTCACCAACCTCGATACCATCCCGACTTATTCAAAATGTAGATCAAAAAGACCAATACATGTCAAACGAAGTAGGTGAACTATCCACTAATGTTGACGATGACCCTCCCATTCGTGCAATCCTTGGAACTATTGAACCTTGTAATGATGGGTAATAATCAACAATAGTCTTAATCCTTTTTCTTTTATATTATATGGGATTTTTCATTAATGTGTTTGTAATTTTAGGTTTTACCTTAGTAAAGTTGCCTCCAAGGAAATCACAAAGATAATTAAGTAACAATATGTTAAGCCATTCTTGACTTGGGTGTTGATATGAGAAGCCAAGGTGGTTTCCTTCTTGAAGATTTGATGAAGATTGAATGAAGCTCTTTTGAACTATCTTGAAGCCATTACCATTGAAATGAAGCCTACATTGATGAATGAAAGGAGATTTGATGATATCTGTAAGACCCGCAAAATTTAATTAATTAATTAAATAATTAATTAATAAATGCGGGTGGGAAGATCATTTATGACATTAATTTTTTATTGGTATGACGTGGAAAAGTACTAGCTCAAGTGGTTGAGAATACTTTGATTGTGTGAGAGGACTTGAGTTTGAGTCCTATGTATGCCAATTGTGTTTATTTAATTATTATTGTTTTGATAATATGTTTAACCATGTTTCTTATGATATAATGCTTGAAGTGTATTAGTTAGCAAGAAACATGAATTGGCTTGATGGTTTAGCATTGATTTGGCATTAGAATGGTGATGGCTTCAAACCTTGGAGAACCCAAATTAAAACCTTATTTTTTGGTATTTTTGGCTTTGGTTTGAATAGGAAAGGTTGAGGGAAAACCCTAGTAAGTATGGCAGCTGAGAGGTGGCTGGAAAATAGCCATAATGAGATGGTAAATGTCATTAACCACTAATTAAAACTCAATTTTCGTTTTAGGTAATTAACCTAGCTTTTAGGCACCCTTTAAAAAGCAAATTTGGGTTAATAGAGAGGGTTTTGCAAGGCTGGAAAATATACCTAGAAAGAGAGCACGAAATTTGAGATTTTGTGAGGTTTAAGTGAGATTCTTGGGGGGCTAAATTGAGAGGAGGCTAAGGAGCACTTGGTGTAGGGAGAACTTTTAATCGTTAAAGCTTTAAGCGAAGGAAAACCAAGTTAGGGGAGTTTTACTCATTTTTTTGATATGCATGATTAAATTACATAATGTATATCTTGAATTGTATGATCAATCTTGGATTCTGTTCGAATTGTTGTGTTTCTGGAAAAATTTCCAGAAACCGCATGGCGGGCTACGCATAGCCGCCAGGCGACACATCATGTTCTTGGTATTTCTAGGTTCCTGCACGGAACCGCCTGGCAGTAAGCTCCCGACCGCCAGGTGACACAAAGCTTTTCATCAGTTTTCTGGGTTCGGGATGAAGGGCCTGGCGGTGACTGTTGAACTGCCACGCGACGCGAACAAGTTCAGGCCGATTTTGATGATTTTGAGGTTCTGGTGTGTTTTTGATCGGAGGGTAATCATGTGATAGCTGCTAAAGGGGGATATAAATTGTATTTCATTGATATTTAGTGTAATTGATGGTGGAATTGAATGGAACAGTGGAAAGAGGTGTAGGGTTTAATGGTGTGAGAATTGTAGGTCTTGAAAATCAAATAGTGGAAACTTAATTGAATAATTTTATTATTGTAATGGACTAATCATTTTGTTGGAGTTGCAAGACAATTTGAAGAGTGTGATCAATCTGCATTGGGAAAGTATTGGAAGAAAAGAGTAGTGCAGATGCGGGAGTTCTGGAAATCTTCCCAGAACCGTATGCACCGCCTCGCGGCACGGGTCATGCCGGTAGGCGCCATCTCAGGAAACCAGAATTAGAGACGTTGCGAGAGCTGCTGGAAATTATTGGATTTTGAAAAAAATGAGGATGTGGGTTATAGAGAGTTGGAAATGTTAGCGTAATGATAATCGTGTAAGGAGCATGACCTTATAACTTGAGAGTGGAATAAGTTGGAGTATTGTGGAATTTAGAATTTGGAGTGTGCAAAGATTATAGGTATAGAATGTGTACATTGGATTTAGTACAAAGGTTGGGTTTTGATGAAGTATTATGTTGTTTTCTTTTAAGATTATTGAATATGGTGTGAGTTGATTAAGAAAGCTAAGTGAAATCCCCACTGGACATTAAGATTGCATGCTATCTAGATGTGAAGGTTTCTTTCACAAAGCTCAAGAGAAGAAGATGATGGATTCCTTCAAAACAAAAAGGAAATGGAAAGCACATAAACCATAGAAAACCAAGAACAATTAAAGGAAGAAGAAAACATAAAATGGAAAGGAAATGAATGGTAAAAATGTGAGAAGCACGCCACTACAAGGCTAGGCTAGAAGCCATGGCAACCTTGAAGATGAGTG
>Ga0214543_1009589_pt1 | contig 14945 bp, 16 predicted proteins | sample CNSS2metaG_FD_160094 | JGI IMG/M metagenome (GOLD analysis project Ga0214543, IMG submission 160094) | Root nodule microbial communities from cowpea collected in UCLA plant growth center, Los Angeles, California, USA - CNSS2 | ecosystem: Host-associated > Plants > Roots > Nodule | place: USA...
TCGCACGAGCGATCATTCGACGCGCGATCTTGGGCTTGGTCGCAAAGCCCACATCGCTCGGTACATGCGGTGCCTTCAGGCGAGCGGGGGCGTCCGTCCATTCCTTCGGCAGGTAGAGCGTGCGATCCGCCCCGGGGCGCCCTCTTGTTGAAATTCCCTGCCTATTCAGGATACTAATGTCGCGAACAGATTTGCGTCGCATTTCATCGCCGCGTGGGCGGTTTCCTGCATCACAGGACCGTTTCGCGGCGGAATTCACCCGGAGCCAATAATGCAATACGACCGAACTGACGCCCGGATCCTCGAGATCGTGCAAAAGAACAACCGTCTGACTTCCGAGATCATTGGCGAACTAGCCGGGCTTTCCGCCACCGCGTGTCAACGACGACTGAAGCGGCTCCGCTCCGACGGAATCATCGAAGCCGACGTCTCGATTGTTTCGGCAAAGGCCGTAGGAAGACCGATTCAAATGCTTGTGCTCGTCAGCCTTGAACGAGAGCGTGCGGACATAATCGATAGATTCAAGAAGGCCATCAAATCATCGGCAGAAGTCGTCAACGGATTTTACGTCACCGGCGACGCTGACTTCGTCCTATACCTTACCGCTCGCACCATGGAAGACTATGAGCAGTTCACACGACGCTTCTTCTACGAGAACCCCGACATCAAGGGATTCAAGACAATGGTCGTGATGGACCGAGTCAAGGCGGGTTTTGCAATTCCCATAGAGCTCCCACCCGAAGATTGACGCGGAGTATGCCAAGTTGCGCAGTGTTTCTCATTGCGCGCTTTTTCGTCGCTCATCCGCATAAAACGCGAAAAATTATCATCGTCGTTCTCCTAATCTACAGAGCCCATGCACTAACTGACTTTAAGGGTTTTTTGGACGTTGATGTCCCGAGAGAGATTTGGAACCAAGAATTCTGCGGGTAGCTTATTCTGTGCTTCGCTTGCGAAGCACTCATCACAGGACGCAAGGTTGTCACTAGATGCCGGCATGTTGCGGCTTGGCATTACTTCGAGTGGCGAAACGATCGCACCGCTGCGCCATAAAGCTCATAGACGGCTGTAAGCCGGGAATGCCCGCGAGGAGCGCCTCAGGCGCCTTAGCTCGCCTCGTGGTGCCTCCGCAAACTGCGCGAGCTAGACGAGCCAGATAGGTTCCTGCTCTCTCATCTGCAGCACACTTTTTTCGAACCGTCGCTCATATTATGCAAGATCAAAACGTCGGACGCGAGGCAGAAGCCGATATGACCGTTTCAGATAAGCCCCAACCAGTTCGGATCGACGGCATCACGGCGCCGCTGCGCCACGTCAGTTTTCGGCGCATCTGGCTCGCGAGTCTGTTGTCCAACCTCGGTATCCTTATCCAATGGGTCGGCGCATCATGGACGATGACAGAGCTGACGTCGTCGGCTGATAAGGTCGCTCTAGTGCTGACGGCATTGATGCTACCAGTGATGTTGATTTCGATGCCTGCTGGTGCTATTGCCGACATGTATGATCGCCGCATCGTGGCACTGACCGCACTCTCGATCGCGTTTTGCGGCGCGACTGTGCTGACTGCGCTCGATTGGTTGGGCCTCACTACGCCGAATCTATTGCTCGTGCTTTGCTTTGTGGTCGGCAGTGGCATGGCATTGATGGGCCCGGCCTGGCAATCCTCGGTCAGCGAGCAGGTGCCACCCGAAGCGTTGCCGGCGGCGATTGCGCTCAACGGCATTAGCTACAACATCGCGCGTAGCTTTGGACCCGCGATTGGCGGCGTTGTGGTTGCGACGGTTGGCGCAGTAGCAGCTTTTGCGCTAAATGCGTTGCTCTATCTGCCGCTAATTTTGGCGCTTTTTCTCTGGAAACGCAAGACGCGGCCATCGCGGCTGCCTCCCGAGCGGCTGAGCCGTGCCATCATTTCGGGCGTGCGGTACATCACCAATTCGCCTTCGATCAAGATAGTGCTCGCGCGCGCCATGACAACCGGCCTGATCGGCGGTTCAGTTTCAGCATTATTGCCGCTAGTCGTGCGCGACCTCTTACATGGCAACGCGCAGACCTACGGCATCATGCTTGGCGCTTTTGGCTTTGGCGCGGTAATCGGTGCCCTCTGTGTCGGAGGGATGCGCAGGCGCTTAAGTGGCGAAGCTGCCGTACGCACTTGCACGCTTTCCATGGCCGGTGCAATCGCAGCGGTGGCGTTGAGCCGCGAGCCCATTTTGACCGCGGTCGGACTCGTCCTGGCAGGCGCCGTGTGGACGATGGGGGTCACATTTTTCAATATCGCCGCACAGCTCTCCGCGCCCCGATGGGTCGCGGGCCGATCGCTTGCGACGTATCAAGCTGCGTTCTCTGGCGGCATCGCAATCGGTGGCTGGGTCTGGGGACGTCTCACCGATGTCGCTGGCGTCGACGTCGCGCTCCTGGTATCGGCCGGCCTAATGCTAATCTCCCCCCTGCTCGGGCTCTGGCTGCGCATGCCGCGGATCAGCGCGCATGGCGAGGACGCCGAGATGCTGGCCGATCCCGAGGTGCGGCTCCCGCTCACCAACCGCAGCGGACCGCTCGTTATGGAGATCGAATATCGCGTCGCCCACGAGAATGCCCGCGCCTTCCGCAGACTGATGCAGGACGTACAATTAGCCCGGCAGCGCAACGGAGCCTATGGCTGGTCTATCGCCCGCGACATCGCCGACCCGGAACTTTGGACTGAGCGCTATCACTGTCCGACGTGGCTCGATTACTTGCGCCTGCGCAACCGTCCGACGCAATCGGAGCGCGCACTAGATCGTCAGGCCGTGGCCTTCCACATTGGCCCGAATCCGGTCCGTGTGCGCCGCATGCTAGAGCGCCCGTTTGGATCAGTGCGTTGGAAGGAAGACGTGCCTGACACGGCTGGGAACGAAGTGCTGCCTGTGCATTGCAATGCAGCAGGAGGCAGTAGCATGGTGAGTTCGGATTTCAGGCGGTAATTCACCCTACACTTCACCTATCGCTCAGGTGAGATGATGATCCGCTGCTGCCAGCTTGCAGTGATCGGATTGGCGTGTCTAGATCGCGTCGTGCTACACAGCGCCCGCCTCTTGCGCATAAGCCCAGGTGCGACCGGCCGTCCCGCTGAGTGATTTCCGCGAGACGTGGAGAAATACTAGTTTGTATTCGGAAGCGCTGTGCCGGCGCAATCGCCTAGATCTGCGAGGCTCCTTCCATGCTGGGATATTGAACGTGTTCAGATCGACGCGTTGCACGCGGGCATGATCCACTGCATCAGCAGGTAAGTGAAATGGGCCATAGGATCATCGAGCGTCGATGATTTTCAACCGAGCACCGCTAGTACCCGCAGCTCGCTTGGATGGAAGATCATGTTGTCCAAGCATAATCGCGATGGACGATCGAGGCTCGGTTTCCGTTCGAGTACCGTTCTAGAGTCACAACTCCGCCATCTTACATTCGCGCAGAGCCCCGTCGCTCCATTAGAAATGGGGACTTTAACCCACGACGGAGGATCTGATGTTGGCTCAGCGACTTGCGCCCTTGATATTGAGCGATGATGAACGCGCCGAACTCTAGTCGCTCATGAAGCGCCGGAAGACGGCGCAGGCGCTTTCCTCTAGAGCCCTGATCGTGCTGACCAGCGCGGAAGGCGGTCATAACGCGGAAGTGACGGACAAGCTAGGGTCCTGGAGCGAGGGAGGCTAGGCAAGTGGCGGCGGCGTTTTGTAGAGCAGCGCGTGGCCTGGCCGCACAAGGCGAGCGGCGTTCCGGGGCGCCGTGTATCATTGAATATGCCGCGTCGAAGCCGTAGTCCTGCGCACGCTGGAAAGCCACCCCGAGAACGCAATCCAATGAAGTTTCGCGGCATGGCGAACGGCCTCTACGTCTCGCCGCCGAAGCGCGCGTCGTTATGTATGTGGATGAGAAATCTGAGATCCAAGCGCTGGACCCAGTCAGCCGATGCTGCCGATGCGTCCCGGCCGGGCCCCAGAAGCCATAATCACAAATGGCCCGGCATCACCTCGCTGCTCGCCCCCCTCGACATTGAAGGCGGGCGGGTCATCGGCAAGTGCTACGAACGCCACCACGCCGTTGAGTTCCGCGAGTTCTTCGGAGACCGGCGCCATGCTGAGAAACACCTTTCCGATCCGCTGGACAGATATCCGGGGCCACGAAGCGAGCGGAAGAGAGAGCAGCGGCTCGCGCAAGTTGTTCCTTCTGCGCCGAAGGCGAGTGGCGGACTGCTGCTGGCACTTTCAAACTGTCTGCGGGCTTTATTGGATACGGCCTTTCCAATGAAATGACCGAAATTGTCCCCTGTGACCGACGCTCGCATGGAGCGCATCTCGCCACGCCGAAGGGCCTGTTCACAGAATGGGTGACGCTCGTCGTCTCGGAAACCACCACGGCTTTTGCCCGTACCTGGATGTCTCGCCCGATGCGTTGGAACGCATCCGCGAAGAAAATCTTGGGACCAGCGCTCTGGCCTCCAGTGCTACAAGCCGCTGCCGAGACTCTCGAAGCAAGCTCAATCGCAGCATCGCTGCAGATGCAAGCGGAAAGCCACTCTCCTGCCAGCAAAGACGATTCTGCCAAAACCTCCAATTTGTCAGATTTTTAGATAGGTTATAGCCCGTGGTTTAATGACCATCGAAATGGCTGCTTTCGCGCATGAGAGCTCGTGCGCTTGTGGCTTACAATGTGCGCCGGATCCGCGTCGAGCGCGGTATTCCGCAGGAGCAATTGGCCTACGATGCAGGTGTTGATCGCTCCTATATGAGCGGACTTGAGCGCCAACGGGCGAACCCGACGATCGATCTTCTCGATCGCTTGGCCGAGACGCTCGGCGTTGCTGTCTCCGAGCTGTTTATTCGGCCATCCAAGGGTGCGCCGCCACCCGCTATCTTACCGAAAGGTCGTAAGCCGAAGCCGGCACGCGGCAAAAGGACTTAGCTCCTGACAAACACCAGCTGAGGCGCAGATCTTGTGCGCTCCTGGCGCAAGTATCACGCTCCCACGAGGATTTCATGCGTGGCCGACCATGATACGCGGCGATCCGGCTACGGGCGTCGAATAATGGGATGGATGTTCATTCGGGCGCCGGAGCAGACAATGGCGACTCAAGACGATGAAGTTCCTTTAAATGCCATCCGCGCGTTTGTGACCGTTGCCAGGGAAGGCAGCGTCACACGCGCGGCTACCACTTTGGGAACAACGCAAAGTTCGGTGAGCCGCTATTTGTCTGTACTGAGGGATTATCTGGGTGCTGATCTCATCGAGCGGCGTGGACGGCGCAGCGATTTGACCGAGTTCGGGAGGCTATTCGCAAACGCAGTGTCTGAACCGCTCGAAACGGTCAGCTTCACCGCGAAGAGAATGCGACGCCGTGCAGGCGCAGGAACGAATCGGATTGTGGACCGCACGTCATTATCGACCTTTGCTTTCTCTCTTCTTATTCCAAATCTGCAGGCTTTTTCTTCCGAAGCGGGTGGCGTTATCGTGGACATCGTCAGCTCGCTAGCGCCGCCCACATCTGCGGATGATTTCGATATTTTGATTACACGCGATCTTTCCGTCATCGAGCCCGCCGACAGTTGGGAGATCTACAAAGAGGAGCTGGTGTGCGTTGGCCCGCCAAATCTCGTCGGGGGCAAAGAGCTCTCGATTGTTCGCTCAACCCCTATACTGAACATCACATCCCGCCCCGACATCCTGCCGACATGGCTGAGGGCCATGAACCTGTCTTCAAGTGACATACGAGCGGGCGCGCGGTATGATCTCAACTATCTTGCTCTGCCGGCAGTCATGACAGGAAAATGCCTTCTTGTCGCGCCGGAAATCATCGTCAGTGACCTAGTGCGAGGGGGCGCTTTGCAAGTCATCCCTGGCACCCGCGCTCCAAGTGGCATGCAATATCGCGCCTATGCCGTAGACCGCAGCGCGCACCCCGAGATCGCGCGTTCTTTTTGCCGATGGCTGGCTCGTCTTTGTAAAAGGGTCGCACTTGCGCAGGCTGCCTGAGGTCTAGCGGTGTCCCCCAATCCGGTACAACGGGAGATCAATGCTCAAATTGAGAGCGCTCACTTAAGAAAACCATTCGAGCGTCAAAGCCTACGGAGATGGCGCCGCTCTCGTGCAGCAATCAAGACGCCAACAGTTAGACATCGGATCGCAAAGACTTTATCCTATCCGCCATCGTGCCATGGCAGCAGAAGAATTGGCTTTCGAACGGAAGTTAGGCCTTTTATTCGCGCCCCAACCCTTTACTTGTCATCCCTGCCCCCGCGTTTGTTGACCAATGCTCGCCAGCGAAGGCGCATGAGGCGCCGCCCCAGCTTAACAAGTCGAATGGTTCGGCTGCGCAAATCGTCTGTTTTCCAGGCGCGCTCGGCAATACGATGGCTTCCAAACAGGCCTTGCGCGATTTGGCGGTAGCTATTTCCTTCCTGCCATCCATCGACTGCGCGCAGCGCAAGGATCAGCCGATGCTGGCTCAATGCAGGCAGAGCAAGAGGAGGAATTCCGAGCGTCCGACGCTCAAGGGCGAGCCAAAATCGACGCGCGGCCCTTAACCGAAGCTCGAAATCGGCGTCGAGCGGCAGATCGACAGAATATCCGCTCACCGGAAGCTCTCTTAGCCAAAGGCGATGCTTCGTGCCCCCGAGCGTCACGATCGCATGCCATCCATCCGGCGCACGACGAAGCTCGCTGCCCGGCAGATTGTCGAAATCGAGCTGATAGCTTTTGGGCGCAATGCAGTTGGCCGCCCGCACAGCCAGTACGGTCGGCAGCACCTCGGGTGCCCAAAAGACCGAATGCTGGTCGAAGGTCTTTTGCGGATCAGCAGGAAAACGAGAGCCCCCACTTGCGTCGGAACTCGCCCGCCGCTGCGCTTGAACGTTCGCGGCGAGATAGCCGCTTATAATCCTCTTGGTAGTCGCGATCCCGGCGCAGCCACTCCCAGGCAAGGTCGGCAGCATCCGCCTTCTTCAGGCCGCTGTACGCTTCCTCAGATCTCCAGTCAGTATCCGGCATCGCACCTTTCCCGCGCAATCTTCAGACGCGGCGGAATGCAGCCGACGATTGTGGCCCTTTGCGGCTGCTTGCTTGCCGTGTGCGCGTCTTGCATGCACTTAATCGATGGAACAATCAACTTTTGCGATTGCGACGAATTCGGCGCCCCTGACATCCGCGCTTTTCATTGTTTTGGCCAACCGCTACGTAGCAGATCGCGATAGCCGTGGCCCGCTAGCCACTTGGCCCGAGTCAGATGACTTTCGAATGTGCGTCGCGCTCGATCCGTTTCAACGGTGGGGTCAAGCCCCAGCACAATTCGCGCGATTTCGCGCCAATCTGCCTTGTCAGCGTCCGCATCAAGAAGTCGCATGTAGGTAACAGCGTGCTCCTTGTCATATGAAGTGAGCTCGTCGACGCTGGGCGCCAATTGTGCGATCTTCGGCTCGGCCGGCACTGTCTGAAACCCCTACCCGGTTGAAAAATCTACCGAAATCAGAGCAACGATAACTAATTTGGTGTCGTTTTGTGTACCTGCCCAATGGTCGCAGGCCAACCTCCTTTTCGCGCTAAGACGGCAATCGCATCGGCTCACACTGACCTGGTGGCTCCATCCTATGCTTTCACATCTTCATGGCAGGCCATACCGGAGGCGATTGCAGATGTGCTCCGTTAACTAGGTTGTCCTTGGCGTTCTGTTCCTGGCGGAAGGCGTGTGACTGGCCCGGCCGCACTCGTCAAAGGCAATAACCAGAACCGGCCAACTCGGAGAATATTCGTTTCCCTTTCGAGCCACAGTTGAACATTCGTCCTATCTAGTCGCGGTCCCGGGAAAACGCCGCAGGTACCTCTGAGCGCCATTTCTTCTCTGCCGCTAATGGCAAGGCTATTGCCCTGCGAGAACGCTTGTGATGGTCAACGAGAAGACGGCACGCGCTAGCTGCGTCTGCATCTCACCGTTGCCTGATTCCTCGAAGCAATTGGGGAGAACAGCCACTGCTGGTGCGAGCTTATCGTAATAGTCTGGCTATGACCAGTGGTTTCATAATCATCGGAATGGCTGCCTCTGCGCATGAACGCTCGTGCGCTTGTGGCCTGGAATGTGCGCCGGATCCGCGTAGAGCGCGGCATTCCGCAAGAGCAATTGGCCTATGATGCCGGAATCGACCGCTCATACATGGGCCGCATTGAGCAGAAGAAAGAGAACCCGACCATTGATCTCCTGGGCCGTATCGCCGTGACCTTGGGTATTCACCTGTCCGAATTGTTCGCTGAGCCGGCCAAGGGTGCGATGCCCGCGAAGCCGTTGCCTAGAGGACGCAAGCCGGCGCGGCCTTATCGGAACAGGACGTAATTGTCGAGAGACCCATGTTTTTCGGTGACGGGAGCGAAGCGGGCCTAAGCGGCTCAAGTACTCACTTCGAATCTGCGGCCGAGGAATCCGATCTCCTGCTCCAGCCGATGTCGCGCCGGCACGGTTCCGCTTAACGCCCCCGAGAGCGGCGTGTAATAAGGCCGAGTATCTTTGAAAACGCTTATGGCGCTCGCGTAAACCTATTGAGGGGCCGCTTAAGGCAGGTTTTCTCGAAAGGATCTGTGCCCATGCCCACTCCAAGCGCATAGAGCATTACCTCCCTCTCAGTCCAGGAATAGGAAGCCCCACAAATCTTCAAGTTCAGTGAAGCGGGGATAGTCGATCGGCATCCGAGCCTTTCTACCGTTGACTACCGTCGAGACCAAAGCGCCGCCGGGGGCTCAACTTGAATGTCCTTCGTGGGGCGGGCGCGCGTACCGCAGGCGCTCCATGTTCGTCGCGCTGGAGGGCGTGCGGCAGATCTCATTGTTCGGGCAGATCATCAAGCCAGCAGGTTGTGGCGACGTGCGGTCGGGAAAAGATCTTACCGATCTTCTCGGGCACTTTATTCTGGTGATATCGCATATACACGCGACCATCTTGTCCTAAGTCTAATATCTCTATTTTTCCTGTGTAATGAGACATGATGTATTTAAATGTCTTCTCAATCCCGCTCAGACGTTGGTTGATGCCGCGCACAATTTCTAGTCCGCGCCCCAGTGCGACTTGGAAGTGCGAGGCGCCCTTCACCGGCCTCGCTTGAAATAAGTAGTAGGGCCGCACTCCGATTTCGTGGCATTTGGCAAATGTGGCAGCCAATATCTCGGGACCATCGTTGACTTTGGCGAGAAGCACGGACTGATTAAGGAATTGCACGCCCTGTGCTCGCAAAGCGCGCACTTTGCGCTCCGCGCCGGATGAGATCTCACCTACGTGATCGAAATGCGCGACGATGATTAGAGATTTACCCGCTTTGTGGATACGCTGGAATAGCGCCGGTAGAGCGGAGTCATCAAACCGCTTTGGCGCATAGGCCAGCATTTTTGTGCCAAATCTGATCGACTTTAAATGCGCTATTGGCAGCAGATGGTCGACGATCTTGTTCAGATTGGACGTGCTGAGCACGAATGGGTCACCTCCGGAAAGGAGTACGTTCGTCATCTCAGGATGGCAAGCAATGTATTGCGCGACCCGACCGAAGTCGGGTGCGATTTCATCCGAAACTTTCCCCACAATGCGCTTTCGAAAGCAGTAACGGCAATATGAACCGCAGCGTTCCGTGACTAGTAATAAGCCGCTTTGGGCGTACTTGTGCTGGAGTCCCGGCACGACCGTGTTGTCGTGCTCGCCGCTTGTATCCAAGGTGCCTGGGCTGTCGAACTCTCGGATTGAGGGCTCGACAATGTACTTCAGCTGATCGTAGTACCCGCTCTTGACGATCTGTTCGCGATAAGACTTTGTGACATGATAAGGCGTGATGTTGTTAACTTGCAGTTCACTCTCGCTCACGACGCGAGTTTCTTCGATGAACTTCAACTCCTGTGCTCTGCAATCCAGCTGACTAGCTGTGCTTTCCATTGCGCACCTCGCCCGCGCTTATCAGCGCGTTTCAGATTCAATGCGATCTTTCTGGTCTACAATACAGCACCATCCAGTGGATCGATACCGACCTAGTGTGATGAGGCCTACCGGGATCGACAATTGAGAAAAGTGCGCTGATACTCGCGCTGGATGGTCCGAAGGACCGCAGCGACCTAAGTTTCAGCCAAAGAGCGTGTTGAGATCGAACTGAATTGCAAGGGATAACCCAAATCGGGCGAACCATGATTATACCTTGGCGAGCATGGCCAATAGGAAGGCTCTTGCGATTTAGGTGATCAGGGCGGTTTGAGGAAAAGCAGCTTTGCCGATCGAGCGCTGGCCGACCCTCTCCTGACACCAAGATTAGCTTCCTGCAACTGCGGCCTAGGGAGGACGATCTGACGCTCGATGCGATCGCCAAACGTCTGCTTCGCCCGCACAGTGCGTAAGCCGAAAGTCGATGCTATCGCGGTTCTTCGCCGACGAGGAGATCCGCTTCGAGTAAAACCGTGCGGGCCAGCGATTGGCATCGTCCTGAAGTCGCTGAGCGCCGAAAAGCGTGGCGCAGTGAGGAGGATTTTGGTCGCCGGTTGAATTTCTTCGAGGAGACCTGACGACAACCGAGACAGCCGTCGTCACGCCCCGGGCCAATGTCGGCGCATGCACCATGGCAATGCGCCGAACGGCCATAAGAAGACGACCACGGTCCTTGGGACCTCATCTACGAAGGGCTTGATTGCGCCTCGTGCTCGACGCGCTGGTCAACGCGAGTGGTTCTCGGCTCACGGCTAGCAAACCTTTTCTCCGTGGTGCGCCAGAGCGACGCGGTCAGCCCTCACAGTTTGCCGAGCCAGGCGAACGAAGAGGCTACATGCCTCATAGCCAGGCGCCGGCGCGCCCCGACTATCTCTGCCGTCCCACAGCTCGGATCTAAATACGGCCGAGATGACATTCGCAAATCCAAGGACCTCTGCGCGGCAAGCGCGCCCACGCCGTGGTCCTACAAACGCGCGGTTGCATCCTCAAAATCAATTGAGCGCCTCCTAAACTGCGCGAAGCATACTTGCAAAGTATTGATCAATGATCAGGACTCCTGGAAGGCCCGGGTGTGCGAGGCCGCTTTCAACTCGAATAGCGCCTCGATCATCGCCAAGCTCGATGCGCTCCAGCTTTTCAACGCCCCAGCACAGAGAGGCAAGGGCCGGCTCGCATTGTACTCGGCTCCCACACGAGAATAGCACCGACTGCTCGCGCCTTCTCAGCAATTCTGCGGACCAAAAAGAAGCAGCATGCCCGCGCCGGTTAGCGGTCCTGAGAACAAGAAGGCCCGGCTCCGTTTGATATGCCGGGCAGCAACTCAGTCGCTGGCCAGCGTCGTACGAATTTCGGACGTGCTGATCGCGCTAGGCAGCTTTAGCGGCCCGTGATTTCGGCCGTTTCATGTGCGGTACGCCGGCGCCGATTGCACGCTGGTCCATGGCGCAATAAGGATTGCCGATTTGCTTGAGGGGGTACGGCTCAGTCGCGCGATTGTCCCAGATTACGACGTCGCCGGATTCCCATTTCCAGCGCAGAGTGTTCCGCTGCGCGACAAGGTAGGATTGCAGCAGTTCGAACAGTTTTTGACTGGGATAGCGCTGCAGGCCGACAAAGTTCTGCACGGAACGACCAAGCGAGAGCATACGTTCGCCCGTTTCGGGATGAACACGAATCATGGGATATGTCGTTTCCTGGATCGTTCCGGTAGATACGCCGCCCCATCCGCTCTTGTTGGCTTCGGCGGCCCTCTCTGTCTCAGTGAGATCGAATGCGGCGTAGCTCACAGCCCAAAGGTTATCGGCCAACATCCGCAGGGGATTGGGAAGGTCAAGATAGGCGGCCGCCTTGCTCGACCAAGCGATGTCCGCGCCAAAAGATGGGATCCCTGCGCCCCACAGCATTGAAATTGCTGGGCGGCTGGCACAGAAGACGACCTCATTCTCCATTTGGTCGATATGACTGCCGGCGCGGTCAGGCAGCATCTTCCCGGCTGTGAAGCCTCCCCTTGTATCCACCTTTGTGGGATTCGGTATCAGCGAGCCGAACCGTAGCAAAAAGCGTTGTTGCTGGGCATCATCGAGATGTCCCTGATCACGGAAGAAGATAACCTTCTCCAGCACCAGCCGGTAGAAGGCTATGAAGACCTCGTCGGGCAAATCATCCGACAATTTAAGGTTCTTGATTTCGGCGCCCAGCCGGGCCGCGTGTTTTTGACGATGTCTGCTCGCGAAATGACGTTATCAACGGTCATTGTGACACTCATGACGGCGCCTCTCTCTGTGGATTGCTACAAGCGCCCCGTGTTTGTTGGTCGTGTCAGGTCGACGAACACGGCAAGGCCGCTTTGCGGACACGGATCCGAATTGTCTGACCGTGGGAGTCGCCGCGCCCACAATTAGGCGGCTGAAGTCCAATACACACGACCAGCATCTTAGGATCTCACTCCCTCTGAGTGCGGACTCGGCAATGCCGTCCCATCGAGGACACTCGCATATACGGCCACCAGATCGATCTGCCGCCTGATCAACAGTGCGGATCATAGACGCAACACATGTCCAGTCCATGAAACGAAGCCAGCTTTCTTTTCGAGCTTGCGTGACGTTCGCTTCGTCTAAGAGCTCGTGCGTGGAAACTCCTCCAACAGCGACTGGGTCGCACTCATACCAACCCGAACGGCCTCATCGGAGTGATGAAAATCGGAACTGGTTCGCGGCCTGCGCTTGCAAAGCAGGCAGGAGGACCGCCTCTAAGTGTCATCTATCTATAGATGTATACTACAATAATCGCCATTTCAACGGGTTCAGAACTATTTGTTTGCGACCTCGAGTTGTTTTCATGGCGCGGCTTGTTTCGTCGGCCGATCTATTGGCTTGCTGCGATGGCTTGGACTAGCGGGAGAGCCGTGCAAAACCAGAAGGCTGCAACTTCCGATGCAGTTTAAACTACGGGCTCAATCCCTCGATTTTCGAAATTCGCACTCGGCACGAATGCAGCTCGTCCCGCAGTTTGGTTCTGCCCGAAGACGTAGATTTTCCTTACGGAGTACATGCTGTTTGGCTTCGTGGCAGTTGAGCACACCACCAGAAACAGAGCGCCGACGCCCAGAAATATCGCTCCTCTGAGACAAAAAGGCGTCTTTGCGCTCTCAGACTTGGAAGCCGCAAATCTATGAGCCACAAGACACTGAACGCCACGTCGGACTACAGATCATAAGCCGGGATTTCTTCTCCTTCATGATCGCCGTCTCTTACTCAACTCCATAGTTTGCAAGGACGTAGATGACCCCACAAGACTCGCGCCACCCTTGGCGCGTGGTGCCGAACCTGGCCGGCGACATGGTGCCTGATGGCCTCGACCAGCTCTGGGGGCGGACATCACCTACATCCGCCTGCAGGAGGAGTTCGCCTATCTCGCCATCATGCTCGACGCCTTCAGCCGGCGTGCGGTCGGCTGGGCTCTGGAGACGCACCTGGGCGCGTCTGGCGGTCGCGCTCTCGATGGCGCTGGCGGCGCGCCAGCCGACGCCCGGCAGCCTGATCCACCACTCCGATCGCGGTATTTACGCCTGCGGCGACTACACGGACCTGCTTCAGCGGCACGACATTGCCCCGAGCATGAGCCGGGTCGGGAATCCCTATGACAATGCCAAGGCTGAGATGAAGACCCTCAAACAGGAGGCGGTCAACGGCCAGACTTACCGCGATGCGCAGCATGCCAGAAATGCAATCGGCGCCTTCGTCGAGGACGTGTACAATCGCCAACGGCTACACTCGGCTCTGGCCTACCGGCCGCCTGCCGAGTTCGAAGCAAATTTACCGCGATGCGGAGCTGCTGCGCAGCAGCCCCGCATCGCGGCCGTAACCCATCAAGCCGCCCAGCCGCCCCAGGCGCTCGGCTCCTGTCCCTGATTACCGTGTCTCACATCAGGGGTGCAGTTCAAGCCGCCGCTCCTCATTTCCTCGACACTGGCCGGCCGACGCCCTGATCGTCGGGCTTCAGAATGGCAACTTCCACAGCAAATAGAGAAGCCCAGCAATGGCTCCCCAGAAAAGTATGCCGCGGACAATGAAAGCGGGCGCCATGTTAATCACCGTCTCGCTCAAGCCGCTGCGCCGCGTCGGACGAACAGCAGAACGTTGCGTGGGCCGATAGGTGCTGGCGATCCAGGACACGACTGTGCTGCGCTCTGAACGCGGCAGGGGTGAGTATCTGCATGCCGTATTGGCTCTGGATTAAGGCTTCGACATCGAAGCCGTGCAAATCGAGGATAAAGCGCCCCGTAACCGACTGATAACTGCGACGTTGATCGCGGCTGTGTGTATCCAGCAACTTTTGCACGCCCGTGATGGTGGTCCGGGACCTCTGCGGCCTCTAAGCGATGCATTCGAACCTGAGGACATTCCGCTGCTCGAAGCCTGCTGTGCTCAGCTCGAAGGCAAGACGGAGCGGCAGAAGAATCCTCATCCGAACAGGTCGCTCGCTCGTGCAGCCTGGTTCTGCGCGCGTTACGGCAAGCCGGGTCCGATCGTCATGCTTCAGGGATGGCTGGAGTTCGAAGCCATGAAGCGCGGCACCAACCTCATGATGCATCACTGAAAGACCGAAGCGATGTGTGAATCGAGTAACCCAGAGCGCAGCGTGCCGTGTGTTAGCGAGGAGCGCTATCGCTACTACGGCAGTTCAGTTTGACTTCGGCGCCGTTGCCGCAGGTTGCGCGGCGGCCTGCGGGGTGCGGCCGACGACGACCGTCAGCAGGCCCTGGCCCCAGAGCCGCTTGGCGGCGGCCTTGGCATCATCCAGCGTCACCGCATCGACGATGGCATTGCGCCGTTCGATATAGTCGATCGGCAGCTTGTCCTGCTGGTACTGTAGCAGCGCCTGCGCCAGCTTGGATGAGGTGTCGAGCGCCAGCATCTGGGAGCCCTTGAGGTAGGACTTGGCCTCGTCGAGCTCCTTCTGCGTCGGGCCCTCA
>Ga0214543_1009592_pt1 | contig 14941 bp, 6 predicted proteins | sample CNSS2metaG_FD_160094 | JGI IMG/M metagenome (GOLD analysis project Ga0214543, IMG submission 160094) | Root nodule microbial communities from cowpea collected in UCLA plant growth center, Los Angeles, California, USA - CNSS2 | ecosystem: Host-associated > Plants > Roots > Nodule | place: USA...
TATCCTTCATTACCTCAACTTGATCTTTCAGATGTACATACATTCAATAATAGATTTATTGTTGATGAGCTGCAATATAATAAAGAAGAGATGGCGAAAGAACATGACAGTTTGTTTAAAGCACTGAATGATGAACAAATTCATGTATATCAGGATATCATGACAGCAGTTCTTTCAAAGAAGAGAGGTTTCTTTTTCTTATATGGCTATAGTGGTATAGGGAAGACTTTTATGTGGAAGACATTGTCAGCTGCTCTAAGAAGCCAGGGCATGATTGTTTTAAACGTAGCATCAAGTGGAATTGCTTATTTATTACTTCCTGCAACACTCTACCTTTTGCATCCCACTATTAATTAATGATGAATCAACTTGCAACATAGCACAAGGTAGTCTCAGAGCAAAACTTCTTATGGCAACCAGTTTGATTATCTGGGATGAAGCACCAATGATGAATAGAATGTGCTTTGAGGCATTTGATAGAACACTAAGAGATATTATGCGAAATGTTGATGATGCCAATAATGACAAACCATTTGGTGGCAAAGCAGTTGTGTTGGGAGGTGAATTTAGACAAATTCTACCAGTTATCAAGAAAGGATCTAGGTTTGGTATCATCAAATCAGCAATAAACTATTAAGAGCTATGGATTTTTGTAAAGTGCTAAAATTGTCCAAGAACATGAGATTCAGTACTACATCAAATACTCAAATAGCCAATGAGATCCAAGAATTTGCTGATTGGATATTGAAGATTGGAGACGGAAAAATGGATCTAAATGAAAATGGTGAGTGCATGGTTGAAATTCCAGAACAGCTCCTGATTACAAATACAGATTTACCTTTATTGGCATTGGTTGAATTTGTCTATCCTCAATTTGTGGTTAACATGCTGAAGCCTAATTATTTTCATGATGGAGCAATTTTGTGCCCAACAAATGATTTTGTAGAGCAAGTAAATGATTTCATGTTGTCTTTAATCGGTGGTGAAGAGGTGACTTATTTAAGTTCAGATACACCTTGCCAATCTGATGAACAAGATGAAGTCCAATCTGAATGGTTTACATCTGAATTTTTAAATGATATCAAATGTTCAGGGATACCAAATCATAAACTGAAGTTGAAAACAGGTGTTCCAATTATGCTCTTGAGAAACATTGATCAAGCGAAAGGTCTATGCAATGGCACAAGATTGCAAGTCAACCATTTAGGCAAGAATGTAATCTCTGCAACTGTAATTACTGGAAAAAACATTGGTGACAGGATTTTTATACCAAGAATGGATTTAGTGCCATCTGATTCAGGATTGCCTTTCAAATTTCAAAGAAGACAGTTTCCGATATCGTTATGCTTTGCAATGACGATTAACAAAAATCAAGGACAAACACTTTCTAGAGTCGGCCTTTATCTTCCACAACCTGTATTCACACATGGTCAACTATATGTTGCTATTTCTAGAGTCAAAACCAAAAGAGGATTGAAAATACTTATATTGGATGAAGATGGAAAGGTAACAAACACAACTAAAATCGTTGTCTACAAAGAAATTTTTGAAACTCTTTGACAAAGAATAAATTATAGGTATGTCATTTCTAATTTTGTTTTCATTTCAAAGCTGTTATAAATATATATCAACTTATTTATGTTATGCTCTACCATGCAGGAAAATCATGGTACAAAAAAGGTTGAATAAAGAAGTCGTTGTGTACAAAAGGAATTTGTGTACAAAAGGAATTTATGAAGTTGATTAACAAATAAGACATTCTAGGTATGTAATTTATTCTTTTTTTATTCTTATTTTAACAAAGTAGTGTATTAGTCATATTTTTGTTGTTGGTTGTTGAAGATAACAGAATAGACAAAAAAACATAAAATGAAATAAAATATTAACTTGACATACCACTTTAATTACATTCTAAATTGATTTATTCTATTTATACACTTCAACATCTTTTAAAAACATTAGATTCTCATCATATAGATTATTAAATATCCAAAAACCCATTGCTATTACCACAAATATTACATTTAAAAAAATTTAACGCACGTTGCACGGGTAGAAAGACTAGTATGTGTATAAACTTCAATTGATCAACCCTTTTACAAGACCAATGGAGCCCCTAAATAGGTGATCATGAATGGACTCTTTTCAAATGCAAGTCTCTAAGTTGATTCTACTTCCAACATGCTTGGATAGCCAAAGGTACATGAACTATGGTGGTGAACCTTGCTCTTTACTTTATGCTTTCCTCTCTCCTTCACATGCACCACCTTGGCCTTGCCATGTAGATAGGCTCTAATCCAATACAATTAGTGTTCATCCTCTACTAATTAAGCTCAACCTACAAAACAAACAAAAAAAATAAGTTAATATGTCAACTTAGGTTAAATCAACTCTAATCAACAAGTCAACCCTAATCAAAGGTCAACAAATCAACCAAGGTCAAGTCAATTAAGGTCAAGTCAACTAAGCCAATTTAGAAGTCTCTCTTCTTGTCATGTTTCTTATAACTCTTCTAAAGAGGGCCTTCTATAGCATCATGCATGGTCAAGGATCCATCACCTAGGGTGGTTGTTGTTTCTTCTAAAAGGTGAACCAAGGTTGCTAGGCGTGTGGTGTCTTTGTGGAATTTTATGCATATACGATTTCTAATATTTTTCTATTTATTTTTCAAAAGTCATGTCGTAGCACTTTGACTACAAGAAGTGGCGAGGTTCCTCTGGGGTGGCTCCTTCGGCAAAGAAGAAGGCTAGTTCAGGAGCTCCAGATGTTGTTATGGCCTCTCCAGCCAAGAAACAAAAAGGCTGACTTAGGGACATTGGCCTCTACTCCTCCCAATGAAAGTCTTGCTTCTGCTTCGGGTGCGAGTGTGTTGACGCTTGTGGTAGATCTGATCACCAGTGAAGCCTTGGGTGACCAGGCGGCATCGACCGAGAAAGACATTTTTTAGCTTGAAGGAGCCCTTCGTCTTGAGGGATCATCGTGAGTGCAACCCTAAGTTCGTGTGACCGAGCTTTCAATAAGTGAAGGTCGTGGTGATCCAGTGGAAAGTGCACAATCCTCCAAGTCCTAGGTGTCCAGTGCTTTTGTACAGAGGAGATGGGTTGTCTTTTCTAGTGGAACATGCGTCGACCTCCATCCCATCGCTCTAGCACTTGAAGATGTGAGGGGACTTCGTTCGTCACCATGAGGGCTCATTCCCCACTCCTTATGATGTCGAGCTGATGAGTATGGCGGGCCTTGAGAGTTGTATGGACTCAGCGGAGGTGATGATGGTCCGATGCATGGAGATCTTGCATCACTATAAGGGCCATGTGGTTGAGAAAGGCCAGTCGATGATTAAGCTGGCCAAACTTGAAAAGGAAAAGGCTTAGCTTCTAGCCAAAGTTACAGATTTGGGGGCACCAGGGTAAGCGAATTATCGGTCTGGAGTGCCAAAGGGAGAAGGGGAAGAATTTTCTAAAGAAGAAGGAAGAAGAAATGAAAGATAGGGGTTTATGAAGCCTATGAAATCTATTATAAAATGAAAGTTAATGAAATTTTACCACATATTTGATAAACATGATAATAATATTAATATATTATTTAACCATATTAACCATATATTATATTGGTATAAAAGGGTATTTATTATGTAATCAAATTATTGATATTTGATCATATATTCTGTTAATATGTAGTAATTACACCAACAAATATTTCTGTTAATATTATTTAGTCAATTTAGGTTAATAACTTTGATTGGGTATGGTTGGATTTGTTGGATTGAGTAGGTTCATAGATCATGAGGAGTTTAATTTAATTTGTATTCAATTCATATTATACAAGTTTATATAATAGATATATTATTGATTGCATACACACGCATAATTTTTGGGGTGCTACTTAAATATATGTAGTTCTTTTAGACGATTTTTCAAACTTTCGCGCAGATTTATAACCAATTTACCCAATATTTGGTAACATCACCCTAAGCCTCCATGTGCTTGCATGTCAATGAGCAACTCTGGGAAGTCTTTACAAGAATCATTTCTCTTTAGTTATTAGTTTGGAAGGCATGTATACAAAGATGCAAGCACTAGTTTGTTACACGTAACCACAGTACTACAAAGGGAAAGTGCATAACACCATATATGTAATAAAGCAATGGCGGATCTTTACCGATATTTGTAAGGAAGCCAAAATAATATACTTAAATTTTAAATATTTAATTATTGTTACTAATACACTAAAAATAATATATAATTTAGTATAATGATAATTATAAAAGAAATCACTCATATTTAAATGATTGTCTTTCGTTCCTTGAAATTCTTAAACTCATCAATAATTAGAACTAAAATTTTCTACTATTTCTTTCTCAATGTAAATAACCATATTGTCGGCAAGAACTTAAAAGGGTTCCTCTACTTAAACAATTGAATCATTAGTATCATGATTCATAATATGTGAATGAGTTGAATTTGTCTCGTTTTCATCTTCACGACTAGATTAACTTTTATCACTTTTTAAAAAAATGATTCTATTTTTTTATTCTTCATCAATATACTTATTTTAAAAAAATAAGACTACAAAATAATTTATCATAATCTAATAAAAATTTGAGAGATGTAAATACTTAAAGAAAAATCTATAATAATCAACCCACAATTAAAAATCGGTTATGAAAAAACACATAATACAATATTTTTTCTTCTACATTCATAAAAAAATGAATATTTAAAGACTCATGAGATATTATGTTAATTATTAAACTAATATTTTACTATCAAGCGAGACAAGAGAGAGTTATCTTTTTTTTTCTTCAAGAGAGAGTTATCTTTTTTTTTCTTTAAGAATGAGAGAGAACAAATGAGAAATGAGAACAAAAATAATGAGTATTTTTCTCTTCAGAAACAAAAGAAAACAACTGAGAGTGGAAGACGAGAACAATATGTTAAAAACTCAAAAGACAACAGGAGACAAAATAAAAAAATATTAATAAATTTTTCTATTTTTTATTATATTTGATTATGTATTTTTATTTATTAACATTAACTGTTGTGTTTTTTAAAAGAAATAAAAAGATATTTAATGTAATTCTCATCAATTTTCAATATACTACATATAATTTAAAAAATTTAACTTCTTTTGGTTACGTATAATCTAAAAAAGGATTAATTATGTCCTTGGTCCCCATTTTTGGGTCAAAATCTCAATTTGGTCCCTCTTTTTTTAGCCGTCTCAATTAGGTCCTTAATTTAGTTAAAATATCTCAAAGTTGCTCTTTTTGTTAAATTTGAGTAAACACCGTTAACTTAACAATGACCTGGCATGATTGACCAGTACTGAAATAGTGATAAGGACCAAAAATCAGTGGCGTGGCAACAAAAAAGAAAGTTGATTTAACAATTAAAAATAAATTGAAATTAGGGTTTGTAGCCGGATTTCTCCTTGGCACTGTGTAATGGCTGGATTTGTGGGAGGAAAAGACAAAAGTGTGGTAGAAGGAACTGTCACAAGCACTCCAGCAGAATTGGAAGGGGAAATTGTGACAGGATTTGTGGCAGGAACTGTGATGATGGTTTGTGTATTTGGGGGTGTTATTATAGGAGTGAATGATGTTGGATTTGTGGGGAAACTACATTTGTTGGATTGGTTGTATCATCTAGACTTCTCCTTTTGTGGGTTTTACTTAACATCTCTCTACGGGAGACAGGAAACAATTCTTCCTCTTCCCTTGTGAGTTCCTTACTTCCAAAATCTTTACATTCTTGCGTATGTCATCTTCCACCACATATTCTCATCTCATTCACCTTTCTTTTTTTCATCTTTTTCTTCCCAACACTTTTATTTTCCCTGCCATTCTTAGATATTGTAATAAAGCTATTCTTGGACACTAAGTGACATACATTCTTTCTCTACCAACTTCCAATATTGATTTCTCTACACTTTCTTTATTTTATTTCAAACTCAATTATACAGAGTTCATGCCTTAATATAAGCTATCCCACTTTTTTCATGAGAACAATGTTAAAGATCTATTATTTAAGAAAACAATTAAGTTTCCTAATAAAGAAGTTACATTTAAAAGGTAATTAAGATAACAATATGGTGTTACTAAATATTAATTGATAGATTTTTAACAAATAAAATAATTGTTTTACGGGATACAAATTTTGTGAAAATGGTTGGGTATTCATCATTTTTTAGATAATAATCAATTATAAAAATATACTAGAATAAAGCACTTTACTAAAAGAACAAATCTACAGAATATTGTCTATAATAATTTGTCTAAGTTGGGCTTCTAAAGCTCCTCACTGATCTCGTACCTGTTTCAAATCAAGACCACGCATTTGTTTTCATCTACATATGTTTCTCACGCCAGTTCAAACATTCTAAATTATAGGCAGCTTTTTGAATCTTTTCTAACACCTTTTTTTACTCCTTTTTTAATCTCTTCTAACACCTTTTTTTACTCCTTTTTGAATCTCCTCTAACACCCAACTTTCAGCTTTCCAGATTCGCTCCCACAAATTTATCCAATACGTTATTAAACAACGCTTGAGCCATACAAGTAAAGAAAGGAAAAGAATCAATATGTTTGATATCGTCTTAGCATATGTTGAAGTGTCTCCCCTCTCACGGTAAGAAAAACCCACCAAAGATCACGCAAAGAGTCAAACAACAGAATGATATGGGTCAGATTGTTCTCAAATTCAGCAAGGTGGGAATTGTTACAATCCAGTTATAAACCATAATTTCAATTTATTTTTAATTCTTAAATCGTCTTTCTTTGTTGTTGCCACGTCACTGATTTCTGGTTCAGCATTGACCAACCATGCTAGGTCACTTGTTCAGTTAACGACTTTTACAAAAACTTAACAGAAAGGACAACTTTAAGACATTTTAACTAAATTGAGGACCTAATTGAGACAGTTAGAAAAAGAGGGACTAAATTAAGATTTGACCCGAAAATGAAGACCAAAAGACATAATTAAACCTTTAAAAAAATTAAAAAAAATTTACCATTATATATAAGTTAAAACCTCTTAACATTCGTCCTTGATAAAGGACAACTAAAATAAGGAAACTTATCATGGCCTACTTTACTTTGGGGGCTTCTTCCTACACCACCAAACACTTCTCCTAAACCCCTAAAAAACACACTTCTCCTGTATACCAAAAAAAAAATTAAATTCTCACTTTGTCCCTCGATTAAAAGTAACTATATTTTTATCCTTTGTAACCACTTACTCCCAAGTTTTTTTTCCAATAGATGTCGACATCAGTACCTTATTTTGTTTTATAGATGTCAATATCCAGTACTTTATTTTTTGTTTTTTTTTTTTTATTTATTTTGTCCTATTACAGATGTCGACATCCATCCAAAAAAATGGAAATTTAATAATTTGTTTAATAATTTTTGTCTTGTACACCTCCAATTCATTTACGGATATTGACATTTGTGAAACATTGAACCGGATGTCGACATGCGGTATTTTTTTTCAACCGAATCTTCACATCCGGTGTGCTTTTAAATTTGTTTTCGGATCTCCACATCCCGTCCTCCCACAGTTTTGTTTCATATAGCTTAATTACCTAATCATGAATGTTCTTATACATTGTTAACATTCCCATCTCATTAATAAAAAAGAAAAAAAAAATGCAAAAGGTTAAGCATAAGATGAAGTAACCTTTTAACAATTTAGTTTGTAACTTTTCATCCATACATCTTCATTGATGCAATATTGCAATCTCCTTTGCCACTTATTAACTCACTGTATGATCAGAAATCACATTTCAAGATTTTCAAACAAAACCTCTCACCTACTTTCCACTATCTCTCGCTCCCTTCCAGACATGATATCAAGTGCACATTGCATATACAAATCTTACCATTTCCATTCCTTTCCAATATCTTCCAAACCATTATCATCTAACAAAACCAAAAGATGATAAAAAACAATGTGTTTTGCCTTTCTCAGTAGCACTGTTAGTTTCATTTTTGTATCACCACTTTAGCCGAATTATTATTTTTATTTTTGAATTAAGTCATTAATATATTATTAAAATAAATTTGTCGATGCTTATTTAATAAAGAATGTTAAAATATATTTTTTCTTTCGCAAGAGACCTATATATATAACAGTATATATATATATATATATATATATATATATATATATATATATATATAATCTTTTATCTACCTCCATATTTATTAGCTCAGCAGCAACTAAATTCTGAAAAGTCGCGTCCAGATGTTCTAATGCAAGGAAAGAAAGACAAATTCTATCTGTCTATGTCCCTGTGTCCACCCAAACATGAGGCAGCCCTAAATCTTCCACATAGGAAACACCAAATTCAGAACATCTCATCCATGAAAATATATAAACAATTTTTTCAAGTAAATACCGAATGTCGAGATCTAGTTCTAAATAAATAAATTTTAACAGCACACTGGATTTGGAGATCCGGTTGACTTGTTTAACCACAATGCTTCTCCTTGCATGTTGTTCGGAAGCTCCTTTATCGTGGAAGAACACAAAGGGTAACCCCTAATTTGGACATTGGAACATTGGAGAAAATTAGATCCGGTGACATAAAAGTCGTTCCTAGCGAAAAAAGTTCAACAATGGTTGCATGGAGCTTGTTAATGGTGACAAAAGACAGTTCCGGATGTCGAAATCCGTAGACCAACTCAAAGAAATGGATGTTGACATTTGTAATGTCAAAATTTTCAAAAAAACGCAATTCCAAATATTGACATCCGTAAACCAATTCAATGAACCGCATATCAACATTCATAATGTCAAAAGAAAAAGTTGCAAATGTCAATTTAACGAACCAGATGAAAGCGTTTGTAGCACCATACACGTTTCACACATACCGGATTTGGACATTCAGTACCCACTGAGACAACTTTTTCGTCCAGTTCATAAATCATACATAGATTGATCTAACAAACACACGAATTTAAAATACATACAGTTAGTGGAAGCAAACAACCATGTAAGCCAAGTAAAAATTAAAAGGAGAGTAGCTTGTTGTTTCAAAAGTGAAAAGTAAAAAGGAGAACTTGCACGAATGTGGGGAGAAAGAAAATGAGAAGTTGCATATGTGAGAGTGAAGGAAAAACGGCGTAGAGCTAGGTTTAAGAAACTTGGAAGTGTGCCTATGTCACCCTTTAATTAAATAGGAGAGAGAGAAAAGTTAATTTATTGGCTTAAATACCTTTTTCGTCCTCATTTTTTGTAGTGTTTGTTGCGGATGGTCCTCATTTTGACAGAATGTTTAAAATGGTCATCATTTTTACCGAATGTTTAAAATGATCCTCATTTTCGCAATTCATGTTTTATTTGGTCTTTTTCTGTGACGCCGTTTAAATCAGTAACGGAGCACTGTACAGGTGGAATTGTTTGTATTATGTTACATTGGGGTGTGTTACGTGTACTGTACAGGTGTGGTAATTTAGAAATCTTGCAGAACATCACAACAATCCAAGCACAAACAAACCCAAAAATAGAAATACGAAAACCCTAACCCACGAGCAAACACAACCCAGAAAATCCTAAACCCACTTACCTCGTTAATGATAATTAACGGGAAAATTGAAATGAAGAGCGCGACTGCAATCCAACGATGAAATGGCAAGTATTAGTTGCTTCCTCTGCAAATCCGAGCTCAAGAAAGATGAAGATGAAGAAATCGCCTACAACGATGAAGAGCGCGACTGCAATCCAACTCAAGCCCTAATTGCAAAATTTCCCCAGATTGAAAAGTTAACATTAATTAGCCATCTGTGCAATACACGTAACACACCCCAATGCAACGTAATACAAACAGTGTCGCATGTAAAGTGCTTTGTTACTTTTTTAAACAGCGTCACAGAAAAAGACCAAATAAAAAACGAATTGCAAAAATGAAGAGCATTTTAAACATTCGGTAAAAATGATGACCATTTTAAACATTCTATCAAAATGAGGACCATCCGCAACAAACACTACGAAAATAAGGACGAAAAAGATATTTAAGCCTAATTTATTTTAACTTAGGGGAAAACCAGCCATTTATAAATATTTTTGGATTGCATGAGAACTTATTGGGGGTGCAGGGAGAAACCCCTTACTTTGCTAGGATTACATCCATATAGGAAAACATAAACAATAGGGATTAAAAGCCCAATAACTTCTTGTATGGGGAAGTTACTTTACATCCCCATAAATTTCTTCATGCACCCCAAATAAATTCTTGTATTTTGGAGTGTATAATCAAATATAAATTGTATTCTGAAATTTATATTTTGAAAGAGAACTTTTTTTGTATTTCTAAATAAAAAAATTGTATTTAAAATTATACAATCTAGAATACATTTATATTTTGAATAATATAATTTGAAGTGTAACATCCTGACCGGATATTACGGGTTTAAATAATATAATAGAGAAAAAGATAAATTCGAGTTATTTATTATAACATCATTTCTTATACAATTTAGAATACATTTATATTTTGAATAATATAATTTGAAGTGTAACATCCCGACCGAATATTACGGGTTTAAATAATATAATAAAGAAAATGATAAATTTGGGTTGTTTATTATAACATCATTTCCCAAAAAACACAAGAAATTTAAAACTTTACTAGATCAATAAATAATCTAAAATCCATAAAGTTCAAAACTCGAAATCATATAAAAAATATCTCATGAGTGTTTACAATTTATTTCACAATAGTAAAACATAAAAGCTCCCATGTTATCCCCGCGTACACGATCATCGCCAAACGCAAGCAAATAGGGTAAGCTAACAGGATAAGACATTTATATGTATCAAACAATCACACCAAAGGAATTTCATCCTTTTATTCCATACCACAAGGCCACAACCATGTTAACCGTGTTCTACATCTTCTAGTGATTACCTCTAGGTGTCTTGTTGTCATACCTATCGGCCACAATCGATAGAGCACGTGTGGGAAACCATGCTACAGATCATACACTGTAACGCCAGGTGGAGTTCCCAAATACGAACATAATTCATAACGTCCCAAGACTACCAAACTCGTCACCTAAATACTAAGGAGGGCAATCTATCTGGACTCATCCGTACTGGCCACAACCAGCACACTCACACTGGCGCACTCGCCAACCCGAGCTCAACTCAAGAGTTCCTCGTGTTCATCCGCCATCCCGAACTCAACTCGAGGGATGCCACGAGGCGCCAGGCGTTGCCACTTCCAAATCGCCTAGTGGGGGACGCGTACCACCAGGCGCACAACGCCTCAGAACCACCAACATTTGTAGGCACCGTCGGGTGGGACAGTTGACATTGCCAAACGCACGCACTTCAGAAGCCCACTGATTCTACAGTTATCGCCTAGCGGGACCTCCCTTCCCGCCAAGCGCCACTCGCACCAGGACCCCACTATTTTCTAGCTATCGCCTAGCGGTTCCAATACCCCCACCTGGCGCCACACCAGTACTTTTGAAGTACTAGATTTCAAGCACTTAGAACAACATACAACCCCAAACTTGGACCTACAAATCTATAGCACTTTTACCCCAATTCAGTTGGTTCACATCTATACTATTTACACTCAAATGGATTTGGTTCAAGACCACAAGATCAGTTTCTTAACTATGTTTCTCTATATATTCTGGTTTACCAACTTAGTTCACAACCCCAAAGGTTTCACAAGTTCACACTTCCTGTTTCACAGTGTGTCATCCACGATCATACCACTTGTATACCAACATTTTCTACTATATTACCTAAATCTCCAACCAATCATTAATGCCATGTCCAGTGTACTCAAACTTATGGCTATATCCCTTGTACACCTAAATTTTTAATCCCACATACTCTAATTTACTCATACTTCTACTACAATATGTTTATTATTAAACTCCATCAAATTTCCAATTTAAACCCCAAGTTAATCCATACCATCAATTCATAACTAAACAAATCTTAGTTTTTGTCTAAGGATTCCTACCTACTTTTCTTAAAATTTTCACTTCCATAGGGCCCCACCTTGCCAGTATAGCTACAGAGCCACACAGGGACTCCTTCTCTACTCTATCGCTTGGCGGCACCTAGCCTGCCGTTAGGCGGTACACCAGTTCTAGGCAACCCAGAATTCTGCTCTACACCAGCGAGAATCCAAATTTCCCCATTTTGTACATGTCTCGTAACTTTCTATCCAATGCACTTTAATCATACGCTTATGGGTACTATTATTAAATTGTACTTACAAGTGTTCAACCCTAGAACGAGATTATGTCGGGATCATCCAATTTTTCCCTCATCACCTCATGAAATCATAATTGATCACTCCTATTTCGTCAATTAATGATCTAACTACCCTTTCCACCGATTAAAAATCACCAGAACGGGTCAAAACTCAAAATCGAGTCAAAAGTGGCTAGCATCGCCTGGCGAGTGTTCATCACCGTCAGGCAATTCAACCAAAACCCAGAAAATTGGGTAAGCAACTTGTGTCGCCTAGCGGCTAGGGATGTGCCGCCAGGCAATTCCTCCCTTAGGAACCCAGAAACCACTATAAAAGCATGAGTCGCTTGGTAGGTATGAATAGCCCGCCAGGCGATTTCTGGAAAATTTTTAGAAACTCAAAATTCATAAAAATTACTGCACCCTTAACCTATTTTCCTTAGCTTAATTTGGAATTATTGTGAATTCACCCCTTGATCACCAATGATCTTCCTTTGGCTCTCTCAACATAGCTCCTTGCCGCACTTAATCCTCACAAAACCCTCAATTTTCGCACTCTGTTCTCTAAGCACAATGGAAGCCTTGCCCAATAAAATTTTGGCAAAAATAAAGTTTAATTTGATTCTACCAAGGTTTTAACCCATAAACATGCCAATGTTAAATTCCATGCACAACCATTTAATCAATTCATGTTTCGTGATGACTAATATAATTCTATGATTACATTATTCCTCAACATGATCAAGCATAATTATAAAAATAATTATAAATTAAATAACACATCAATGGCATACATAGGACTTGAACCCAAGTCCCTTCACACAATCAAATACTCTCAACCACTTGAACTAGTACTTTTTCACATCACATAAATTAACATTAAATGTCATAAAGGCTCCTACTATCCACATTTATTAATTATTTATTTATTTAATTAATTAAATTCCACGGGTCTTACATGAAATGCATGTTGAAATTATGGAGGTACATAAAGAAATGGTCCTTGGTCTAGTATTATCTCTCACTCTTTAAATAAAGTTCCACATCCAAAGGAACTTCTTCCTACACCTCCATATTTTCTTCCTACACATACATAAACAAGGTTAAAATTCATTTTTGTTATAAAATTTTGGATTGTCCATTGAGTTGCTGACAGTTACAGCTTTATTACTATTGATGATATTTACATTATTTACATTAAGTATGTAACCCTTGAGTTGTACCCTTTGAGTTGTCTTTTTTACCTATAAATGGGGACTTTTCCCCCTTGATAATGATACACAGAAAAGTAGTCTTTGATGCTTTATTCTCTCTCTTTATTCTTCTCTTTTATTAACTTTATTTTATAACATGTTATCAGCACGAAGGTTATCCAACTGAGTTAATGGAGACGTTAAGTTAGTGGAGACGTTTTCTCTTTAAGGACGGTGATCTAGGTACCTCCATCCAGACTCTTTCTAATCCTTTCTTATTGACAATTTTGTCTTATATTCTTCTTTTATGTGATAAAAATTATTTGACTTGATCAATTTTCATATTTGACTTATTATTATTATTCTTATTATTATTATTATTATTATTATTATTATTATTATTATTATTATTATTATTATTATTATTATTATTATTATTACAACTACTATGATGATAACGATTAATATTATAATTATTGTCTATATTAATTTTATAGTTTTTTAAATAAAATTTGATTATTATCAATATTTTACGAGTCAATTTTAAACAAGTTAAACATTACAAAATTTGGATTTGTGACTATTGATATTAAAAGGAAGAATTACTCATCTTCTTGAGTATTTCACAAATATTCTCAAATTATTTCATGCCTTCTATGGCTAAACAAAACAATGAGTTTTTGTTGAAAAATCATGAGAATAAATTGGTTATGCTTCATTCTTAGAAGTGAATGCAGCAATATCCATGAGACTAAATTTGTTATGCTTTGTTCCCATAAGTGAATGCAACAACATCTAATTCATATTTTCATGGTCATAAAAAAAATTTCAAAGAGATATTTTGTCATCAGAAATGGAACAATAGTGCGAAGAAGGTAATAGAAAAAGATGAAAACAATGACAAATAATATGAAAATATAATTTATCATTGCGGTGGTAAAGGCCATTTGGGTCGTACTTGTCTTACATCAAAGTATCAAAAAAAATAGGGAGAAAAATATAGAAACACACCTTGTATTTATAAAGATGATGATTTTGATTTTGGCCATATGAATGTCACGCATTTTGATATTGTTGTTTATTATGTATTTTTTATAAATTGGTAGAAGAAGTTTCTAGTGATAGTATAAAATATAAATTTATATATTAAATTATTTTTATTATAATTTAATTTAAGGTGAATTTTGTATGACATTATTACTATATAAAATATGCATGTTTGATGTTGGTTATGTATATGTAAAAATCAATTTTTCTTTTGTGTTATGAGATGTATATGTGAAATTAGTTTATAGTGAATATTTATTATTATATATATCTTATATGATAATTGTTATAAAAGTGTGAATGTATAATATTGATATTTTTCTAATATTGGATGTCTCATGAATAACATTATTAAACTTGAATTAGTATTACATAGGGAATATGGATGGTAATTGGAAAGTCATCCCTAAAAGAAGAAATATATATATATATATATATATATATATATATATATATATATATATATATATATATATATATTTT
>Ga0214543_1009593_pt1 | contig 14941 bp, 17 predicted proteins | sample CNSS2metaG_FD_160094 | JGI IMG/M metagenome (GOLD analysis project Ga0214543, IMG submission 160094) | Root nodule microbial communities from cowpea collected in UCLA plant growth center, Los Angeles, California, USA - CNSS2 | ecosystem: Host-associated > Plants > Roots > Nodule | place: USA...
CCTATCATGGTGTACCTGGCGGCCTTAGCCAGCCAAGTTTTGTCCGCATCTAGGGGGGTTGCCGGTTTTGAGGTACTGGATGTAGGGGGTGGTCCAGTTTTGGCTTTGGGAGGGGGTGACGTTGTCAGCTGGGGCGTGGGTTAAATTTTGACAAGTGTGTGCGATGGAAGGCGTAGATAGTGTTTGCTGTAATAAGGATCGGTGACGGTTTTTTAACTTGGTGTTGGCCAATTTGGAGAGGATATCAGCCCTGATGTTGTCGGTCCTTGGGATGTGTTCGATGCAAACTTGTTCGAAGGCGGATTGAATGACTGCACAAACCAGATGGTAATACTATAGAAGGATGGGGTCTTTGATCTGGAATTCATCATTCAGATGGCCTACAGTGAGCTTGGAGTCGGTTTTGCACGTTAATTTCTTGACGCCTACCTCACGGGCCAGGGAAAGGTCGACAAGGATGGCCTCGTACTCGGCTTGGTTATTTGACGTTTTAAAGGCAAAGTGAAGGGATTTTTCAATGAGGATGTTGTTGGGGCCTTCTAAGACGATGCCAGCGCCGACACCTCTTGGATTTGAGGAACCATCTACATGAAGCGTCCACTGGTCCTCTGTGGGTGTGTGCTGGAGATTGTTAACGAAGTCCAAGAGACATTGGGCTTTGATGGGGCCATAGGGTTCATAGCGGATGTTGAATTCTAACAGCTCGACGGCCCATGATGACATGCGTCCGGCTAGATCTAGTTTTTGTAATATCTTTTGGATTGGGTAGTCGGTTTTAACGGTTATGGTGTGGTTTTGGAAATATTGGCGTAGGCGGAGTGCCGCGTGGACCAAAGATAGGGCCAGCTTTTCTACCATCTGATATCTGGTTTCAGGATCTTGCAGCGTTCTGCTCACAAAATATACAGGATGCTGCGTGCCTTCTATTTCTTGGACAAGTGCGGTGCTGACGGTGTAGTCGATGGCTGTGATGTATACAAGTAGGGGTTGATGGGTGTCCGGCTTGTGGAGGATAGGTGGGGAGGTTAGGGTTGTTTTCAGTTTTTGGAAAATTTGTTCGCAATCATCAGTCCACGTGAACCGGGTGGATTTCTTTAAGAGTTGGACTATGGGTTGGGTTTGTTCGGCTAGTTTGGGTAAGAAGCGGGAAATGGCTGTGAGACGGCCAATGAGACGTTGGACCTCCTTAATAGTCGCGGGGCTGCGCATTTCGATGAAGGCCTTGCATTTTTCAGGATTGGGTTCTATGCCGCGCTGGGTTAACATAAAACCAAGGAATTTACCCCGATCAACGACGAATACACACTTATCAGGGTTGAGGCAAAGGTTGTACCAGCGTAGTGCAGAGAAGACTGCTGATAGGTCCTCGGCATGTTGGCGATGACTTGGAGACTTGACAACCATGTCGTCGACGTATACCTCGACATAGTGTCCCATTAGATGGCTGAAAACCTTGTCCATCAGCCGTTGGTAAGTTGCTCCAGCGTTTTTCACCAAGACAACGTTAGAAAGCCAAGTGGTGTACTGAGCTTCTTCTATGAATCCTGCGCTTAGTAACTTGTCGGTTTCAACCTTAGCTGCTAGCCGACGTTCTTCGCCAAGCTTGCATTTTTTCTGGGATATGTAGCGAGCTTCTTTATATATGGATAGTTTGTGGGATGCCACTTGAGGGTCCACTCCAAGGAGGTCAGCGGCTGACCAGGCGAAAAGATCGGTGTTGTTGATGAGGATGGGTGTGATGGTGGCACGCTCGTCAGAGTTTAAACCGGTGCCTAGGTTAATAGAGTGGCCATTGGGAAGCTCTAGAGGGGAGGTTTCCTCAACTGGTTCAAGACGAACATCCCGGCCTACTCTAGGGTCTAGATCTTCGCCGGATAGGGCTATGCTGGAGCCAGGGGGTCGTTCGATGTAGTTGGTTTGTTGGATTGGGAGCTGTGGTCGTAGGCTGGCCATGTAGCATTCGCGTGCCAAGCGCTGGTCGCAATGGATGGTAAGTGATGGACGTCCTTGGAGTAGGAGAGGAAGGAAATCCATGGAGAATGATGAGGAGAAGATGAAGTGCAGAAGTGGAGCTATGGTATGGAAGGTGGCTAGAGGAGATGAAGGAGAAGGTTAGCCATGTGTGCTCTCAAATTAAAAGAAGTGTGGAGTGATCTCAAACACTAGCATCTATTAGCAATTCAAGAGTAACCATTACAATATTTGAGTGGCTCTATTTATAGGCACATGGCCGACCAAATAAAGAGAAAATGCAATATAGATGAAATGCAAATGTAGCTTGGAGAAGAAGCTTGATTGTAGACCATGTGATGTAGTAGATGAGTCTAGATGGTGCCAAGTGGCGTATCACACTCTCCTTGCCCAAGTCACACGCACCATGCTTCCATCACATGCTCCTTGCGTAGTTCATGCTTTGCTTGCATCCAAAAGGAGAGCCACTCTAGTAACTCTCGGCCAATGGTAGCACATTGGGCTCGGCCCAAATGATCCCAAGAAGTGTTCTAGCTTTTATTGAAAGCAAAGCCTAAACAATGGCCCAATTTAAATCTAGACTACTTCCTTCATGCATCATCTCATATTTTAGAGATTTCTTTAGCCCATGTAAATAATGTAAAAACCCCATGATTGACTTGATCATCTTGTGAGAGGCCCATGTGAATCTTTCTCATCATGCTTCTAGTGATTGGGCCTTGATATGGGCTTAGGCTTGTTGATGCACTTGAGCTTGGGCTTGTTGGGGTCACATCAGTAAGGATGTCGCCGGATGGGGAAGGGAACTTCATGGCCAAGTGAGGGGTGGAAACGACGGCACCAAGGGTATTGAAGGAAGGACGACCCAGGAGGATATTGTAGGATGTTGGCGCGTCGACGATAAGGAAGCAGATTGGGATGGTTTTAGTTTGGGTCCCCTCCCAAAAGACGGTGTGGAGGTCGATGTAGCCACGGGGGGATACTTGTTCACCAGAAAAGCCATAGATTGGCTCGTCATATGGGACCATGGCAGTGTCAGGAAGTTGAAGTTTTTGGTAGGTGGCCCAGTAGAGGATATCAACGGAGCTGCCCTAATCAACGAGGACTTTCTTAACAACGTAGTTTTTTATTTCAACAGTGATAACCATAGGGTCATCTTGTTGATGGTCGAGGCTGTGAAAGTCGTCATCTGTGAAGATGATAGGAGGCATACGGCGTCTGTGGTGGAAATGGATGATATGATTGATGGATTGGATATGGCGGAGGTGACTTTTTCTGGCAGAAGAAGTGGATCCTCCATTAGCGAAGCCACCAGAGATGGTGTTAATGGTGTCACGTAGGGAAGGGTCGGCAGGGGTGATATCGGTGCGGGTCAGCTCGGGTTCTTGGCTAATGGGTTAGGCGGGGCATTTGTCATGACGGGATGTGGAGGACGTTTGTGATCGGATCGAGGGGGTGCCGGGATCGAGAGGAGGAGGAATGGTCATCTCTACGGATGAAGCGGCGAAAGTGGCACGGACCAGTTCTTCTATTTTATCCTGGAGTGCTTTGCATACTTCTGTAGTGTGGCCATAGTTGCGGTGGTAGCGGCAATATTTGGTCATATCAGCGTTGGGAGGTGTGGTTGTCTTGCGTGGTGGAGGGATTAGGTAAGCTTGTAGGGCCTCGTCGAGGATGCGGGAGCGGGCTACGGTAAGAGGGGCGTATCTGGTGAAGCGAGGTTGGCGGGGGTGGCTGCATAGTCGTTGCAGAATTTGGTGTGGAGGGTTTGCATTTCCTCCATGCGGACATAGTCAGCTACACGTAATTTGATGGCGTCTGGGCTGGTGGGGAGGGAGCAGGTGGGGTGGGATGGGATGGTTGATCATAGCGGGGAAGGTGGAGGTAAGGTTGTGAGAGGGGATGTGGGTTGTTGGAAAGTATTGTGGGTTGTATGGTGGAACATGTGTGGTGTGTAGGGTGGTGGGTATATTGTAGGGGATCTGGGTGGTAGGGAGGGTAGCGACAGGGGTTGGGGGTGCGGCCCTGGTTGAGTAGATGGGAAGTGAGGGGGATGGGTAGAGGGAATGGGTGTTTGTTAAGTGGTGGTGAAGGTGTGAGGAGTGGGGTTGTATTCGCTTTCTTCCTCCGTGGGCTGGAAGGCCGGAGACCTTGCAGCTTTAAAGGTTTCCTTGGCTTTCCCCTTCAGGTCAGGATCAGCTTCGATCTTTCGCCTCAGGCGAGAGTTCTCTTGTCGTAGCGCCTCCATCTCGTCAGCGCTGCATTTCTTTAGATCTGCGAGTTCTTGCTGCATCTTCGCTTGGCCGTCTAGGATGGCGGCCAGATCAGGGGTGATGCTAGCAGGTCCTGAGGGACCAGCATCCGCCTGCTTGTTCACTCCAGCTTTGCTACGGGTGGAAACCATCTTCAGAGAAAAACGGGTACTAAAGGTGTTCGTCTCGTACCCCACGGTGGGCGCCAATTGTTCTTGCAGAGAACAAATAAGATGAGTCAAGCACAAGCGTCACCTTACCATGTAGTCCGTTATTTCCTCAGTTGGTCTCTTCCCGGTTGGTACATGTCAGCTTGAACCCAGGAAGGGTTACCTGCAGAAGAGTCTCCGAAGCTCAAGTAAGTCAAAGCTCTCAGAAGGTCAAATGAGTGATTAATGAATGCGTACCTTTAATTGCTGGGGTCCACGCATATTTATAGAGCATTAATGATGTCTGATTACCTCGTGGGTCGGGCCTTGACTTGGGCTCTAGCTTGGGCTGTGAGTGGGCCTGGGCCCTAACCCAGGCCCTTAAGACCTATTGAATGCGGGGGCTTCTATTTTCACTAAGTTTATTGGAGTGGTCGGCCTGGGCTTTAATCTTACCGGGTCTGCTGGAGTAGTCGGCCTAGGCCGGCTACTTACCTTGACGGCTTATGTTGGTTATATGAGGTGCAGGTTGTTCCTCTAGATGTTTAGGTTAGAACTGGTACAAGTTAGGCTAACTCAGCCTAGGCTGAGTACTTGGCTGCCTTGTTATATGCATTGTTTACTTATTTGGTCGAGTTTGGCTAGGTCTGGTACACCTTATTTTTTTAAAGGCAATATTTTTTTGGTGAAGGATTTTGTATATTATGTTAAGAAAAAAATGGCAGTAGTGGTTTATATATCTTTATAGTTTCCATAAAAAGTTGCCAAGGTTGTTGTTTGGTCTTGTTATACGTATATATGGCTATGGCTACGGTGTTCTTTTTACATTATATAAGGTTTATGATATATTATAAGCATTGCGGTATCATCATTGCGTTGGTAATTTTATAAGGTATAACAAGTTAGATTAAGAGTTTTGCGGTGTGGAAGCAATCATTAAGTGATGTTCTTGTTAATTATAGGTCCAATGTTTTTTTTTATTTATGAATTAGTGCACTAAGATAAAGATAGAAAGGGTTTTTGTGATTGGAGTTGGAGGTTTGGTATTTTGTTAAATTATTATGTTTGGGTAGTTTAATAAATTTATAGTTATAATTTGTAAGAATCTAGGAACTATAGTTCAGGATTGTTGTGTTTGGTGATGTGAGAGTAAATTAAAATATTTAAGGTCTGGTGGTTATTTTTGCTTTGGGCTAAATGCATTTTAAATGGATGACTATATGCAGATTTTCTTTTATCTACATTGGAACTAATATTGCTTGATTTGCTTAATTTATATAACGAGGATAACTTTTGGGGTTTCGTACTTCTAGTTATTGTTTTATAATTCAGTATATGGTAAGCGTGAAGTATATTATCATTATTATTATTTCCGGTGCATGTAGCGTCTTTTAGTTACTTGACATATATTTGGTTCTTTTTTTTAATGTGAGGGAAGAGTTTAATCAGATGAAGTTAGGGTTGTTTGGCATTTGCTTGGTTGAGTTTTGTTATAGGTGTTTTATCATGGCAACTTTCATCACCTTTATACCTATAAAAGGTGAGAGTTTTATTTTGGTTTGACAACCAATGTGTGTGTCAGTAACTTCTTTACTCAATGGTAGTGGAAGGTAAGTTATGGTTTTTTTGCAAACACAAAAGATTACAAAAAACAAAAAAGAGAAATTGGAGTATAGTTTTAATTCTATTTCTATTAGCAGTATTATATTGATGATATATTAGATAACAACTTGTATAGGTTTTTAGTAAACTTTTGGTAGTTTACATATTCTTGGATTATTATATTAAAGTTAATATAATATAAAATTTTGAATTATTATATTATTTTAAGATAATATAATAATATAAAGTGATTTAGATATTGTGGGTTAGGTGGTTTACAACCCAATTTTGCCTGGCAGTGCTTAGATAGTGTCAGGCAATAGTGCAAAGGTAGGGGTCCATTGTAGATGGATTTGCATGGATGGGTTTGATGGCTTGGTCAAGAATATGCTGGATTAGTTACGAGCGGGGAGGTTCATAACGGAGATGAGAGATGCGTGATTGATGCGGGTGGGGAGGTCTGTATCTTTTGGTACTCTTGTGTGGGGATACGAGCGGGGAGGCTCGTATGTTCTGTGCTCACACTTGAGGCTACTATGAGCGGGGAGGTTCATAATAGGTATTCACGCATGTTGGACTACAAGCGGGCGGGTTCGTAGAGTTGGACTACGGGCAGGGAGTTCCATAGATCTGGACCATGAGCAGGTCGGTTCGTGGAAGCATGATAATCCCTAAGGACCAAGGTTGTGAATGGATCTTTCTCATATAGGTTATGAGATTGGGGTGTAATGTTATCAAGAAGTCAATAAACTAAAAATTGGCGAAGATAGATCGGGTGAGGGTTAATTTTTATTATTTTATTGATTTTATTATTTTTCTTTCTCAGCTCACCCTTTCTGTTTATGTTTGGCGATGATCGTGTGACTTGTCATGTGGGAGCATATGTGAATCCAAGTGAGAACGCTGATGCATAGTGACAGAGCGAGGCTGACAATGGAGGATTTTTCTCTATGTTTTATTTTCATGCATTTTGTAATAAATTTTATGATGCTTTTTCTCTATTATGAACATGTAATAAAGATGGAGTAGTGTGATTGAACTACAACGAGATAAGTTTTAAATTTTCCCGCGCTTCGGTTTTTATATAATGTTTTAATTCCAAAAGAAATTTTATGATATATTCTTTATCTAGTAATATCCATCTAGGGTGTTACATTTGGTATCAGAGCATATGATTTCAAAATGATTTATGGGCTTTGGGGAGTGTGCTTATCACTATTGTGAGATTAGTATAAACCTACTGAATTGTAAAGTTCTTAAAAGTTGTGTTATTGTGTGGTGTGTATTGTTAATGAAATCTTTTTAGATAACTTATGACGGTGTATACCCTATGTTCTAGAACTAGAAAATGGTTGGCAGAAGAGGTAGAAGACATGGTGTCAATAACTCAGCTGATGAAATTGCCCATGCCATTCACAGATTGGTTTATGCTATGCAGCCACAACAAGTGGTGCTACCATAGCCTGCACCGCGACCAGTCACCATGGATGATTTCATGAGGCACAAACTAGCCAAGTTCAATGGCAAGGCCACTCTTGATTACGCAGATGCGTCGATAAGGGAGTGCGACAAGATATTCTGTGTAATAGCTTGCTCAGATGAGAAGAAACTAGCATACGCCACTTTTCTCTTGCTAAGTGATGTGGAATACTAGTGGGTTGGAATGCAACAACAGATGTAGACTAAGGAGAAGAAGCTGAGCTGGGAGAATTTCAAGAAGAGATTCCTGGAAAAGTATTTTTTGGATAGTTCTAAGCATGAGAGGGAGGCTGAGTTCTTGACCTTGCAGCAGGGCAATATGACTATGTAGGCTTATGTTAACAGATTCGAGTATTTGCGAATGTTTTACACACAAAATATCACAATGGAACGGTGTTGTCGGAAGTTTGAGAGGGGTCTGCGACATGAGCTACTCAGGGTTCTGGTACCACTCAGGATTCGAGAATTTCCCCTTTTAATGGAGCAGGCGAAAAGTGTGGAACAGTTAATGGTGGGGCCTAGCCGAGTAGCCAGGTTGTAGAGGAATGTTGTGGAGGCTAGACAATAGAAGAAGCCTTATAACCAACCACAAACATCGTCACAAGGATTGCAATGTTTCTAGTCTGGGGGAGCACATTTGAAGAGAAACTATCCTAGACTTACTCGTAATGCAAAGGGTAATGTCAGAGGGCGAAAGTGTTTTTTGTGCGATCAAACCGGCCACTTTGCAGACAGGTGTCCTAATAAAAAGATAGTTGCAGAGCCACGACCATAGTTGCCTTCTACCGATAGGCCTAGAGCTGCAAAAAGGGTATTCACTCTGACCAATATAGAGGCAAACCGATCAGGTAACCTTATACAAGATACATGTGTAATGATGGGTTAGAATGTATGGGTGCTTTTTTATTCGGGAGCTTCGCATTCTTTTATTTCCAACGCATGTGTAGGGAGGTTGGGATTAAAGGTTTGTGATTTGAGGTGCGAGCTAGTAGTCTGGACATTGGCATTTGGGGAAGTTACAACCAATTCTAATTGTCATGGATGCTTGATCAAAGTGGCAGGCCACAGGTTCGAGGTGAACCTCATTTGCTTGCCGTTGGAGGGTTTGGATGTGATATTGGGGATGGACTAGCTTTCCAACAACCATGTGGTAATTGATTGTGGATGGTGCAGATTGGTATTCCTAGAAGCTGATGGAGTGAAATTGATTTCAACTCAAGAAGTTATGAAGGAGTTAAGGGAGGGAGCTACTTTTTTCATGATGATAGCTCAGTCAGAGAAGAAGAGTAGTGAAGAGCAAATACATAGCATATGTGTGGTAGACAATTTGCATATGTATTTCCTGACGAATTTTTTGGGTTACCCCCAAGTATGGATGTGGATTTCACTATCGATCTCATCCTTGGAGCGGGTTTGGTGTCATTTGCTCCGTATAGAATGGCACCGGTAGAATTGGCAGAACTCAAGAAGTAGATAAAGGATCTGCTAGAAAAGAAGTTTATCAGGCCGTGTGTCTCTCCGTGGGGAGCTCCAGTGCTACTGGTTAAGAAGAAAGATGGGAGTTCCAGACTTTGTGTTGATTACCGCTAGTTAAACAAACTCACAATTAAGAACAAGTACCCATTACCACAGATTGATAACCTATTAGATCAGCTGTGAGGAGCTGCGGTGTTCTCAAAAATTGACATAAGATCTGGGTACCATCAGATTTTAGTCAAGCCAGAAGATGTACAAAAGACGGTGTTTCGGTCTCGTTATGGACACTATGAATATGTTGTGATGCGTTTGGAGTGACCAATGCTCCAGCGATGTTCATGGATTATATGAACAGAATATTCTGATAGTGTTTAGATAAGTTTGTCGTTGTATTTATAGACGACATCCTTATTTATTCCAGAGATCGGGATGAACATGCTGAACACCTGAGAGTTGTGTTGGAAATACTCGGGGAATGTAAGACCCATGAAAATTAATTAATTAAATAATTAATTAATAAATAAATGCGGGTAGAAAGAGCCTTTATGGTATTAAATGTTAACATTAGTGCATAATGGGTTTTTTACGCGGTTCACTTCCAAACGAGGCATATGAAGACGCGGTGGCACTTTTGTAATTTTTTCAAACTTTTATGCCTCGGTTGTACTTAGAATCGAGGCATAAACCCCTTCAAATTTTTATTTTTCCCGCTACATTGATATTTTTAAACTGGTGACAGACTTTTATGCCTCGGGTCAATTCTAACTGAGGCAGATAGATGTTTATGCCTCGGGTCTATTTTAGCCGAGGCATATTTGATTGCTTTTCAAGTGGAATACGCCTCGGGTCACATCTAACCGAGGCAGATAGATGTTTATGCCTCGGTTTAAAATCAACCGAGGCAATAACCCTTCTTAGGGTTTAAAATAAATCGTGCCACTGTTCATCTTCTTCGCGTGGAGCAACAACCATTTTTCTCTCTTACATTTCCTAACGCCATTGTTCCATATCGTAAAGGTTCCTTCTTCCACATAGTAGCAGTTTCGTCTCTCCACCACCGGTCCGCCGTTGAATGAGCCTCCTCCGTCACGTGAGCCTCCTCCATTGTTGTCATCGCAGAGGTTGCAAAATCGCCTCCATTGTCGTCATTGAATCTTAGGTATGTGCTTCTCCTTTTTCAAATCGTAAGACTCTTCTCTGGGTTTCGAATGTCGATGTGTGTGTTGAAGTCGCGATTTGGCTCACGATGGTTAGTCGTGGGATGTTTCCGTTCAGATATGATAGTGAAGAGAGGGTGTTATGCATCGCCGGCGAGATGAATGAAGGCATCGTGAAGTTGTTCCGGCGTGATACGGTGGTCGAAGATGGTGGTCACGACACACTGACGGCATTTAGGGTTTGAATGGTGGCTAGGGTTTCTGATTTGGGAGAAGGTTGAAGATGATGATGTGGCACACTGTGATTGGTGTAGGTGTGTACAAGGATCATGGCTACGTGTGATGCTATTATTGGGTCAGAAAATACTTTTTTTTTAAATCTGCGATGCACATTAGGCCTCAGTTCCCTCTACAACCGAGGCAGTAACCCTCGCATATGCCTTGGTTCATAACCGAGGCATAAACATGTCTTTTTTTACCTCGCCAGCATATGCCTCGGGTGTAAACCCGAAGCCAAAAACTCAAAATAACTGCGGCATAATCTCTTTCCTGCACTAGTGTAATTATGTGATGTGGAAAAGTACTAGCTCAAGTGGTTGAGAGTACTTGGTTGGTATGAGAGGACTTGGGTTCGAGTCCTATGTATGTCATTTATGTGTTGTTTGAATTATTCTTGTTTTGTTTTGGGTAATATAATTGTGACTAGTGAGTGATATTATAGTCATAAGATTATATGAGTGGAAGGTCACGGGTTCAAACCTTGTTAGAGGTAAAATAGACTTTATTTTTGGCTAAATGAAGTTGTAGGAGTGAATGTGAAAGGGCAAAGGAAAACCCAGCAGAAAGGGGCAACCAAGAGAGGCTGAAAAACCCCTATATATAATTAACATTGATTAAGAATTAAAACCATAATTAAGCCCAATTTCGTTTTTAGTTTTAAACCCATTATCAAGACACCTATAAAAGCCAAGTTCTAGGTAGAAGGAAGGGTTTTGGCAGTGTTGTGAACTAGTTTGGAGAGGGGAACGAAATTAGGGTGTGCAAGGGGCTGAAGCAAAGAATTTGGTGAACCAAGGAACTTTACCCTCCCTCAATTGTTAATCAAGAATTCCAAGTTAGGGGAGTTGTCCTTGTGCATTTAAATTAATTGATATGTGTTCTGGTTTTTCGCCACTGTTGTTTCAATTGGTTTTTGTGGTCATGAAATTTGTGTCATATGTGCTGTAATTGGGAGTGCTGGTTGAGGTTTGTTTACACATCCATGATTGGTATTATATGATTAGGAGGGGGATTTGGTATGGAATGTGTCATTGTTGAATTTGGACGTGAAGTTGGTAGTCCATATGAATAGAAACCATGATTCATAGGGTTGTTTGTCATATTAATGTGTTGGTAATGATTGAATGCTATTTGGTATGATTTTGGTTTGGTTTGACATTGTTTTGGGTGAATTGTGTGCGTGAACAGAGAGGGAACTCTGCAAGTCTCGCCCAAGTGAGTCCATCTCGTCTAAGCAAGAGTTGTAGAGCCTTGTTTCTACTTTTGGATCGCGCTTCTCGCTTGGGTGACTTGTGTCAGGATTGAGCGAACGATACTCTCGCTTAGGCGAGAGAGGCTTGCCCAAACGAGGTCGCGATGAAGTTTGCGCGCATTGAGCGTGACTTCTCGTCCAGGCGAGGGGTGTTGACGTGTTGAGCGACTGATACTCTCGCTTAGGTGAGAATGGCTCGCGTAAAAGAGGTGGCGAGGAGACATTGGTGCTGATTACATTGAATCTTCATTCAGGCAAGGAGATTTGTGTATTTGAGCGAATGGGATCTCGCTCAGGCGAGAGGGGCTCGCCTAAGCGAGACAACTTGGTGCAGTCATTGTTTCATGCTCGCTCAGGCGAGGTGGACTAGCCTAAGCGAGGCTGATGGTTTTGCTTGGGCGAGGGTCCCTGGCTTAAGCGAGAATATTGTAGGTTCTATGTCTTTTGTCTGTAGTTTGAGCTAGATTGCTTGTTAATTCCTAAAGTATATGAATTTTATGTTTTGGTTGTGGTGTTGAGGCTTGAAGGGTCTGCCGCTGTTATTTTCTTTTGTGTGTGGTGGTGATCAGTGAACTTGAAGGATTAAGTTCACCCTCCTTTGTGTTTGGGCTTGAAGGACTAAGTCCAATAGGGGTCTAGGATGTGCTTGATGGTGGGACGCATGATGGGCATGGAACTGTGTAGTTCCCGTCGGCTGCTAAGTGGCAAGGAGTCCTTAGTATGGTGATTACATGCGTCGGGCGCACGGTGGGCAAGGAACTGTTATGTTCCCGTCGACGGCTATTGGGCAAGGAGTCCATAGTATTGTGATTGCGTGCGTGCCATGGTTCTAGCGAGGGAGGCTTGGATGTTTTACTACAGACAAGGAGTCTGTAGGGCAGCACTATGAGCATGATATGCTCATAGGGTTGGACCACGAATGGGTTAGTTTCCTGGGAGCAGAGTGAAGTCCCAAGACCTAGTACATGCATATGACTCATGAAGGACTATGAGATCAGAGATGGGTAATTTGAAAATAATGAAATACTTTAGTGAGGTTAACTTCTTTGGGATGGATGAAATATTTATTTTATGTTTTATGTATTTAAATATATGTGCATAACTCACCCTATCTGTGTGTGTGTGGCGATGATCGTATAACTTGTTATCCGAGAGGAAATGATTTGACAAGTGAGCCAGGAGATGCTTAGAGGCGGAGAGCAGGGGCTACCTGGGCTTTTGAAAGAATTTACATATTTTGATGTAATTTTAATTATGATGAACGTTGGTGGAATTGTAATAATGCAATTGCAAATTTTTGAATTATGTTACAATTAAAGTTTTAAAATTCCCGCGTTTTTGGGAAATGAACTTATAATAAATGTGATTTTATTTTCTTATTTTTATTTAATTATTTAAAACCGTAATATCCTATCGGGATGTTACAGAGAACATCAGTTGTACGAAAAATTATCCAAATGTGAGTTTTGGCTAAGTGAAGTACAATTTCTTGGGCATGGAATCTCGGCCCCTGGCATCGCAGTTGACCCTACAAAGATAGAGGCTTGTTGAAATGGGAACGGCCGCAGACAGTGACAAAGGTGAGAAGTTTTCTGAGGTTGGCTGGATATTACCAACGATTTATAGAAGGGCTCTCCAAGAGGGTGAGTCCTTTGACGCAACTCACGCGAAAGGACAAACCTTTCTCATGGACAAAGCAGTGTGAGGCACGCTTTGAAGAAATGAAGAAGAGGTTGACTACAGCTCTAGTGTTAGCCATTCTTGATATGACCAAGACATTTGAGGTGTATTGCAACGTGTCATATGAAGGGCTGGGCTGTGTGTTAATGCAAGAGAAAAGACCAATGGCGTACGCTTCTCGACAATTGAAGATTCATGAGAAGAACTACCCCACCCATGATTTGGAACTGGCTGCTATAGTTTTTGCTTTTAAGACTTGGAGACAATATCTATATGGCTCCCAATTTCGCGTCTTTAACGATCATAAAAGTTTAAAGTATTTATTTGACCAGAAAAAGCTTAATATGAGATAGAGGAGGTGGATGGAATACCTCAAAGACTACGATTTTGAGCTCCTTTATCATCCAGCCAAGGCTAATGTGGTAGCCGATGCCTTGAGTAGGAAATGGGTGCACAAGTCATCATTACTGATGAAAGAGTTGGAACTGATAGAGAAACTATGGGATATGAATCCGGGATTACAACTGGATTCCAATAATGTCATGTGTAGTATGTTAAAGGTTACCAATACCTTTTCAGAGAAAATTCGAGAGGGACAAGGGCATGATGTAGAGCTACAACAGATTGTTGGTTGGCTGGGTACCGAGAAAGGGAAGGAATTCAAGATGGGAACTGATGGCATCTTACGGTTTAGAGATCGAGTATGTGTCCCTGGGAATTAGAGAACAAGGAGGAGGATTTTGGATGAAGGGCATAAAGGTCATCTCATTATACATTCGGGTATGACAAAAATGTATAAGGATTTGAAAGAGTCATTCTGGTGGCCCGGGATGAAAACAGATGTGGCTGACATTGTGGCCGCATGTTTAGTATGTCAAAAGGCTAAAATCGAACACCAGAGGCCAGGAGGTACCCTATAACCGCTGGACATACCCCAGTGGAAGTGGGATAGTGTTTTCATGGACTTTGTAACTCACTTGCCTAGATTTATAAAGGGGCATGACGCCATTTGGGTAATAGTTGATCGACTCACAAAGTGTACTCATTTCTTACTAATCAATCTGAGGATGTCCATGGATAAACTTGCTGACTTATATATTCGAGAGATTGTCAGATTGCATGGGGTTCCAGAAAGTATAGTTGACAAATTTGATATCGCTGTCATTAGGCGATCAAATTACCACTACCTAACTTTAGCAACTTCAGTATTGCCAACTTAGTAGTGAACAAAATAGTGAGGGTTAAGATAACCCTGAGTCGTCTCACAACGAATACGGAATTGATCTCAAATATTTGATTCTTTAAAATGCAATTAAAACTAGCAACTATAAAAATAGGGGGTTTTGATATGCAAAGAAAATGACACGAAAGATTGTAAACATAGTAATAGTAAATAAGTCAATTCCACTGGTTTTTCTAAATAAGATTCTTCATTGATTATCTAGAGATTATTGTTAAATTAATTATTGTTGTTGATTTACAAATCAATCAATGTAAAGACTCAATTCATTTGTTGGCATTCTCACTTTTAATCAAAGTACAGTCTCAATTAAAAGTGAGAATTGTTAGATTGTCCATAGTAAATTCAATCAAAGTACAGTCTCAATTAATTTTACTATGCCTAATCATGTCTATTCCTTTGTT
>Ga0214543_1009595_pt1 | contig 14936 bp, 5 predicted proteins | sample CNSS2metaG_FD_160094 | JGI IMG/M metagenome (GOLD analysis project Ga0214543, IMG submission 160094) | Root nodule microbial communities from cowpea collected in UCLA plant growth center, Los Angeles, California, USA - CNSS2 | ecosystem: Host-associated > Plants > Roots > Nodule | place: USA...
AATTTTGAAACTATATAATTTTAAATAATTTAATTATTTTAATAAAATTTTAAATTCTCTATTCTACTGACATGTTTTGTTCCAAATTGTTTTAAATAATTTGCAAAAATAAATTAATCTTCTAAAAATTGTCTATCTAAACATCATTAATTTTGTTTAAGGAGGAATCTAGAGAAAAAATAAATTGATTGGTACTACTGTGGGGACTTTCATGACAATACTATTTAAATTTCTATGCCAATTAAATAATAATCGACATAGTATAATTTAGTAATTATGTCAATTACAATTTTAACTATTAGGATTGTTAGTTTATCTTGAGGTCATATCGCACTTTGTTCTTCTGTATAAGATGTCTAATCTTTCTTTGTTTGTTTTATAGCTAAGAAAAATAAATTGATTTTTGACAAATTTATTATTAAAACAAAACTTGATATTTATTATTTGTTATCATAAAAACTTTGGGTAACTTGTTGGCAAACCTATATGTTGATTTATGTCTTACTCATTTATGTGTTAACATTAACATCCACATGCATTCCTCATTTACACAATTTTTAAATTAAAATAGAATTCCCAAATTGCTATGAAAATGGAAAAACAAAATTATTCCTATTGTTTAAAAATAGAATTTACAAAAACTAGCAAAAAAATTTTGTGGTAGAATCAATAAAGTTTTATTTATAATTTCCCCTACCAAATCTCGATAGAGCTCAACTCAAATGGATTTGGTTTGAAATTCAACCCAACTTTTGGCTCGATTCGAACTTCAACCTGAACCGATTCGTCTTGACCTTTTTGCTCAACTCAACTCGAATTTTTAGACTTGTGGACTTTTTACGTCCTAACCAATTAGCAATTCCATAACTTAAGAAATTTTAATTTCCTTTTTTAAGTGAATTTCAAATTCTACTTTAGACGTTATCTTACGAGTATTTGATTATCTTTGCTAAGGCTTTTGTGTTTATAATCATGATGGAGCAATACTAACATTTGTACACATGTTAAATAGATAAAAGTATATTAGAGAATCTCTTCAAATTAGTAAATAATTAACTAATTTTAATTTATAAAGAAATTTATTAATTATTTTTCTAAAGTGAAAATTTTTATTAATAAGTTTGTCTAAATGTGTCCAAACAATACATTTATTTTTTATTTTTATTTTCAATCATAAAATGTAATCACAGTGTTAAGGCACCAACTTGAGCATTAGTATTAAAATTTTCTCACTAATTTCATTTTCACAAGGTTTCGCGGGCATCCGTGTGATTTGGATTTCTTCCAAAATGACGATGTCCTTCTCATGCCGTCAGTTTATCACCTAATATATCGCAGTGGGTCCCAAATACCCCATGTGTCTTTCCTCGTTTTCCGTAGGTTTCTATTTCTCCCATGAAACACGACAATGATTTTACTTTGTAAAAATAAATTTAAGTACTATAAGAGAGAAATACGAGAATAAAAATTTAATTTAAATAGTATAAGATTGTAAAGATTTTCTATGATGTCAATGATTGACTTTTACCGCAAATATATTTATATTTTGACTGGTTTATAGGTGAAGTAAATATAAAGAAATGTAATATTATATGAACAAAATGGACTTCTCAATAACTTTTGTTTTTCCAATGAAAAGAAAATGTAGTTTATTTCGTTTCAGGTTGACAAATTCTCACCTAGTTTTTTTTATTTTATTTGTCATAATTTATTTTTTTAAACGATGCTTCCTTGATCTATTATACTTCAGAATTCCAAACATTCTTAATTATATCAAATTATATTTTTACATTGACTTCAATTTTAATTATTTAATTTATTTGTTAAAAACTTTCCATTTAAATTTATATTGAACCATAAATTTGTTTTAATTCCAAAATAAATATTTTATGAGGTAAAATGATCATATGTATTTGAGTTTTTGCCATTGAAATTTGACTTTGTACTTGATTAGCAAATTTAAGTCTTTACAATACTAATATCATCACGGTTTTCTTTACCTTTCTCTTCTATTCTCTTCCATTTATCATATATTTGAGACAATCAAATACTTCTATAAAAATACTATAAAAAATTACACTTGCACAGTAAGAAACATATAATCCTTCTTACCTTTTAAACATACACAATTTTACATTTTTAATAAAACTATTTTCACTTATTTTACATTTTCTTTTGAGGATCAAATTCAATAGATATATTAACTTTTAAATATACATATACACAATTGAGAAATAAAAGACTAAATTTGCATTTTCTTTTGAGGATCAAATTCATCTATGTAAACATATCTGAACTTTGATATGTGTAACTACAAGATGGGGGATTATTTTCAAATATTATATTATGTTTTCAGTAGAAATAAATTTCCTTATCTGTAATAAAATTGTAATTTCCTTTTCTTATAGTTTTTAAAATTTTTGTTGTTACAAATTCTTATTTGATTGTAATTTTAGTGTACCGCACCTAGTTGGCCTAAGCCGAATAATAGTAGATGTACCATACCTGGTCGGCCTCCGCCGAATAATAAGTAAGCATCATGTGTATGCTAAAGGTACCCGGACCAAAACCACTAAGAAGCGACGCTGATCTAATAAGTCCAAAACAACCATAGCGGCCTAAGCCGTTAAAGGGTGACCGGCTCAGGCCGACCACTCTATACAAACAACCAAGAACTTAGTAAAAAACATAACATTCCAATACAAGTCACAAGTCACCAGTCTCCAACAAACGAACTGAGGGCTTGGGCCTTAGCCCAGGCCCACCTACGGCCCAATCAAGGGCCCAGCCCATGATGTGGTCAGACATAATTAATGATCTATAAATACGCATGGACCCCATGAATTAAAGGTACGCATTCATTACTTCCTTAATCACTTGATTTGACCTTTTGAGAGCTTTCGCTGACTTGAGCTTCAGAGTCCCTTCTACAGATAACCGCTCCCGGGTCCAAGCAGACATATGCCAACTGGGAAGAGGCCTACTGAAGAGATAGCGGACTATATGGGTAAGGTAACATTTTTGCCTAACTCATCTTATTTGTTCTCTGCAAGAACATTTAGTATAGGAAATTTTGATTTAAACTTTAAGAAACTTTTATATTGTAATTTTTGAATGAATTTATTTGGTTGTAGTATAAGAACAGGAAATGAAAAAGAGTGTAGACAATATACAGAATTATGCAGAATCTTTTCAAAGTTTGCAATTTGAACAGTAAAAGAAGTCTATTTAAAGACCCTCACTCCCATAGTTGCAATTGTCACCTAAAGGCTATTGCAGAAGAACGGAGAAAATGCTAAGAGAATTAATTTCAAAATGGATTTTTCAAAAAAATATTTCATGTTTTTCAAATCCCATTTCATATTGGACGTTTTATTCTGGAAAAATTTGCTCCGGAAATATTATTTTAAAGATTTCAAAATCTTCGGAAAGCCTAGTCCAGAATTTATAATTCCAAAGTGACTTTTATACAAATAAAATGGTCATACTAAAAAATTGAAGAGATGCTGGAAGCAATTACCTAAAACCTTTTGCAAACTTAAGATAACATCAAACGCACAAAATAAAAATAAAGACAAGGGCGATGCAGCTCAATCGAGACGAAAATTTCTAATTAGTGACAAAATTCTTAAAGTTGATTTCAGATTTGAAAAAGGAGTAATTTGAAGTAGAAGCTTTAATGTGTGAAGACTTGTATTGTAACAATAAACAAGAAAGTGCAAAAGTATGTTGTCTTAAAATTGAATATAATTTAATAATGGTTTAAATAATGAATGTGCTGGCTTGTTTAGCATTCATCAATTTGGATAGCAGACATCGGCACTTCAGAGTTGATAGGTTCATCATCATCATGATCATCATCATCCTCACCCTGGCTGTCTTCAGAATCCATTGAGGCTCCCTTTTGGAAGTAATCAATTTTGAAATCGTAATCACCATCCACGGGATCCGAAGAGGCTGAAGCTTTCTTAGCCTTTTTTCTTTTCTTTTTCTCTACGCGCCTCAGTTTTGTATTAAGCATATCGTCCGCAGTATATAATTTTTCATTTTGCCTACTTGCTGCACTGTTATCCTTCTTCTTCCCACCATAATCTTCCATGGCTTCATCCACCTCACCCACATTTCCAGGACCTTCACCTTGGTTACCTGACTTGGTTTCTATCTCATCCTACAAGAGAATGTTTTAATTAGAAAGTGTGAAAACACTAAAATTCCAAGCATACGATTGATATCAACAATAGTCAATTCTCTAAACGGTTTCAAGAAACAAACCTCCAACATCATTTCAGTAAGATTGAGAGGGTGACTTGAAGGAACTTCAACAACATTGAAGTCATCAACAGATTTAAGGCTCCCAATATGAAGATTCATTGTTGTAGACTTCATCAACGTTAAACTCTTTTGCAAATTCAGAAACTATCTTCGCCTCTGAAGCTTCACCTTGATCCCTATTTGGGAGCATGGTATAATACTGAATTTTACCTGAAACATACAAACAAAAAGAGAAATTTATGCATTTAGTTCTTTCTCAATTTTAACTTCAAAACACAGAAAAGTAATCGGTTCTCTAATCATAATTTAAGAAATTCCATGCATGCGTACCCTCGTTCCAATCATGAAGAACGATTCTTGCAGCAGTAGCAACGTCAAATTTTCCACCCTTCGTGCGCTTGCCCTTAGCTTCAGCTACCTTCAGCAGAAAGTCGTCAACATCACCTACACTGAAACTGCGAATTTTGTACAGAGTTACCAGCTGCTCAAGCAGACAGAGCTTTAGAATTTCCTTCACTGCGTTGTCCAATTTAAAAGAAAAGAAATAAGTCTTTCAATTTACTTAACAAGAGTCAGTACAGCTTAAATCAAGATTTTCCATAAATAAAATAATTGTATCATGCAAACTTCTAAGTGTTTTAGAAATTAGAATTCTCATTACTGAATCAAACATTGATTTATATCTAAAACAAGTTAACAGGAAACATAATCCAATAACCCGCACATAGAAAAATCCAATGTTCTACTACATCACCTATCAGTTGCACTTTTAAAACCTAACATAACTCCATTTTATAACTAGGATAAGTGACAAGATTTAATGAAAGGGTGTTATTATCACCGACATCCTGAGAATGGTTAGATCAAACCACACACAACTATATAGTAAAATACAATGTAAACATCCAACGACCCTCGGACTTACCTCATCCTGAGAATGGTTAGATCAAACCACACACAACCATATAGTAAAATACAATGTACACACCCAGCAACCCACGTACTTACCTCATTCACACCATCATTGTTAACACAGAAGTAAAGGGAAGTTGTAAAGAGGGAACGATTCTGAAAATAATTGAATTTATAATTGAAAGTCATTCTATTTGAGAAAATGGAGGAAAAGGAGACAAGAAATTTACACAAAAAAAAACAGATGTTAAATTAAAATGTACGATGGACCAATAGCACTTATGCTTAAAAACAAATATAACATAACACGTTTAAAGACAAAAAACACTCTCTTATATATAGCCACTAGTCAAACCAAATACACCAAAAAATAGCAAATACTTCAAACTTTTGTAGAATTGAATAGAATTTCTTCAATGTCACAAGTTCATTTTCTTTTACTATTTTTTCATGTAAAATACCTATAAATCTTCTACCATTCATTTCGAATTGAATTAATGCAAATAAACACCTGAAAAACCAGATAATAAGAGGAGAGGGAATGACTTGGTATACCTGGGCTAATAAGATCTAACTTCTCAATCCTCTTGCAATTTTTTAAGGCAATGGAAGCATCATTTTCTTGAGACTTCAGCATAACAACACCAGGACAATCTAGCAACTTAACATTTTTGTCCAATTGAACCTCTTGCATTGACCTTGTTAACCCCGGAGTAGATCCAACATTGACAACATGAGACCTTTTCAAACTATTAATAAGACTACTCTTACCCACATTGGGCAAGCCAATCAAACCCACAGTTATTGACTTCTTGATCTGTCAAGACAAGGAAGCAAAACAGCAAAAAAATCAATAATTTACAATTAAAGGACAAAAGCATAAAAAACAAAACAAGTAATAGATAAGAAATAGACATTATAAAGACTAGAAAAAAAAACTACACCAAGGAAAATAAAAATTAAGTCATATGCAAAATCCCCAAAAGGTAGCAATGATAACCCCACGAAGATCCACACTAAAGCATATTCTTCCAACTTAAAAACTGTATATTTAGTTTTCCTGTGATTGACCAAAAGTTGGCACATTCATGCACAAGCAAACAAATGTTAGAGATCAGTGTCACCTAGATGACTAAATATTTGTGTTCGTTGTGTGTGTGCAAGCTTTTAACTAGGCGCAAACTTCACTTTTTTTTAGAGTTAAATTAGACCTAAACAGACATTTTTACGATTCTGATTCTAAAAATAAAATATATTTGGATAATAAAATCATTTTCAACGGATAAAATAGCACCAACACTACAAAATTAAGAAAAAACCCTATCTAACAGAATTGATACTTATCTTACAATAGAAACTATGATTCAGAAAAAGGCATCAACAACATAGAGAAAACCAATGTCAATAATTCTCAAGTCCCAATAAGAGGTGATATTATTTTAGGAGCAAGTACCATAGACATAGGGTTTAGTAATAATTTAATTTCTACTGACATGTGAAAAAAATAGCGTGATCTACCACTTTATTTTTCTTTTTGATTCGGTGCACACGACACATCCACCTGCAAAAGATGCTTCAAATTGACTCTAAATGTAAGAACAAAAAATGAAAACCAACTCACTTAGGTTCTTCACTTCTCCTTCAGTATATATACTATGAATTATTTGCAAAACCTTCTGATTTTATATTTGGTTCAACATTTAGGTTTGCCAATTTGACAACATTAAAGTTGGTTTTTCCAGTGAAGGCGTCCCTTATTGTATAATTTTCATGTCAAGATATTGTATCCAATGCACATTAGCAACATCATATATTTAAAATGTCCCAGGCTGAAACAAGGAATGAATAGTAAGTTCCTAACTGCAAGGAAAACAGAGATCACAAAGGACTCTTTTCTTAGTAGCACCCCTATCTTTCCCACCTCATTTTGAAGGAGTTCAATAATGATAAAACAATTACCCTCTCCTTGCGTTCAGCCTTTTGCTCCAATTCCTCAATGGCGTTCGCTCTTCGAGCTTCAAGGGCTTTGAGTTCCTATTCCTTAAAGGGCCAATCATTGGGAATACCAAGATCCTTCTCAACCTTCTTTTTCCCACTCAATCGAAGCTTCTTAGCTTCCTTCGCTTTTTGTCTGTTGTGCTCTTTCACCTTCCGTATCACCTTGTAGTTCTTCTTCAATGAAACTCTCTTACTCTTACTCTCTGCAACGCAAAAAATTCACAACAATAATAAAAAAAATTAGACAAACAAAATCAATGCGCACTACTGATATCAAAGAACGGGGATTAAGATTTCCTTACTCTTGCTCTTCTTCACCATAGTGTGTTCTCTACCGTCAGGAGTAAAGAGGTGACACGTCATAAGAAAAAAGGAGAGGGAGAGATGAAGCCAACAGATTTTGGAAGAGGCATGGAGAGAATAAAGAATAGGGTGAAGGAGTGTGTTGTATAGTTTGTTATTTAAATTTTAAAAGGTAAAACTAACCATATTAAATCTGATATTCAAAAAAAATTGTTATTTTGATTTTATTATTTGTTATGAAATAGTGATATAAGATAATTTTTTATAACCTCATCGTTTAATTTATATACCAAAAAGTGAATTTTAATATGCCTAGATTTTTTTTATAAAAGAATGTACTTAAATATATTATAAAAGGAATCTTAATGTACCAAAAATTTTAGAAGGGATTTTCTTAGGCTAACTTAAGCCGAATTTTTTAATATTTTGTGCTTAAATAATTTCGCACGTGCTTTTGATAAATACTAAGTTAGTAGCAAGGTTATAATTTATAAATTTTTTTATTATAATTTAGTATATAATTATCTTCTATCATTTAATATTAAAATATAAAGTAATATAAATATATCTATATATATATATATATATGAATATTATTATATTTTAAAATTATGTTACAAAAATTATTATATGAATATTATTATTTTTAAAATTACAAAAATATTATCACATATCTCTTTTTCGTTTAAATTATTAAAATACTCTTAATCTATTATATATATATATATATATATATATATATATATATACTTTCTATTATTTATTTGTTTTAATTATCTGACTTATCATCTTCAATTCAAGATATTTTTCGTCTTATATCACAATATTATTATTATTATAATAATAATAATAATAATCGTTATTATTATTATATCTTACTATTATATATTATTACTATTAGTATTATTAACATTATTAGTAGTAAAGTTATTACTCTTATTTGTAATATATAATATTATTACTATTATATATTTTTGTTAGTAATTACGTCTCAATTTTTATTAGATTATGATAAATTATTTTTTTTGTCTGAAACTTAAAAAATAAATAGGTATATTGATAAATATATGATTAGTTTAAAATCTCACTCCAATATTTCATTGTTGATGTTCATATCCATTCAAATTTGAAGGATTTGTATACCATTATTGAATTATGTCAATCTTTGACAAAAACAAACAAATTAAAGATATTTTACTTTATTGATTATCTAATTCATTTTATTTAACTCTTAATGTTTTATTTTCTATAACGAAGATTATCAAAACAACATTCGGAATAAGATGAAAGATGAATTTCTTGAACACAATATGGTTATTTACATTCAAAAAGGAATAACTGGAGATTTTTATTCCGAATAAATTATTCATGAGTTCAAAATTTTTTACTATAAATTATTTTGGCTCCTCCAAAATTATTGGTCAAGATTCGTCACGAGTTATTATTATCAACTATAATTAATAATCATTATTACTATCAACTATAAATATTATTATCATTATTATTAATTATAATTATTTCTATTATTATATTACTAATATTATTATACTACTATTATTATTATTAAGAACTATAATTATTATAATGGTTATTATTATTATTATTATTGTTTTTATTATTATTGTTAGATACACATTTTACTTTTACTTTAACTTACTATGTAGGAATCATGTTTCAATAACTTATCCTTTTTATTTGTTTTGTTGTTCATTTATCTTTCCATTTGAACAATTATTTCAATTTAAAAAATAGTTACTAAACTTAGCAAAATAATAAAACTGAAAATTAATTTTTTTATTATAAATAATTATTTAAATTTAAAATATAATAATTAAGAGGAATAAATTGATAAAATAAAAAGGACACCAAAGATGTTTATCTCTTTATATATGTAGTTGTATTAATATTATTATTATTATTATTATTAGTATTAGTATTATTATCACTACGCGATATTATTATAGTGGTATTATTATTATTATTATTATTATTATTATTATTATAGTTAGACACATATTTTACTTTCATTTACTACGGGATCATATTTTAATTACTTGCTCTTTGTATTTGTTTTGTTATTCATTTTATCTCTATATCTTGATATTTTTTGAATTGAAAAAAAAAAATAGTTACTAAAATTAGTAGAATGATAAAACTGGCTAATAATTTTTTATTATGAATATTTATTTAAATTTAATAAATAATTATTAAAAGGATAAAATTGTAAAAACAAAAAAAGGACATAAAAGATGTGTATCTCTTTATATATTTAGTTAGTGTATTATTATTACTATTATTATTACTAGCGTACACATAGGCGTTATCGTGCCTGTGTATACGCATTTTTTAAATATGAATGATAGTATGTTAGTAAGTGATAATAGTGTAATGTTATTAAGTTAATATATAAAATAAATTTATATTTATTAGCAATGAAGTGAAATGTTAAAAATAAAGTGAAATGAATAGAGAAATTAATTGTTAATGAATAAAAAAAAATAAACAGTTTTATAAAAAATAGTTAAAAATAACCGTTAATTTTAAAAAATTTAATAAATAATTATATTATAAAGGGTAGAATTGATATTATAAGATGTGGACACAAAAGAGGAAATCCTCTTTATATATTGTTATAGATTATCACTGCGGGATATTATTATAATGATATTATTATTATTATTATTATTATTATTATTATTATTATTATTATTATTATCACTACGTGATATTATTATTATTATAATGGTATTATTATTATAGTTAGACACACATCTTAATTTTATTTCATATTTCAATTAGTTGTCTTTCTTAATTGTGTTGTTGCTGATGTATATATCTTTTATATATAATTATAGATTATTAGTATGTCAACTTTAGCCTTGGTATTTTGCATTGACATTAATATTTATATCATAAACATTATTATTATTATTATTATCATTTGTTTATTATTATTAGTATCATTATTATTTTTATTATTATTATTACTATTCATAGTGATGTTATTAGTATAAGTTTTTTTTTTAATTGTAAAAAAATGTTATTATACTAAATACTTTTGCTAAATAGATTTTTAATCTTTTAAAAATTTTATAATTTATAATTTATATTAATACTATTACTATTATTTTTAATGGTTAAATAAATATAATAACAATTATACTATTATTCTAAACATATTTGAAATAAATAAAAAAAATGTGCGTACACGCACGGATCATATACTATTATAATTATTTTGTAAAATCAATTAATTGCACCATATTGTGATATTAATTTTATTTATTATATTTAAAACACAATTTACAACTTCATTTCATTAATAATAACATTTACAACAATATAACTTAATTTTCATGATATTTATTATTATTTTTTTTATATTATTGTTATTATTATCAATTATAACTCTAATTATTGTTATTATTATTATTACTATTATCAGCTCTAATCTATAACAATATATAAAGGGGATTCCCCTTTTTGTGTCCACATTTCAAAATATTCATTTTACCCTTTAAATATAATAATTTATTAAATTTTTAAAAATTGACCGTTATTTTTATAATATTTTTATAAAATCGGATGTCTCTGCTTCTTCTCTTCGTCTTTATTTATTAATGGTTATTCTTTCATCTGTTATCATATATTTCACTTCATTTTTAATAAATATAATTATAATTTCTATATTAACTTAATAACATTATAATATTATCACCTACTAATATCATAACACGCATACACACATGCGCGATAGCGCATGTGTTTACGCTAGTTATAATAATAATAATTATTATTATTATTAACTATAATTATGGTTATCAACTATAATTATTCTGATCAGTATTACTACCAACTATAAGTATTATATTATCATTATTACCTACACTTATTTTTATTATTATATCACTATTATTATTATTACTGCTACTACTATTATTATTAATTAGAACTATAATTATTATAATAGTTATTATTATTATTGTTTTTATTATTATGGTTACATACACATTTTACTTTTACTTACTATCTATGAATTATGTTTCAATTACTTGACCCTTTTATTTGTTTTGTTGTTTATTTATCTTTACATTTGAATAATTATTTCAATTTTAAAAAAATAATTACTAAAATTAGTAAAATAATAAAACTGAAAAATAATTTTTTTATTTTAAATAATTATTGAAGTTTAAAATATAACAATTAAGAGGATAAAATTGAAAAAACAAAAAAGGACACCAAAGATGTTTATTTCTTTATATATGCAGTTGTATTATTATTATTTTTTTTTATCACTACGCGATATTATTTTAGTGTTCTTATTATTATTATTATTATCTATTATTACTATTATTGTTATTATTATTATTATTATTAGTAGTAGTAGTAGTATAGTTAAACACACATTTTAAATTTATTTACTATAGGATCATATCTCAATTACTTGCAGTTTTTATTTGTTTTTGTTGTTCATTTTGTTTTTATATCTCTGTAATTATTTGAATTAAAAAAATAGTTACTAAAATTATTAAAATGATAAAATGGACAAATAATTTTTATTATGAATAGTTCTTTTAATTTAACAAATAATAATTAAGAGGATAAAATTGTTTAAACAAAAGAGGACACAACAAATGTATATATCTTTATATACGTAGTTATTGTATTATTATTATTTTTATCACTACGAAATATTATTATAATGGTATTATTATTATTAAATTAATTTATTACAGGATCGTATTTTAATTACTTGTCATTTTTATTTGTTTTGTTGTTAATGTATATCTTTATATATAATTATAGATTATTATAGTTGACATCAGCGTGAGTGTTAGCATTAATATGAAAATTTATAGCATAAATATTATTATTATTTGTATCATTATTATTTTTTTTATTATTATTATTACTATCATAATGGTGTTATTATTATAAGAGTGCTTTTTTTAATTATAGAAAATGTTGTTATACTAAATATTTTTGCTAAATAGAGTTTTAATATTTTAAATTTTTATAATTTATAATTTATATTAATATTATTATTAGTATTTTAATGGTTAAATAAATATAATAACAATTATATTATTATTCTAAAAAAATTTAAAACAAAAAAAAAACAAAATAATGTTCGGATCGTAGACTATTCACAACGAGATATTATTATAATGGTATTATTATTATTAAATTAATTTATTACAGGATCGTATTTTAATTACTTGTCATTTTTATTTGTTTTGTTGTTAATGTATATCTTTATATATAATTATAGATTATTATAGTTGACATCAGCGTGAGTGTTAGCATTAATATGAAAATTTATAGCATAAATATTATTATTATTTGTATCATTATTATTTTTTTTATTATTATTATTACTATCATAATGGTGTTATTATTATAAGAGTGCTTTTTTTAATTATAGAAAATGTTGTTATACTAAATATTTTTGCTAAATAGAGTTTTAATATTTTAAATTTTTATAATTTATAATTTATATTAATATTATTATTAGTATTTTAATGGTTAAATAAATATAATAACAATTATATTATTATTCTAAAAAAATTTAAAACAAAAACAAAAAAAAAATAATGTTCGCACGGATCGTAGACTATTGTAATCATTTCGTAAAATCAATTAATTGTATTATATTATGATATCAATTCTATTTATTATATTTAAAACTGAAATTATTATTGCATCACTTAGATTTACTATTTTATTACTTTAATAACAACATTTACAACAATATAACTTAATATTCATAATATTTCATTACATAATATTTTCACTATTTTATTATTTTAATATACAAAATAAAACAAATACGCCTCGTGCGGTGGGTACACACAAGTCTAGTTTTAATTTAAAAGAATACTTATTAAGAGTAAATCTTTTATATAATACCATAAATGACATTGTAAACATTCAAAAGTGATTTTTATTTTCCAATTTTATACTACATCACATTCTCTCAATCACCTTAACATAAATCTAACGAATATTAACTCATTTCATATAAAATTAAAATTAAAAATTAAGAATCGCCGAAAATTTTCACTAATATTTAGATAAAAAGTCAATTGAACCTAAATTTGAAATAAAAGGTAACGATTGACCCAAAGAGTAACAAACAAAAATTAATGTTCCAGTTCCATATATATATCTATAATAATATATAAGAAATATTTTTTTTTATCCATATTTTAAAATTTCAATTTTATCCTTTAAAATATAATTATTTATTAAATTTTTTAAAATTATCCATTACTTTTACAAATTATTTATAAAATTGTCTATCTCTGTTCTCTTTTTCTCTATTTATCAATTATTATTTTCTCATTTTTTTAATATATTTTACTTTATTTTTAATAAATATAATTTTATTTTATATATTAACTTAAACATATATTTAAAACATACTATGTACAAGTGCTGTATTTACACTGGTTTTCATATATATACTTTGTTGTTTTGTGTCCGATTGAAACTACCATAGGTAACATGGGAGATTCCGGAAGTCTGGAACGGTTGTTAAATGATCATAATATGGCCATAGAAAAACAATTTTAGATTGAACAACGATGTAACAGGTTAACTCTGTGTGTATCATTATTTTTAAGTTTTATTTATTATGCTCACATTATATGTGAAGACTTATCATGATTTTTTTTTATGCCTTAATTAATTTTTTTCAACGCCATCCTAATTAAATATAGTTTCTATACGAATAGAAGTTTTGGGTCTTCACTACCTTTAATTCTGTCAGTTATATTATATTGCCTATAATAATCTTTTGTCAAATTTCTTTAATGGATTTCGCCTATATTATAATTATAAATTGAAGTTCATAGTTTAATTAATTATTGTTGACATGAGAAGCCAAGGTGGTTTGCTTCTTGAAGATTTGATGAAGATTGAATGAAGCTCTTTTGAACTATCTTGAAGCCATAAACATTAGAATGAAGCCTACATTGATGAAGGAAAGGAGATTTGATGATATCCATGGTGATCAAGGCTGAAACATGTGCTCTCCATGTAGTTACATCTTTAAGAAAGTGTACTTGTAGTTTGTAATTCATGTTGTAGACCTTAAAGCATTAATTAGATGTAGTTTGGTCTTTGGTGTGTTTTTAATCTGTTGAATGGTTTTTCAACAGGTTAAAATGTCTCTTTTAATCTGTTGAATGGTTTTTCAACAGGTTAAAAGGTTGGCTGCAGTAGTCTTAAACTGTGATTTTCGAAAGAGAGGTCAGTTGATCATTTTAGAGCACGATTTGGTTCTGGAAACTTGTGGAAACTCTCTCCTTCGTGATCATAAGTGTTGCAGCTGTTGAAGATTGATCTTGGATCAATTCTTGAAGCTTTTGGCTTGGTTTGAAGCTTGGAGAAAGTGGTTTGTGGTAGGCAAGGTTGTGCTACCACTGAGGTTTGATCTTTCTCAAGCT
>Ga0214543_1009610_pt1 | contig 14911 bp, 7 predicted proteins | sample CNSS2metaG_FD_160094 | JGI IMG/M metagenome (GOLD analysis project Ga0214543, IMG submission 160094) | Root nodule microbial communities from cowpea collected in UCLA plant growth center, Los Angeles, California, USA - CNSS2 | ecosystem: Host-associated > Plants > Roots > Nodule | place: USA...
ATGAATTTAGTCCTTTTAACCAAATTTTGTTAAGTTTATCTAACGTTTCAAGTGCATTTCATGATAATATTTAAATTATTTACACTGTTTGACACATTTTTGCTTCAATGTTAACTTAAATACTATCTTGAAATGTGTTTGAAACGTCACATAAACTTAACAAAATTTGGTTAAAATGACTAAATTCATGCATTTTGAAAGATGAAGGACTAAATTGATATGAAGTTTTGATGAGGGACTAATTCCAAAATTCACTGAAACTTGAGGAATCAAAAACATATTTAACCCTAAAAAATATTTGGCGCGATGTTGAAGTACAAATAGCTAAAAAAACAAAAAGAGGTGTAAAAATATAATAAGCATTAAAACAAATCTCACAATGAGTTAAAAAGTTCAAGAACAATTATTTTTATATACTTTTTAAAAGGCAAAAACAAAGTAAATAATTACTGAAATTAATATCAAAATAAAATAAAATTATTGAATGCAAATAATTATTGAAAAAGTTGTTCTATTATTTTTATATGTTTTTAAGAAGATAAAATTTTAAAAGTTTTGAATAACTTCTTTTATTTTATTTTAACTTCTTTCTACTCTTATTTGCGTCCATCTCCTCCTATATATATATATATATATATATATATATATATATATATATATATATATATAATATAGATTCGTTTTGTGTAACTATTTAATATTTTTATTTTATCTGTAATCATATTTAAATCTCAAAACTATTGTTGTTTGACGTATATAATACACTTTTTTCATTTGAATTATAGATATAGATTATATATCAAAAATAAAATATAATAATATATAAAACCAATATAAATAGCAATAGCCTAAAAAATATCTAGGAAAAATTCATATAATTTTTGCTTAAAATAATATTGGATCCACCTCCTTCTCACTATTATTGGACTAATTAACTCTTTATCTTCCGTGACTTTTGTAATTCACATTGATCGGTTCAACCCTAAAGTTTCTCCTTTCCCTCGTGAGTCTTTGACTTTCTCCTTTAGGTGCGGTAGAAAAAACTTACAAAAATTAATTTTAAATAATATAATTCCAACATGTACAATTAAAAAATAATTTTTGCTTGAAACTAATATGTCATTGATTTGAGTGTAGCAGTAGAATTTGATGCCAATTGGTTTGGATAAGAGTAGACTTTGATTTTTTTTCCAAAACAAAATTTCTTTTGTAACTTTCAACCGACTTTAAGATTGATTTCACATACCATACTTTATTTTGACAAGTTTCTGTATCTCATTGAAATCAGAAACTGATCTAACTCAGGATAATGCAAAGTATATCTAGTGTTGTTTTTGCATCATAACATGATAAAAAAGAAAACCACCTAGATGAGTTTGCCAAAATCAAGAGTAACACAGTGTGTCAGGCTGACGCATGCAAATGCTGCGCCTAGAAGTAGACGAAAGAGATAAAAGGATGAAGACGAAGAAAAATATAAAAAATGTAATGAGTCACGGGTTACCCAAAAAAAAGGATTTGATCATATATTATTGAAACACCGAGTTATTGATGATCCAGAAAATGGTAGAAATGTTCAAAAGGCTGAAACTCAAAGCCATGCTGGGTTCTTCAAGGGGTTAACAACAGCCTTCACTTGCAAGTAGTTCTTAAGACTATACTCTCCTTTTTCTCTGCCCTGACCACTCATCTTGTAACCCCCAAAGGGGATTGCAGCATCAAATGTGTCAAAGCAATTTACCCAAACTGTTCCTACTCTCAGTGCCCGAGTCAAAATGTTGGCAGTGTCTATGTTCTTTGTGAACACTCCTGCTGCAAGCCCATAACGTGTGTTATTTGCTCTTTGAACTACCTCACCAAGGTCCCTAGGATCATCAAAACATAAATTAGTGCACAGATATGTAGCATAATACCATTCTCTTCAATCAAACAAACTCACACTTGTTGTTTTCTTACTTGAATTTTAATATGGATTGGACTGGACCAAAGATTTCTTCCTTCGCAATCCGCATGTCATCCTGGTGATAATTGTCACAAATTGAACACATTAGGAGTTGCATTTTTATTTTTCAGTCTAGTTTATAAGATGCTAAATGCAACTAAGAAGATATACCTTAACATTTGAGAAGACTGTTGGTTGAATATAGAAGCCCTTGTTGCCAAGTCTGTCTCCTCCGGTTTCAAGGGTAGCCCCACTTTCAACACCATATCTGATATACCTCAGGATTTTCTCAAATTGGTCTGAATCAATCTGATTGTTTGGATAGTACATGAAATCATCAGTGTATTTAGATGTTTTATAAGAATCATACATTAACCTATTTCCAGTCCTCACCAATTAGTATCTGAGTTGGTGGAATGTAAGGGAATTCTTAGCATTTTACCTGAGGACCTTGCTCTATTCCCCCCTTGAATGGATCACCAACAACACGTTTCAAAGCACGAGCCTTTGCTTTCTCAACAAACTCCTCGTATACACTTTCGTGTACATATGTTCGTGACCCAGCACAGCAACATTGTCCCTGAATGTCACAAACAACTCCAATCAACTTTTCCAAATCCCAGGACCAGTGATTGTTTTACTCAAGTGCACTATGCTTAATATACCTGATTAAAGAATAAAGCAAAGTGTGCTAGCTCAACAGCCTGATCTATGTCAGCGTCTTCACACACAATAAACGGGGATTTTCCGCCAAGCTCCAAAGTCACAGGCTTAAGATTGCTTTTAGCCGCCAATTCAAGGACAACTTTCCCAGTATCAGTGGAACCAGTAAAAGCAAGCTGTGACAGAATACCAAATATTCATACTGTTAAGTCATTATCGTGTTTATATGTCTAGTAATCCAAATAAATACCATATTAGGACTTGAAACTTTTACACAAGACAAGGAAACTGAAACTGATTGCCATGTAAATTTTACTGGCAATTTAATAGAATTTACCGTTCATGCCAACACTAAAATAATTATCACTATCCTCCTACAACGGCAAAGGTTAAGGTTTCCGCACACAGAATAAGAACAACAATGAATGTGTCACTTATTCAAGCAGTTTTGATAGATAACCTCACTCTCTCAATACATTACTTTTATCTGTAAACCAAAACATTATTTTAGGCAAATCATGAAAGAAAGAATTCACGCACGCTCCCTTGAAAACTAAGAACATCAATCAGTTTGGTATCTTGTTAAAAAAACTAAAACTGCAGTCATTGTGTGACAGAGGAAGTACATTTTAGTACCTTATCAACCTCCATGTGACTTGCAAGAGCAGCACCAGCAGTTGGGCCAAATCCTGACACCACATTTAAAACACCAGGGGGAAGTCCAGCCTGCCAGACAGATTACAAAATCAAAATGAAGATTGCTGATATTCTGAGTACATTAAACTCCATAAAAGCTATGCTTCTTACAAAATAAATATTGGTCAATATTATTAGCACAAACCTCAAGAAATAGTTTTGCTGCATATAAAGCAGATAATGGTGTCTGCTCAGCTGTTTTGAGAACAATGGTGTTGCCACAGGCCAATGCTGGTCCAACTTTCCAGGCAAACATGAGAAGAGGAAAGTTCCAAGGAATGATCTGACCCGCAACACCAATGGGTTCGTGCAAAGTTTGAACATGATAAGGTCCATCAGCTGGAACTGTTAGACCATGAATCTTATCTGCCCAACCTGGGGATCATGAAAACACAAGTGTCACCAAATTTTCACAAAATAAATAGGAGTAGGCTAAGTTCCACATTTTGTGTCCCACGTACCAGCATAGTATCGAATCAGACGAACAAGCATTGGAATCTCAATCTTAGCAGATTGTTCATAAGGCTTTCCATTATCCCAAGTCTCAAGTGCTGCAATCTCATCATTATGCTTCTCAATCAGATCAGCTGCACGTAACAAGATCTTTTGCCGTTCCTATAAAATCAAATAACAAAGAAGCAAAAAAGGGATTTCCCCCCGGAATCATGAGACCAAAGATCACGCCTTTGTGAACGACAGGAAAAGAAACATTATAGAGGAAGGTTATGATCAAATACATAAGCTGTCATCTTAGGCCATGGACCATGATCAAATGCTTTGCGCGCAGCTGCAACAGCTCGATCAACATCTTCAGAGTGACCCTCAGCAACATGAGCAATCACTTCCCCCGTCCTTGGATCTAAAGTTGGAAAAGTTTTACCTGATGCCACCAGAATCCGAATAGTCAGATACCCCCAACAGCCCCCTTAAAAATCAATCATCTTTTTTTTCTTTCTTTTGTTCTTCCATTTTTTCTGAGCCAAAAAACTCAACTCTGTGTCCCAAAAGGAAACAATTTTAGCAAAATAAACACTCACCAGAAGCAGCATCTACGAATTTTCCATCAATTAAGAGTTGGGTATATTCCACTTGCACTGCTGGTTTAATGGGTTCTTCAATGGCAGCAGCAGTGCTGTATTTACAGAGTCTCGACCCAAGGTAACTACTCCCACCTGAAAAGTTTTACCTTTTAGTCTTAAAAATTTTGATCCGTACACATAATTAATAAAAACCTCAAACGGCAAACCATAAATCCAAATCAAAGTACACAGTTAAACATCCATTCGAAGTGACACAACAACAAAAAACAGTAATTGTAAGTGAAACCGACGATTGAATGAACCTAACCGTACACTCTAACATATTTTCTTTGTCAAACAATAAGAAATCAGTTCAAGAAAGAACAGGAAAATGAAATTAACAAAACAGATAAAAAAAATCATTTGGTAACTGTTTTTAGACACAGAAAAATTATTGAGACCATCTTGAGATGAGGTGCGATGAAGAACACACCTCTACCTCGTGAAAAGAAGGAAGTCGAAGAAAAGGAGCGGATGAGCCTTGAAATTCTGAGTGGGGAAGCCATGCTATGAAGATGATGATAGTGTTTTTTCTCTCTCTCCACTGTCAAGCTTATAAATGGAGATTTGATCCAATTTTATGTATAAAATAAAACGCATGACCAACCCAAACTTGGTGGAATTCACTCCACGCTATAACCCTGACTTAATTTTAATTATTTATTAGCCCCTCGGCTTTGTCATATTATATAATAATATAATAATCTATGCATATATTCTGCACATGAGTTTAAGTATCTTTGTCCTATTCGAAATGGCATATCTTATCATTCTATGTTATCTTAATTATGAAATATGTTAATAATTAAAGTTAGAGTACAATAAATATTTTTGTTTTGTTATTGAATTATTTTTATGATGAAATCAAACGAAAAGAACTTCCCCTCCCAAAAAAAGGAAGAAAAGTACATCTTTTTGCTTCTAAAAGAAGAAAGATCGGTATAATAATGACGCATGTCCTTTTAATTTCCAACAGTAACGTTTCTTAAATTTTTTTCATTATTTGCATAAAAATAAATAGGGATATTCTTTTCCAATTTTAAAAAATATAGACCTGGTTTATATGCATGAAGTTATTACTTACTAATTTCTTTTATAGCTTTAGTAAATTACGAAGGACAGAATCAGATGAGTATATACATTTACGGACTTAATAAGATAGAAGTAATAATCATTGGTGAAAAAAAGTGTTCCAATATAACGTCATTGCATCTAATTCTTACTTAAATTACTTGAGTATTTTAGTATTTTTTAAATAAAATTTAAATTTATAAATTTTTGTTGATTGAAATGAACATAATTTGATCGATCTTTGTAAGCCTCATTTTTCTTTCAACTCTTAAGTATTTGGGCCTAGCCTGTCGTGGGCCTAAGGCCAGCCCAATAAGGAGACCCAATATCCCTTTCCAGTCCCTAATCCTTTCATTTTGTTCTATTTTTAGAAAAACCAGCTCCTTGTTCCCTCTCTTCGTCTCTTGTAAGAGCTCTATTAGGGCACAAAGGTTCTCCCCTTTGTTTCGAGCTAGCTAAGGGTATTCTACTTCCAGGTAAGGTAAGTGGAGCTTAATCGCCTCCTTCACTATTTTTCCTTTTACCCTTTGGACATGTCATTTTGGTTAGGGTTTGACCCCACACTTCGTTTTGTCCTGGTTTTCCACGTTTCAGCTTACTACTTTAGTCCTTGGGTTGTGGTGCTCCTTAGTGGTGGATCTGTTGCGTTTGTAGCATCTAAGCAAGGTAAGGGAAGCTAGGTTTTAACTGTTTAAAGTCATTTCTCCATGTTTTTTGTCTGATTGAATATCTTGGATGCTTGAATGATGTTTTGGATCTTATGGAATTGGCTTGTTTGTGTTCTGGTATGTTATTTTTGGGTATGTGTTTCTGCTGCATGCACGCAACAGTGACGAGTACTGTCATTCTCGCCCAAGCGAGCTCGTCTCGCCTAAGTTCTGCTCGAGCACCTCGCTCAGGCGGATGGCTCTTGTTTTGAGCGACGCATCGTCTCGCTCAGGCGAGAGTGACTCGCCCAAGCGAGTCCTCGAGGAAACCTGGTGTTCTTTGCTCGCGTTCTCGTCCAAGCGAGGGATCTGCGTTTTGGGCGAAAAGCGGTCTCGTTCAGGCGAGGAGGGCCCGCTTAGGCGAGAACTCGCAGAGTGCTCACTGTGCTACTGTTTCAAGTCTCGCTTAGGCAAGAATGCCTAACTTAGGCGAGATCATTGATGTCGCCTGGGCGAAGGCTTTTAGCCTAAGCGAGAACAGTGCAAAATTTCATTTTTAATTCCTTGTTTTTGTTGTGGTTGAATATTATTATGAACATACATGTGTTATTGGATTTGTATGAAATGAAAGTGGCGTGTTGAGATTAATATATGGCTTGGAACTGTTGGATGGTGGTATTGTGGCATGAGAATTGGATGTATGAGATAAAGGTGTTGGTTATGGTGTGAGAGACATGAAATTGGTATGAGATAGACGTAATTCCATGAGTCTCGTGAGGAGATCTCATGGATGTGTAGTGTATATAATTAAGATAAGGATTCAAGTAAGGATTGCATCCTAAAACTCTAAAGGATTAGTGAGTCTCATGTAGAGCAAACTAACCCAAGTGGTGAGAGTAGCGGGAGGCCCTAATCTTTGGCAGGATAATGGCCTTAGATGCTTGAAGGTTAACCTTGTGTGTGGTAGCGTGAAACCCATTGGTAATGGCTCTGCAGAGTAGTAGAGGCCACCACAAGTGCAAGTGTCCAGTGAATCCGATCTTATTATATTTATTCGGATAATTGAATCACAGTGTCTTGTTTGTTTGCTATAACATGATTTGTGCCTACTGTGTTGCATGTTTGGGGTTGCTCTATGTTCTTGCCTGTTGTAATATGTTAAAGTTAATTTTACACTAGCTTACCCTTTCATTTTTGTATATGTTCTTGTTTTGTTTTCTCGTTTGCGATGATCACCTTTGGTGGGAGCAAATGGGAGAAACATTGAAGATAGATTTGGTGGTGGCAGCGACACTGTTTAGTGGGGAATCGTTTATGGCTCCTAAGAGTAGTTTTAAGGCCTTGGTGCCTTTGTATTTCCTTTTCCTAAGAGTAGCTCTTTTGCAAAAATGTTGAACCTTTTGGATTATGTTTTGTTTATGGCATTGCGGTATGCCTAAGTTTCCATTCCTGTACACTCTTGAATAACTGTAACAGTTGATTTCTTATGTATGTTGTTCATCTGATTGCTCTCTATTATCATAACTTTGTGATGTGTTAATTTAGTAGATTAAATCTATTTAAATGGGATGTCACAATCTTGATAAATTATTTATAATTTTATACGTTTCATCAACAATATTATTCATTACAACCATTACTTTTATTCTCTTTTAAAATATATATAATTCAAAAAAATGTAAAAAAAAAATATTTCTTTTAAAATTATGTGGAATTAGATTGCACTTTAATAATTAAACATTACTTTTGCTTCTATGATAATAGAACATTCTTAATTAAATCATTAAAAATGCAAGTTAATAATATATTCATATTTACATTAAAATGAATATGAATTATTTAAAATATTAATATTTTTAATTGAGAAATAATTTTGAAATAAAAATACCAAAATTAAATCATAAAGAATAATTTATGGATATGTAATATTTTTTTAAATACTATAACATTTTATAAAATGAATAAAAAATTATTATAATAAAATTTTTATGAATTTTATTATTTTTTACTTTTATCTTTTATATTCATTTTAAATTGAGATAAATAGTGTGAGACTTTTCCATCTCCTTTTTACATATGAATGTTAGAACTAGGGATGGCAACGGGTCGGTTCGAGTACAGATAGTGTCTACCCGCAACCCGACCCGCCAAAAACAAATCCACCCGCTACTTGCCCGTTTACCTATCAGGTATCCGCTTGAAAAATATCCGCGAATATTTTTAAAATATCTGCGGGTACCCGTGGATACCCGATACCTACAAATATTTACAAAAATTTATATTTTATAAATTTTTTAATATAAAATTATAAAATAAAATATAAATTAAATTATAATTAAATTATAATTAAATTATAATTAAATTTGACATAATAAAATATACTGTTAATTTTAATTAAATTTAACTTAATAAAATATAAATTAAATTTTAATTTTAATTTTTTACAGGTAACGGGTACTCGCGGGTACGGATAGTATGATACCCGTATCCGACCCATTTATAAGTGGATATTAAAATACCTGCTACCCACGGGTATTTAATACTTGCGGGTAGTAACTATCCGCCGCGAATATCCACGAACGTGGGTATTTTTGCCATCCTTAGTTAGAACACACAACCTAAAGATGCAATGCAACCTGACTTACCCCATTTTGGCTCATCCTATTTTAACATGTCTCTTATTTGACCTGCAAAAGGTGATTCAATTTGGCCTGCCTCGCATAAAAAGTGCAGGTTAATTTCTTTGACTCGTCCCTCATTAATGTTTGGCGGATTTGCGGACCAACCCGTAGTCCGCATAAGAAATTATTTATTTTGTATTGTTTTTATCAAGGTGTAGAATTTTAACAACCTTATTTTTTATTTAATTAAATTAGTAAAAATAAAAAAAATCTATAAACCTATTTCTTAAAAAAAATTCAAATTTTCTAATTTCTAATTTTTAAATACAATTATGTTTGAAACACAAAAATGTATTCTATATGATAATAGTAACATCCATATTTTGAAAATGATTATATTATTTATTTTATCTTTGCTTTAAAAATAAAATTTAGAAAGTTTTACATTTTATTAATAATTTGTATTTTATCTATTGAACGTTGAGAAATAAATAAAATAGTTTTTAAAGAATATTGCAACTAAGATAAAAATAATAGTGAAAATGATTGATAAAAACCAATAATATAATTAATTTAATATGTATATATTAATTAATTATTAAGAAGATGGTATTTACTTTTATATATATATATATATATATATATATATATATATATGTGTGTGTGTGTATGTGTGTGTGTGTGTGTGTGTTTGTTATCGAAAAAAATTAAATGAATCTTTTAATCTTAAATCTAAGAGAAAAGAAAAGATAAGAAGAAAAAAAATAATAAAATAGAAAAAAAAGGAAAAAGAAAGATATTAGAAAAGAAAAATAAGGAGATAGATGAGATGAGATCACATTTAATATTTACTTAAAATTTTGGCTTATAAATATGTATGAATGTGATAGTAAGGTAAAAAAGAAAGAAGGAGTAATGATTACTAACATGAGATAAAACTACATTAAATGCACATGTGATGATTATTATAAAAGACTAGCTTATAAATAGGTGAATTAGATAACAAGTAGGCAAGTGTGCTTTTGGGAAGAGTAAGAGAGAGAAAGAGAAAGAGAAAGAGACACAAATTTGGTGTAAGATATTAACCGATGTCAAAGTAAATTAATTCGGCTTACATGGAGTGACTCATCATGAGATGAGTTAAAAAAGGACAAGTTCAACATGACTCACTTTTTGGTCAGTTAGAAATTTTGCAATCTATTGTCTGACCCACCACGGGTTGGTAGCTTAGTAGGTTGGCTCACTTACGAATATTTTTTTTTGTTTGCAATTTATTTTATATATTTATTGCATTACAATAATGAGAGTGAATTACTTAATTTATTTTTTATAATAGTGGAATCAAATTGTTCACCTAATTCTGGAGATAGTATTATAAAGATAATACTTAAAGATTAAAGTAGCAACATATATAATATAACAAGCAAATTAATTAAACATTTCAACTATTCAAATATTATTAAGCAATATTCTAGCATTTAAAAATATGAAATTGTGAACCTACATAATTAGAATTAATAAATAATTATATCAATTTTTTAAAGTGGTAAAAAAATGTTGGTGGGTTGTGTGGGTCAATTCACCTTCAATCCAGCTCGAATTCGTTTAACCTGTGGTTTAAGTGAGCCGAGTTCGGTTCAACCCACTTTTAAAAACACTTAATTTTTCTCAACCCAACCTGGCTCGAACCCATGGTGAGTGATATTAAACTATTTTTATGTTAATCTTAAAAAATTCACCTATGTTTTATTAAGCTTTAATATATATATATATATATATATATATATATATATATATATATATATATATATATATATATATATATATATATATACCTCCATTTAATCTGTTTTCAGTTACGCATTTGTCATATTTATTTATTTTATGTAATTTATCTTTAGTTACATAGTGATTCTATTTATTTAATTTATCTCCCACGGGTGCTATTTATTTATTTTATGCAATTTATCTCTAGTTACCTATCCTATTTATTTATTTTCATTTAACTGATCTTCAGTTACATATTGGTCTTGTTTATTTATTTTATTTTATTTATCTTTCATTATACACTTGTCTTTTCTATTAATTTATGTTTGTGTTATTATATTTGTTCATAACATTTTTATTCATATATAATTATTTGTTTTATTTTGTATTATTTTAAACATCACTATTTTATAATTTGAATATATATATATATATATATATATATATATATATATATATATATATATATATATATATATATATATATATATATATATATATATATATATATATATATATATATATATATATATATATGTATATATACATATATATACATATATATATATATATACATATATATACACATATATACACATATATACATATATACATATATATGTATATATGTATATATACATATATATGTATATATGTGTATATATATGTATATATGTATATATATATATATGTATATATGTATATATACATATATATGGTCATGAATGACATCTTTTGATAGTCATCACATTTTATAAAATGTGTAAGAGTATGTTCGTTAGGGATGAAAACAGGTTGGGTCGGGTACAAATAGTGCCTACACGCAACCCGACCTACATGAAAAAAATCGACTTGCACCCGTCTTGTTTGCCCACTCGATATCCACAGAAAAAAAAACCCTTAGAGTTTTTTCAACTTATGGGTACCCGTAAATATTAAAAAAAATTATATGTTTTTAAATGAGATTTAAATAAAATTGCAAAAACAATAAAAAAAAGAAACAAACGGTACTTAAAATATACATGCAAATAGAAGTCAATAGACAACTAAATAAAATTAAAACCTATATCGAAATTAACAGTACTTAAAACATACATCTAAATCCAAATAGAAGTCATTTATAAAACAATTCTTATAAAAAATGACACTAAAAAATTTATCCTCATTATCTTCATTTTGACAAAGTGACACTATTAGTAAAATTAGAATGAAATATAAAAAAAAAACTACTAACAATATCATCAATTATATCCTCTAGTATTGTATTAAGTTTCAGCTTGTCCAGTTTCAATTTGGAAAGGAAAATCAATTCATTGTAACAATTAATTTGAATGAATATATATAAATATGTAATTCGATGATGTTAATTTAATTACCTTCTATGTCAGTCCATAACCAATCTTGAATGCACATTAATGCCTCTAAAGTGTCTAGGTGTAATCTACTGCGATGTGGACTGAGAAATCGACCATTAGTACTAAACGAAGACTCATAAGCAACAATTGAGATAGGAATGACTAGAAAATCTCTTGCAATCATTTGCAAGATTGGATATTTTAACCCAATAGTCTCTCACCAAACTAAGATGCCAAATTCTTCATTCGCATTCGCGGGTACCAACTATTTGCTACGGATTTTATCCGTGGATACCTGCGGGCACGAATACATTTTTCATCCCTAATGTCTATTCAAAAAAAGTCTTAGGTTTGGTTCCGATGAGTTGAGATCAAACTCATGTATTTGTCTTTGGTAAGTCATAGTTTGGTAAACTGTGGGATGAAAGGTAGGGACCATGGTGGGTTTAAGGAAGTTTAACCAAGTAGGTGAATGTATGAATAATTTAGAATAACGCCCTAGACTAGATATTCATGGGACAAACTTAGACTATCTGATACATATTCAACATCGCCAAAGTTAGGTAGTGAGTATATATATCTTTTTGTGGATCGGTAAATGGTTGATATTATCGAGAAAAAAATTATTATGATTGTACCAATGTTTTTATGATAAATACTCAACTACCTAATCACTTCCCAAAGTAACTTTTGATGTTCATGGTGAATCATCAAAAGCAGAATATGGATTCATATGTCTGATAAAATGAGATTGAGTCTTGTAGTTGTAGGTCCAATTATAGGCCTCTAGTGTATGTATTGTTTGTTGAGTTTATTGAGATTAATATTCAACGCTTACAAAGACATCACTCCTTTCATAGTTTTCTTTCACATGTACATGTTGTATGAGTAGAAGAAGAACCTACTCGGTAAGAGTTGTTTGGTAAATTGTTAGGAGATCTTCTGAAGATTGTCTCGTGGATATAGATAGTCTTCTATTCTGATGTAGAATTCTTAATATTGTACAAAGTATATATTTTTGTAATATTTTATGAACAACTAAAAATGTGTAAAATATTGACATATAAATGAATATAAAGTTATGTTATTATTATGTTTTCTAGGAAAATTTTGTTGTAAAAAAGAAATTAATTTTATTATCAAATAATAATTATTCATATAATAGTGAAGACGTTATAACGAGCGCAACGCAAAGTAGCTTGTAATATATCAATGATAAAATATGTAATATTTAACATTACATTGTATAATTCAGACGTTATAAATGTCTTTACTATGCTTTTTTAGATAATATTCTTTATCTAATTGTCAAGAGGATCTTGTAATATATGTTTACATCAAACATCTCGAATAGTATGTTAAAGCTACCATATGTCAAGAAACCCTTTGAAAACATTGTCCATATAGACCATCCACTTTGTACAGTTGTGAACTTCACTAGAAATGAGATAAAAAGCAATACAATCTAAGTCTGGGAAGTGATGCCAAATAATATCAGAAATATCTTCATGAAGAAGTTTCATTTAATGTTATATGAACATTATTTATTGCAACTTTCTTTGTCTACAAAGGCAAACATAGTTTGAAGAATAAAGAACAGTTCAAGGTACACAACGACTAGAAAGGATTTGCAATGATTATTTTTTCAATACCTCTATAAATAAAATAATCTTGAAGGAGAAGAGTTGATATGCCTAAAATATCTTAAATTAAAAGCTTTCGGAAATTTGTGTGCTCTAGCTTGTGTAATTCTTTTAACAGAACACTTTAGTTTTCATTATCAATTTAAAAGAGTGAACTTATCCATATATTTATCCAAAAGCATAAACTTTTTTTTTACCTAATAGTTTCCTAGTGTGATTTACCTATGTATTTCTTATATTACTTACATGCATTATTTAGTGATAAATTTTATTGTAGTGTTCCTTTAACTCTTTTAAATTACATTTTATTGGATTGTTGTCTGTAAGGCCCAATTAATTCTGCCCCTTTTTATTTTATAGACTCTTCAATCTTATGGGCCTAAGGGGTTGACCAAATTCGATTTCTGACCTAAAGTGCCCAAACCCTAACTTGTGCTCATTCTCGTAAAAAACACATTCCCTTCCCTGAGAGCGGTTGCCGCCTCTGCTAGGGTTCCAACGCATACCTTCAGTTCACGTTCCGCTTGACTCCGTTCTTGACTCACGTAAGTATTCCCAACCCATACTCCTAAATCCCTGGTCCTATTCCCGTGTGTAGTGTTAGAGCTTCAGTAGTAAACACCCTCTGTTCACTTTTTCCAGCTCTGCGATCTTCTCCTAGAGCTGTGGTTCTCCGTTGTTCGGTGTCGAGGCATTTAAAACTAGCTCGTTCCAGGTAAGGGAAGCTAGAACCTCTTTGTATGGTGTGATTTGACTTGTATCATTGTAGTTCATTGATTCATTGCGTTTGTGTGCTGCCATGAGTGACTGGACTGGCTGGAATATCTGTTTGGTATGTGTGTATGCGTTGTGCAGGTGCAAACAGTGGCGAACACTGATTATTTCGCCCAAGCGATCTGGCCTCGCCCAGACGAGATGAGCAGAGGCTCACCCAGGGTTTTCTACGTGAGTCATCGCTCAAGCGACCAAACCCTCGTTTTGAGTGAGCGAACGTCTCGCTTAGGCGGAGAGGGTCTCGCCTAAGCGAGATTGCGCAGGGGCTATTGTCCTCTTTGTCGAGCTCTCGCCTAGGCAGAGGGGAGCTCGTCTGAGCGAGAGTCATTCTCGCTTGAGCGAGACCCTCCAGCTTGAGCGAAGAGCTGGGCGAGGATGTGTCCCGAGATGTTGTTTCCTCTGTGCTTGGATGTTTAAATTGTGCTGATATGGGTTATTGTATGATGGTTTAATGGGAATGAGTATGCATGATTGGGAGGGGATTATATGTGGGGGATTGTGAGCTTGGCATGATTTCTATATGCGTTGTACATGAGAAGTTGGATACATATATATATATATATATATATATATATGTGTGTGTGTGTGTGTGTGTGTGTGTGTGTGTGTGTGTGTGTGTGTGTGTGTGTGTGTGTGTGTGTGTGGACATAGTT
>Ga0214543_1009611_pt1 | contig 14909 bp, 10 predicted proteins | sample CNSS2metaG_FD_160094 | JGI IMG/M metagenome (GOLD analysis project Ga0214543, IMG submission 160094) | Root nodule microbial communities from cowpea collected in UCLA plant growth center, Los Angeles, California, USA - CNSS2 | ecosystem: Host-associated > Plants > Roots > Nodule | place: USA...
TCCATTAAGGGCTAACCTTGTGGTGAGGGAAATTTGATTCATCGTAACACTTGTATTACATAGCTCAGGATCGAGCAGCTCGGGGTTGAGCAGAGGTATCCACCACAAGTGCAAGCATCCGCTGAATTCGACCAAGTTATACGTATCCGGATGAGTCGAGTCGAGTCGTAGTGTATTGAATGGAGAGTCATTACAGGCTTGGTTGTTGTATGAGTATGGGATGGTGAAAATATAATTGACTGTATGACGAATGTGTTATTGGCTCTAGCTTACCCTTTCTATTGTTTGTTGTATGTTCTGTGGTGTGGCTTTTTCTGTTGCGATGATCATCAATTTGATTGATGGGAGCAGATGGGCGAGGTTCCAGAGGCCAGCAAGGAAATGGAGATTCTGCTGCATAGTCCGCGGGGACTAGTTGTTATTTCTGCATGAGTTCATTCAGGGTTGCGACCCATGTATCTGTTCGTCCTTAGTTTTATGCATTCTGGTTAACTTTTCCTCTAGTTTCTTTTGGGCATCGTGGTGTGCCATGGGTTGTATGGAGTTGATCCCAGACCGTGTTTTATGTTATCTTTATCGTGACATTCCTTTAATTTCACGTACTTAATTAAATGGGGTGTTACATTTTCTATTTTATATTTTAAGACAAAATGGATAAAGACTTTTAAAGAAATTTTTAAAATATTGTTCAACTTTTAAAGATATCACGTTAATATGAATTTTTGTATCACATTATATTCTTTATTAATACGAACTAAAAATCTACATATGAAATTAATGGATAAAATTAATTATTATAAAATAAATAAATAAATTTAAATTGAATTGAATAAATATTACAATTTAAATTAAATTAAATTAAATATATATTAGAAATTAAACGTTTTATCGTCATTAATACTTTTCATATTCCAAGATTATAATTACATTTGATGTAAATGATTCCAAGATAATTTGAAGTTTTGCACTGCTTAAGAAATATTGTAAAATCTCTTTGTATTACAAAATCTTTGTTAATTCCAACTCTTGAAAACACATCTTCCGATGAGTAGGTTTTTTAATGTATTCCTAATTTGTAATAATATAAATTTCTTTAAAATAATAGCGTATAAATTCTTTAAAAGTATGTAATAATTGCTTTTACTAAATAGTATTATTATTTACTTAATAAAGAGAGTTTTAAATCCACAATTATGATTGAAATGCTCAAGATGTTGTTCCATCTCCAACATGTTTTCATTATTGAATTTTTTCTGATCCCAACATTTCAACCGGTCATCTTCATATTAGTAAAATACATTTTTCTTAAAGAAATTTATTGTCAAAATCAATTCAATCCAACAACTTTTTTGTTGACATTTAAACACCAATCTTTTATACTTCATTTACATCACTAAGTTTGTGATCATCATATGTTTGAACATTTGATTGAATATTGTATTATCAGATACAATGAAACCTCTTTTGCATTGTTTACTATTATCATTTACTCAAGTACCATGTGGACAAATGTATTCACTCAATCTCTTTCAGAAAAAATTTCACCAAAACGTATATTCAATAAGGAGGTAATATCAGTAAAACCATTTACATTACCAATTTTAGGGTTTACGTTACCAAATTTGTTATCATCATCATCATCTGTTTGAACATTTACCAATGATGTTTTATAACACTTGATGCACTTTCAAACATTGCAGTGTCATATGATGGTTCAAATTCAACACATCTACCAAATCCATCCATATATAATGCACTTCAAATATTTTTACAACCTAATTGATTAATTGATTTAATGTATTATAACTTATAATTAATATATTTTTTAATTCAATCTTTTTGTAAACGTTTCAAAACCTCTCAATTTGTCATACTTAGTTCTCCTCTTCCATCATCACCTAATGTGCATTTAATTATTTAATTAATAGTCTATATTGTCCACCATTAAAATTTGAATTTTAAATAATTGAATTTGGATTTGAAACTTACTATTCTTACATTTTTAATGTACAATGTACAATACCAGTAGAGGAGAGAATGGTAGCAGTGTTACATATCTAATACTTTTGTCTTGTATTCAATATTTTTAATTCATGAGTTTCTAATTTAAATTGACTTTCTGAATTTAAATTATATTAAAAAAATCATATATTTGATTTTGAATAATTTTTTTAATCATTAATATTAATATTGTAATTATTACTATTATTAATTTAATCATTAATTATATTGTATTCAAAAAATTTCTTTAATGATTATTACTATTATTATTTAATCGATCATTATATATTTCAATCCATTATACATATTATTATTATATTAATAATATTAATTTTGTTTAATATTATTATTTAAATTAATAATTATATTTTGATCAATTACCATTGTTTATTATTATTGTTTAATTATGAATTTTATATTTGGATTTAATTGAAAATTGTTGTTACATTTTATTATTTTATTAACAGAATTTGTTAATAATATTAAATTATTTTTTAATTATGATAATGTCATGTTATTTTAATACAAAGAAGTTATAAAATATTATTTTTAAATATAATATATAAATATTTATTAATAATTATAAACAATAATTTTTAATGGTGTATGGTCGCCTGAGGCCTGTTGCCTCTGTACCTCTGTTGGTTTTGTGCAGGAGCCTATACTGGAGGTCGCGTCACTGCTCTAGCAAGGGTGGGGCAGTTCCTCCCAAAGTGGCCCTCCTTGCCACACAGTTGTTGCATTTCTTTAAGCCTGCAAGTTGGGGGCAAACATTCCTCTTGTGTGGTAGCACTGAATCCTGTTCTGCTGGGAAGAAGACTCCCTAGACCCCTAGGACTGGAAATGGGGCTTAGTGTAGGGCTTCCTCCTCTCCTCGTGCTTGTGCCTGGACCCAGATGGTCCTCCCACTCTCTGCTGGGATGAGTGCTGAGTCTCCACCTCTACCTTCATCTTCTCCATGACCTTCGCCTTCTCCACCAAGGCGGCAAAATCCTTGATGGATAGTGGGGCCACCATCAAACGGAGGTCTCCACGGAGGTCGTTCTCGAACTTCTGACATCGCCACTCTTCGTCTAGTGGCATGGTGTAGAAACGACTGAGGTGCTTGAATTTCTCTGCATACTCAATCATTGACTTGCTTCCTTGGGTCAACTGTAAAAATTCTACCTCTTTAGCGTATTTGACGCTGTCCGGGAAGTACTCGAAGAGAAACTTCCTCCTGAAGATATCCCAAGTAACTGGCTCCTGCCTCTCCTCCATGATGGACTTCATGCTGACCCATCAATGCTCAGCCTCACCTGTGAGCATGTATACTACGAATGCCAGTCTACTCTCCTCTGGGCACATCTTAGCGTCAAATATCCTCTCCAGGTCTTTCACTGGGCTGGTCTTGCCTCCAAACTTCACTGGGTGATGTTTCAAAAAGTCTTCTAGACTCTACTCCCTGGCCGTAGGTCGGGGCTCCAGGCCAAAAGTAGGGGTAGTTACCCTGTTCTCCTCCAGCTGGCGGAGGGCCTCCATATGCTGCCTGTGAGCATCCTCAGCAGCCGCCCTAGCAGCCTCCATCTGCTGCATCACCAGTTGCTGCTGTTCAAGCGTTGCCGCCTGTCGCTGCATTGATGCTTCATGTTGTTGCATCATTGTCGTGCTTTGCTGCGTCACAGCAGCTACCATTGCCTCAATTGCTCTGGTAATGTCCGACACATCGCCCTGGGAAGATTGCGGAGTCCTACGAGATCGTGCCATAGCCCACTGACACACAGAAAAACATATGGTTAGGCTTGATAAGACAGGAATTAGCGAAGAATACTCAGAAAAACACAGAGAAAGCTAAGCGGACACCCAAGTCCACAGACCTAAGGATCGACCGCTTTGATACCATAAATGTAACGTCCCAAAAACTGAATAACCTCCATTAATAAAACATCACATACATGAATAATCAGAGAGTACGGGGTTTAGGGTAAGAATGTATACAATACGTCCAATATACCCGAATTACAAGAAAAGGGCCCCACATGGCCCACCCAAAAATATACTGAACAACATAATTAAGAAATATTAGGTCTTGTTCGTTCAATAAAACATAAGTAATATAATCCGCTGGTAATGGGCCCAACACCTGTCCAATGCGTCAAGCTGCAGCATCCCCAATACCATCACCACCACCAAAAGTTCTCACATCTGCTCACATCAACAAGGTTGATGATCATCGGAAAGGTAGAGTCCACACATAACACACAAGCAAGCAAAAGGGTAAGCTAGCGAAGAAGTCATCATATCATTCACTCAACATACCATTCACATTCAATGATACGTAGCAGACACCCACATGTGAAGTACTCATCCATATCAAAACCTAAGACTTGACTATCCGGATATGTACCTGAGGCACCACCACGTGGCAGTGGAATTACGTCCTAGTATTGAGACGTCACCGTGAGGTCTTCACGAAATTACACCCTTACAGGAGGCACCACCACGTGGCCTTCGTAGAATTACGCCCTGTCCCTGAGGTACCACCACGACCCCCCGTGGAATTACGTCCGTTTGTCGAGGCACCACCAGGGACTCCCCTTAAGAGGATTCATGGAATTACGTCCAACCGATGAGGCGCCACCAATATCTCTCATTACAAGAGACATGGAATTATGCCTTACCCATACTTTAATCATGTTCCACCCACCATCCAAGAGTTTCTCATAACAATAATATCGTGTAAAATCAACAGTTCATACAACCCGTGCTTTTCAATTCATACCAAATCAACTAACATGCCATTTCCATTTCAAATGGAACATATTAATCATGCCATCATCACACAACCCATCTCGTAAAGCATATGGAATCAGATAACAAACCACACATCAGCGAAACACTCAACAACAACATCAAAACCTGCCCGCTGCCTCGCCCAAGCTAGCAGGGCTCGCTCAGGCGAGAGGGACCTCAGGCGGATCCCATCTCGCTTAGGCGAGAGCGCGACAAGGGGTCAGGTGACTCTGCGAGGTCTCGCTCAGGCGAGTTCCTTCCCGCCTAGGCGAGAGCACTCCTCGCTCAAAACAAACACAAGTCGCCTAGGCGACAAATCGAGTGACTGAGTCTTGGGCGAGCCTCCGATAATCTCGCTTAGGCGAGTCTAGCTCGCCTGGCGAGAAAACCAACACCCGCCACTGTTTCCTCGAGCAACAGCCACCCACGCACCCCCCAACAATTCAAGTATGCATTCTCAGACACTCATATTCTCACACAGACCATTAAATCATCACAAGCTCATAAAATAGGCAGATCCCACCGGAGATACAGTAAGGTCTAGCTTCGCTTACCTGAAAGAGTTAAGCCGAAAACCCCCCAATATGCACACGGAGAGCACGACTGTCCTAAAGGTGGCCAAAGAGCTGGAAACAAACGGTAAGACAGAATAAGCACGAGTTACTACGAAACCCTAACGGTAAAAGTTTGCCCAAAGGTGACGTTAGAGTTCGAAGTCGACTTACGTGGGTGGAATCTGGCTTGGGCTAGCTCGAAGAATGTTGGCGACAAAACCCTAGCAGAGCGTAGCTGCTCAAGGAGGCAAGGAGTGTACTGTTTCTGAAAGTGAAGGAAAATGAGACCTATTAGGGCAGATTAGGGTATGATTTTACTCCTTGGGCCAGCCTTTAGGCCCATTAGGTTAAGGGCAACCCTTAAAACACTAAGGCAGAAAACTAGGCCTTACCGTGTACATTCATAAATACTCATTATGTTTGTTATTAAGTTTTAAATATATAAAAAAATAATTATTTTTTTCATAAAATATAAAATATATAATTTTTTTTATATATTTATAAAATCGTAATTAATATTTTTTATTTCAATCGTAATTATTAATTTTTATTTAAATTTTTTAAAATATTATTTGAAAATGTTTTTAAATATTATTTTTAATATTAATATCAAATGACATGTAAACCTATATTTTATTAACTTTCGTATGTAGTTATATATTAAAAATTCACTCCATTACACTTTGCTCATGTTAGTGTATTAATTAATTTGAAATACATGGTCTTTTTTTTCTAATTTGTTTCATTAAATAAAATAGAAAGGTCTTTGCATAGTTTTTACTCACTTATACACAAGTTTATTTCTTAGAAGAATTTATCTTTAGATTTTCAAAGCATCTTTTCAAAGATAAACTAAAAATGTTGTTCTTCGTGGATCATTTAACTAAAAAAAATGCAAATGATTGTTAATAAATTGTCCAAGAGTGTCAACTAAGATTGGCAGTAGATGGAAAGAGTTCTGTAATTACCACGAAATATAGAAATGTGATAGCTGACAAGAAAATACTAAACCAAAACATCAAAGTAATGAGATATAGGGAATGATAATTCATGTAACTAATTATGTGTGTACTTGAATCAAATATAGGATCAAATGTTTTTTTGTCAAGCAATTTATCAATATGGATGTAATTTGTGGATTAACTTATATTGTATTCACATGGTTGTATCAACTTATTTGTGTTTTCATCGTAAGTTATTCAACAATGAAAATATTAATTGTAGAGTTTTGGAGAAGGTCACGTGTAATTACAAGTTATACTAAGTGCACAATATATTTTGTAAATGCACAATATGTTATATTTTGTAATAAACCCAAAATATTATTTCTTCAGTGTGTTTAGTTTAAAAAATTTTGTATGTAGCACTCAATTACAATCTTTTTAAACATATAAAGCCACAATTTATTTTTTGTAATGCCGAAATTTACCTTCACTTTTGTAATCAATCATTAAACTATTTCTTTATTTTTTTTATATAAAATATATATATATATATATATATATATATATATATATAATTCATGTTGTTATTTATATATTATTAGAGACATGAAATAAAGTATTACAATAATTATTCTTGAAAAAATTCATTTCGGTTAATATATTAACTTGACACATTATACATACAAATAAATATTGTTTGTTTTCGTACTTTTACTTTTGAATATAAACATTTTTGGATATTTTGTTTTATAGTAATATATAAACAATCACAACACTCTCATTGAATTTTTTAACAATATTTTTTATTTTAAAAAACTATGTGTGTTTACAATGTTTCATGTTTTTTGTTATAAAAAAAAATCTTTTGAATTCAAAGTTTAGTCATTATTAGACCTAGACGCAAAGATTACAAATAAAGGAACAAGTAAATGAATAATAAACAACAATTAACTCATAATAAATAGTAAGAACAAAAAGAAATAATAATGAATATATAACAAAATAAATATATTTAATTTATAATATATAATATATATTTCTCATAAAGATGTAGGGAGATTAAACTTTGTGAATTTGTCAATAAACATATAATAGAGGACTCAATTGCATATTTTTATCAATAAATTACTCTACCACATCTTCTTATCTCATGCATTGATTTTGACACAAACATTAAATGAATGTTGTATCTTTCAACCATAAATGTTTTGTACAACATTAATATCGCAGAATAAATAAGTATGTATTTTTATCTTCTTAACAATTTTGCAATTGTTTTAGACACAACTTTACATTTTTCAACAAATGTTTTTGGACTCTCTCACTCATCTCATATCAACACTATCATACCACCAACTCACTTCCTTTTCCCCTTAATCTCATTGAAAAAATAAATTTAAAAAATGTATGAATAAAAAACTGAAAGAATCTTGAATTACAAAAACATCTTATCACATACAACAAGACATTCAAAAATCTTAATTGATGATATAGGTACACAAAATTGTAACTCTCAACTTTTAAAAAAATAATGTTTTTAAATATATAAATTATATATATACATATATATATATATATATATATATATATAATTCAATATAGAATTAAATATTTCCTTATACATTTTTGAAATAAATACTTTAGAAATGGTCTATCTTTTGTACTATTTGATAGTTTAGTATTTAACTTTTTTCATCATCTAAAATTTTTAATTTTTCAAAATCTATTATTTACATTTATTTCCTATTTTTGTGTCATCTAACTTTTATACTTTTAAATAATCAACAATTCTTATATTGTTTATCTTTTTTTATTATTTGGAAATCTACTATTTATATTTTTCTACATTATCTAATAAATATTTTATTTAAAATTAATTTTTATTTCTTTATTTTGATTAACTCGGTTTTACTATATTTTTTAAAATAATTATATATAACATAGTTTATTAAAAAAATATAAATAACATTATTACTTTTTTATAATAAAAATAATTAAGATATTATTACTTAATTTTATAAATTACTTATATTATATTAAATTTAATTATAGTTTTATAATTTTTAAAATTATGTACATTATACGATACAAATAATTATATATAATACATTTTTATTAAAAATATATATAAATAACTTAAATATATTTTTATTAGAAAACAAATTAAAAGATTATTATTTACTTTTATAAAATAAAATATTTAAATTTAATTTAATTATATTTAAAATTTAAAATGATTTTAATAAATATATCATAAATTTTAAAACCCGTGCGTTGCAGGGTAAAAATACTAGTTAAAATCAAAGTATCAGTTCTTAGTTAGTAATCACAAAAACTGTGTTATATTTTAACCTAATTAATCAGGGGCATTATAGTCATAGCTCACACATACCAAAACCCTAGTTTTCTCCCACTCTCATATTTACGCTGTTCTCTGTCCCCGTAACCACTACCATTGCATCTTGCCGCTGCAACTCTCTCCCTTCTCTTCAGCTTCCATTCGCAATGGTGAGTCTCTGCTTCTCTTCATTCTTCTTCTCTCTTCATGCCACGCGCTTCGTCTTTCTCATGGGTTATTCTCAATTCAACCCTTTGCGTTTTATCTTCTGTTTGCATTAGGCTTCGGAGAAGAAACTATCCAACCCCATGCGGGAAATCAAGGTGCAGAAACTCGTCCTCAACATCTCCGTCGGCGAGAGTGGTGATCGTCTCACCAGAGCCGCAAAGGTCTTTTCTTTTTCTTTCTCCTTTTCTATTTCAATCCTTATTTTTGCTTTATTCTAATTTTTATTTGAACCCTTTTTTTTTTATTGTTGGTGTCACAGGTGTTGGAGCAGCTTAGTGGCCAAACCCCAGTGTTTTCCAAAGGTGATTTTTTTCCCTTCTCTTCTCATTATTAGGGTTACTCAAACATCATTTTATATATTTTCCTCTTCTCTTAAAGTTCTGTGTTCTATTGGTGATTAGAGAAAGGGGGTGTTTATGTAGTACCTATGTGAGTATTCTATCTGTTTTTTCTAACTGGAATACGTGCTGAATTGCTTAGGTTGTTATTTTGTGACTTGTGTTCTCATTGTAGTTCACGATGTTTAGTTTATGATATCACCTTGGCTAACAGTGCGGAATGCTAATAAACCAGTTCCCTTAATTTAACTAACGTGGAATTGGAATTGAGGATAGGGTCAAAAAATGTGATTGTTTGAGTCAGGTAACTTTATAGAAAGTTGTTTGCTACTGCACTTTTGTGGTTGCAATGTTGCAATGATAGGCTTTTTGATCCGCGTCTGTGTCGTGGATGCAAGCTTTCTTTGTTGTGTGTTACAACATAAAACCTTATTTGGAAGTCACGCAACACTGGATGTGAATTGGGATATTTTTGGTTCTATAATTGAGTCACCAGCAGGGGCCCATTCTTTGTCCACCTGTCTGCCGCATGGAACCAAAATGAAAAATACCAGAAGAAGATCCTTGAAACCCCTTGGTTGTTTTCAAGACACAATATCTGGTTAAATGCTTGGATTGATACACTTACACAAAATGTATTGAACAAAGAATATCTTAATTTTTGTAAACTATGGTAAATTTTAAACATGTCACGTCTCATATTTTAAGCTTAGAAGGGAGGTTTTGTATATTTATCCTACAAAACGATTTTGAAGGTGATGGGATGTTCTTTTGCTGAAGATTAATGTACCACCTACATGCAACATGTTTGAGCTAGTATAAGTTGTATTGGGCACACCCATCTTTAGGAAGACAACAATTTTTCTAGTTACGACTGGCTGTTCTCTGATCGTTTATTTCTTCTTTTTTGTTGACAGCTAGATACACTGTCCGTTCTTTTGGTATCAGAAGAAATGAAAAGATTGCGTGCTATGTCACTGTCAGAGGTGACAAGGCAATGCAACTTCTCGAGAGTGGATTGAAGGTGAAGGAATACGAACTTCTGCGAAGAAACTTCAGCGACACTGGCTGCTTTGGCTTTGGTATTCAGGAGCATATTGACTTGGGAATCAAGTAAGATTTAAAAAATCTCTTGCAGTTTTTAGTAGAATAAGTTATTTATTGTTGTACTTGTGTTGCTGTACTTGAAGCTGTTACTAACTGATACAAAGATGAATGTTTTTATTTTTTTCATTTATCCATTAATTATTCCATAGCCGTGAAAAGTAAAATGGATTATACAGTTGGTATTTGGAAATTGGATCTATCCTGTTCCTAACTGTTCTATACTGGTGGTGGGAGAATAGATTTCCGGAAACATTAAAGGTGGTAGACGGATTTGTCAACATAATGCATGTTTAATCTAAATTTCTGTGTTTCTCATGTTTTTCAAAACAGTCTCTCTAACCTTTGAACAAATTGAATTTTAAACCATGGTGGTTTTCATGTATTGTATTCTCTGTTATGTCAATTGAATTTGGTTTCTTGTGGTATGATACTATTGTAATTTACTTGTAACTCTAACTGTACTCAATTAGAAAAGTTGTTCCATTAATGCTGAGCGTTGGCTCTTCTTCAGGTATGATCCCTCAACTGGTATTTATGGAATGGACTTCTTTGTCGTTCTGGAGCGCCCCGGCTACCGTGTTGGCCGCCGCCGCCGCTGCAAGTCTCGTGTTGGGATCCAGCATCGTGTTACCAAGGACGATGCTATGAAGTGGTTCCAGGTGAAATACGAGGGTGTTATCCTCAACAAGTCACAGGCAATTTAATTAAATTAGCTAGTTGTTTTGAGGAGTTTGCAAGTTTTGTTGTTTTAAATTTGACGCTTCTTCATTTAAATAGCTTGAATTACTGGAATATTAATGCGAGAAGCAATGTGAGTTATTATTTAGATGTACTTGTTTTTGACATCCATATTAATACGCCTTTGATCCTTTATTGGATGTTCCTCTATTTTGCTTTGTGTTTGAAAAACATATTCGTTCACAGATACTGTGGTTTTGTCATCGCATTTGGCCTTTAATTTTGTAGTCCTTCTGAGTATGTATAATCATGAGAAGTTAAAAAGGTTGAGGGTGAAATAATGTGCTTTCAATTATTGAATGCCCCCTGGTACATAAAGCTGAACAAGTTTATTCATTGAGGTTTGAGCATTAATGAAACAAAAGTAGAAATCTAAAATAGTTTTTTTTTTCTCTTTTTATGCTAAATGTATATTAATTTTATTTTTTTATAAATTCATTTTAATTTTCTTGTAAGTTTTTATAAAAATGCTTATCCAAACGTATAAATTTAATTGTGGTACAAAACATAACATATAATATTTTAGTAGTGATCTGAAAGATTATACTGTGCAAGGTAATAAAAAGGTTATACTGTTTAATGCCATAAGGACTTGGTCTATTTGATATAATCATTCTCCAAAGCCATATTTTATTATTATATCTTAAGAAGAATCCAAGTGAAATAATGATCAGGTATTTAGTTTTAACTAGTATTTATGCTTTATTTTAAATGAATGAATTATATTTTGGACTTGTAAGAAATACTTTATTCCAATTTGAATTATAAAATATTGTACATATCATGTTGATATTGAGCTTGATTTTTATTTTCTTAATTAAGTTTAAAAACACTATAATCACATGTATAGAGGAATTTCTTGGTAGCTGATTCGTGGTCTAAGGGAATTGCATAAGAGTAATTTCACTAGTTCTTTTGTTTTGTCGAGCACATGGATTGTGTTTAGAGAAGGAAATCCAAAAAAATAATATAAGATAATAACAAATTAATTAATAATTGCAATTCTATATTCATGATTAACAATCAGGTTAAACATCATCTAGCAAGTCAAATCACAATTATAATTGTGAGTTGTAAAAAAATAAAAGATAATGTGGCATTTTTAGGAGTGAATGACAACACAAAAACACATTACTTAAGAAAAGTGTAAAATTGTTTAAGAAATTCTTTAACCCAAAGAAAAATGTAATCCAAGTGATAAACTACGTTACAAATTAAAAAAAAATAGACATGTAAACAGAAGCAAATGTAAGATTATTTGATATAAATACTAATTCGAAAATTTATGTATTTTGCAAAGTGTCAAGTTGAGCATACAGTGCATATTCACCACGAGCATCATCGATGACTTTAATTTTAAAAGAAAAAATTGAAACTTGTTTTTTGAGTTAAAATCTTGATTTATAATTTAACATAAAAGTGGAAATTCGGCTTATGTAAACAAAATTTCAGTGTTCTGGTTTTGGATTGAAGTCGTCCACTTTTCTACTAATAAAAAATTATAAAAATTATTTATTATTATAATTATATTTTTATAAAAAACTATTTTATAGTTCATTAATATTTCTTATTTCAATAATTAAAAAATATTTTATGGTTTAATAGATTTTTTATTATTGTAAAAAGAATGTAAACATATCTATTTTTCATTATTATTTATAATTACTAGTTTAATCACTATACAATACTCTTATCAGATAAAAGAAATTATTTGGTTTTGTTTTTTCTTCTCAATTTGTTCACAACTTAACAATTAATTATTAATGTGAGTTGAGTTACAAAGGGAAGAATCTAAAGGCGAACAGAAGAAATATAAAGGCCAAAGAAAATGTGAAGAATATTTTTGTCAGTGATGTTAGGTTTCTTTTTCTAACAGTACTTCCCTTTTTATCTTCATGCACTCCATACAAGATGTCAGTGATGAGAACTTGTGAAACTTCCGGATTCACTGTTTCAGGAAAGTAATTCTGAATTTGAATATATTTTCAGAAATTTAATAATATATTTAAAAAGTAAATTTTGAACTATCTATTTTAAAAAATACATTTAAATTAAATGTTTTAAAAAGGTATGTTTAGATGCAAAAATATTTAATTCAAAATGTAAAAATATTATATTTCAAATTGAATGTTTCTATTTATTTTTTAAGATATTCACTCTGAAAAATACAAAAAAAAAGAGTCAATTTAACTTTGGGAATCACAATTAAATGTTTTAAAAAGGTATGTTTAGATGCAAAAATATTTTTCGAAATATTTAATTCAAAATGTAAAAAAAATATATTTCAAATTAAATGTTTCTATTTATTTTTCAATATATTCACTCTGAAATATATTAAAAAAAAGAGTCAATTTAACTTTGGGAATCACAAATTTTATGGTGGTGCAGAAAGACAATAAAGGAAAGTGAAGGAAGATTAGCCCTTAATGTGACTGGGCTTTTAAGCCCAAGGCTCATTTGTATGAGCTCACATACTTCTTGTGTATCTTCGTAAATTTCTTCCTGCATTTTAATATAACAAATTTCTGATTTTATCCTTTTTAAATTATAGATTTTTAAAGAGTAAACTATGACTTTAAATTATATAATTAAAAAATTGCAACTTCTTTATAAAATCCATAAGAAAAAAGTAATTTTAGAATTATACAATTTAAAAAATTTTATAATACAAAAATTATTTAAATTTTATAACTTTTGATCATTTTTCAAAATATTGTACAGTTTTTTATATTTTAAAAATATATTTTTAAGATTTAATTATGTAAATTTGAGAATTTTTAATTGAGTATTTAATAAATTTTTTTTATTTTATCATAAAATTAAAAGAATATAATTTTTAATTAAAATATTTAAAATATAAAAATATAAAAATTATTAAATTTAAATATTATAAAATTATAAAATACAAAATAGATGAAAAAATAATAATTAAGTCAATAACTTAATCTTTAAGTCATCCATCCGCTTTAAAAAGAAAACAAATTATCAAAAAAAACTTAATTAAAAAAATTAAATTTATTGAATATTTAATAAACTACAAAATTTTATCAGAACCGCAAATATAATTTTTCAAAAATTTCAAAAGTAAAAATTATACATTATATTTACCAGAATTAATATATTTTGAAGATATAAATAAATAAGAAAACAAACAAAATCTAAAAGAAAAAGACCTGGATTCACCCTCCAATTTTATTCTTCTCTTTGCAGCCCGAGAAGTGTTTCACGGTCACCGCCAAACCCTGTGGATGCATCTCCGACAACAACCATGGGTTACTTCGATCTCAACATTCCCTATCCCCAACCCTCACCCACCAACAAGGTCGCCGAACAAAGCAACCGCACCAGGCTTGCGGTGAAGGCCATGGAGTTGGGTTACACCGGAATCGCTTACAACCGCACCATCAAAGGCGTCATGTCCGATCAGCACCGTTGCTCCATTCCCCCTCTCCCCCTCTCCTATCTCCTCAACGTTCTTCCCTCTCTCTCCCTCTCCGCCAATCTTCACCGCTCTCCCTCCTCGGTGTTCCACTCTCCACTCCCTTCCATCAGTACACGTGTCTCACCGTAGACAGCGCTACCCAGGCCCAGGCCCAGGCCCTCAATTCTACATTGCTCAGACGTTAGAGATTTTGAAAGTATGGGTAGTTTATAAATTGTATCTCCTTTAACTTGGATGATCTTTTATCGACTCAATTGTGAAGGCAGAGCAGTTAAATGCAGCTTCCTTTGAGATTGGGATAATACTGCTGTAGTCAATACCCGTGCTTGGTGTTTTCTGTTCTCTCTTACTCCTTGTGAGTTTTTTTTTTTTTTGTTTATTTTTTTTTTTTGTTTAAGTTTTTTTTTTTATTTTTTTTTTTTTGTTTATTTATTTTTTATTTGTTGG
>Ga0214543_1009614_pt1 | contig 14903 bp, 7 predicted proteins | sample CNSS2metaG_FD_160094 | JGI IMG/M metagenome (GOLD analysis project Ga0214543, IMG submission 160094) | Root nodule microbial communities from cowpea collected in UCLA plant growth center, Los Angeles, California, USA - CNSS2 | ecosystem: Host-associated > Plants > Roots > Nodule | place: USA...
TAAAAGCACACAAAGCACACTAGAAACAAAAATGAAACTTAGGTGATTAAGCAAGCACAAGGAAAATTCCCACTGGACATTAAGATAACAAAGGTTATCTAGATGTGAAGGTTCATTTCCAAGGCTCAAAGGGAGAAGAGAAATGGTATTTATTAACAAAAAACAGTAGCAAAACAGGAGCAATACAATAGCAAAACAACAGCAAAATGGAAAGCTAAACACAGGAATTTAAGACATAATTGAACTACACATTACTCTAGACAAAACATATGGATGAGAAAATTAAAATGACTCAAATAGATGAAATAGAAAATTAACAAGACTCAAACAAAAATGTAAAAGGCACACAAATTCACCATGGTTGAGTTCTTAGGCACAATGGCCGAATGGTTCCAAAGGAACAATGATAAGAACCATATAACCAATGAGGTGAAAAGAAGAAAAAGAAAAAGACAATCAAAGGAAGTAATGAACAACACGGAAATTCAAAGAAAAATGGAGAAAAAGCACTTAACTCACTAAAACCAAGGCTCATGATACCACATGATGGCTTCTTCTTGTCTTCATTGGAGCTTGCATGAAGAATGGAAGCTCCATGAATGGTGTTGGATGCGGAAGCATGAAGGAAAGAAGCTTAAGGTGTTTGGTTTGGTGTAGGTGAAATGATTCTTAAGAGAGGTGAGGCAAACTCCTAAGGAAGAAGACTAGAGTAAACTAGAGAAGAGTTTACTCTAAGGTGAGCTCAAAAGAGATTTGTGCACAAATTTAGGCAACAATTCATTACTTAATTTCAAGCTGAAAAATACATCTCCTAAGCCTTCTATTTATAGGCTAAAATGAGACTAAGGAGTCTCTAAAAAGTGGAGGGAAAAAAGAGTCTAGAAAGTTGAATATTGGAGCCAAAAAGGAGCATGTGGGAGGTGTGACTTGCCACTTAAGCAAGTCACAGTTGTCTTGCCATGGGAAGCTAACTCTCATCCTTGGAGAGCAAGTTTGAGAAGCTTCTAGAATTTTCTAGAGTAGACACACTACTCTTGGCCCATTTGGCCCAATTCCCCTTTTTGGTCCAAAATTACTTCTAAAGCCCAATTTCTTCTAAGGCCCAATACATGGCCCAAAGAAAACCCTATTCTACTGGGCCCAAAATACAAAGCCCAAAATAAAATCCTAATCTAGTATTTAAACAATGTTGGCCCAAAAGATAAAAGCTTGGGCCTTGTCAACAGTTGAGGACCACTCTTCTTATCTGCATTTGGCCAAGGCTGGCGTTTGTCATCAACATTTGGCCACTCTTCTTGTATGCCAAGTTGTCCAAATGCGAGTTCTGGATGGATGAAGTTCAGTTTTTGGGGCATGTGATATCTGCACAGAGCATTGTAGTGGACCCAACAAAAGTTGAGGTAGTAGTTAAGTGGGAAAGTCCCAAGTCTGCGATAGAGATAAGAAGCTTTGTGGGGTTAGTTGGCTACTATAGGAGATTCATAGAGGGATTCTCCAAGATAGTGGCGCCCCTGACACAACTCACTCAAAATGATCAACCCTTCACTAGGATGGATAAGTGTGAGGAGAGCTTTCAAGAGTTGAAGCGGAGACTGACTAGTGCTCTGATACTAGTGATCCCGGGTGTGGGGAAGCCTTTTGAGGTCTATTGTGATGCATCCCATCTCGGACTTGGCTGTGTGTTAATGCCGGAAAAGAAGGTGGTGGCCTATGCCTCAAGGCAACTTAAGGTTCATGTGAAGAACTATCCCACCCATGACCTAGAGTTAGCAGCTATAGTGTTTGCTTTGAAGATCTGGAGGCATTATCTTTATGGTGCTCAGTTTCGTGTGTTCAACGATCATAAGAGTCTCAAGTATCTGTTTGATCAGAAGGAGTTGAACATGAGGCAGAGAAGATGGATGGAATTCCTGAAGGATTATGACTTCGAGCTCCTATATCACCTAGGGAAGACGAATGTAGTGGCGGATGCCTCGAGTAGGAAGACTGTACATGCTGCACACCTTATGATTAAGGAGGTGGAACTACTAGAGAAGTTCAAGAACATGAGGGTACAGGTGGAGTTGGGGTCCAAGTCCATTAGGTGTAGTACTCTTACTATATCTAGTGACTTCTTGGACTCAATCAGAGAGAGGCAGTTATTGGACGGCAGTCTGAACAGAGTCAGAGAACAACTTGGGCCGGATGAAGTTAAGGATGTCCATGGCGAAGTTGGCTCAACTGTACAGTAAGGAGATAGTAAGGCTACATGGATTGCCTTCGAGCATAGTCTCCGACAGAGACCCACGGTTTACATCCCGGTTTTGGCAAACCTTACAAGAGGCTTTAGGGACCAAGTTGACTATGAGCTTAGCCTACCATCCCCAGACTGATGGTCAGTCCGAGAGGACCACCCAGTCACTTGAGGACTTATTACGGACATGTATATTGGATCACCTAGGAGCTTGGGATGAGGTGTTACCCTTGATAGAGTTTACCTACAACAACAACTTTCATGTGAGCATTGGCATGGCGCCATACGAGGCTTTATGCGGCAGGAAGTGTAGGACTCCCCTATGTTGGTATCAGGATGGGCAAGTAGTGCTAGTCGGACCAGAGTTATTAGAACAAACCACCGAGAAGGTGAGGATGGTGAGGAACAAAATGCAAGCTTCTCATAGTAGACAGAAGGCCTACGCTGACCGCAGGAGGAGACCTTTAGAGTTTGCGGCTGGGGATCATGGTTCTTGAGGGTGACCTAAACCACTGGCGTTGGAAGGGCTCTCCGCTCAAGGAAGCTCTCTCCTGAGTTCCTTGGCCCCTATCAGATCATGAGGAGGATTGGGCCTATGGCTTATGAGATAGCTTTACCCCCTTAGTTGGCAAACCTTCATCCGGTGTTTCACGTGTCTTAGATGAGGAAGTACGTGTTTGATCCGGCTCATGTGTTGGAAGCTGAAGATATACAAATCAGAGAGGATCTTACTGTGGAAGTACCCATCATCGCTTTAGAGGATGACAAGGTTGAGGAACGCAGAGGAAAGACAGTCAGCCTTGTCAAAGTCATCTGGGATCGAAGGATAGGTGACTCGACTTGGGAGTTAGAGGAGGACATGAGAAAATCACACCCATATCTTTTTGCCCGATAAGTTTTCATTTTTGAGGTTGAAAATTTTCTTGTTGGGGAGAATGTAAGGCCCACTAAATTATTTTTCTTTTCTGCCCAAAATTAAAAGGGTTGCGCTAATGTAATGGGCCTAAGGGCGGGCACAATAGGGATGCAGACCCTAATCTGCCCTAATTCCATTCTCTCATTCACTTTCCAGAAAACACATCTGCTTGCCTCCTTTGAGCAGTCGCTCCACGTAAGTCACTCCTCGGATGAGTCGAGTATTGGTTTGAGAGTCATAGCATGCTTGGGTGTAAGCAAAAATAAAGTTAAGTTTGGTTTCTTCAAGGCTTGAACCCACAACCGTACAATTGCCAAAGCCATGCTAAACCATCAAGCCAATTTATATTTCTTGCTAACTAACACAATTCAATCATTATACCACCATTCAACATACTCAAACATATTATTAAAACAATAATAATTAAATAACACACAATTGGCATATATATGACTTGAACCCAAGTCCTTTCACAAAAACCAAGTACTCTCAACCACTTGAGCTAATACTTTTCCACATCATACCAATCAGAATTCAATGCCATAAAGGCTTCTATTACCTGCATTTATTAATTAAATCACATAGTTCTTGCAATCTCCCTCTCCCTCCAATCAACCTTGACGAAGAAAGAGGTGAGGGAAGATGGAAATTCCTCAATTTTTCATTCATCTTTGTTATGCAATGGTTTGAGGGTGATATCAAGATTACAATTATGTTTGCAATTTTTTTTTCAGCTTAACTATGAAAGTGATGTAAAAATATGGCTTTTGAAATTATTTTTACAATAATAATTCATATCGAAAATTTTAAAATTGTTATCAAATAAGATTTAAAAAGTAATTATTAATTTAAATTTTTTATTACATTATTTTATAAATATTGTTTTAATGAAATATGTTATTTTAATTAATACAAACTAACAATTGTTCTAAACCAAATCAAACTTAGATAATGATAATTTTTAATCGTTTTTAAAATAAAGGACAATTTGGTAATCTTGTTTTTTCTTGATTTCAATATAACTTTTAATCTATCACATCCATCAAATCACTCACAAATTTCAACAAAATTTCCACTAAATCCACTCAATTTCACCTTTAATCGCCTTAAAGTGAACAAGACAAGCTTCACATCCACTTGAATTCATCCTCTCCCTCTCCCTCCAATCAATGTTGAGGGAAAGAGAGGGGAAGGAAGAGGGAAATTCCTTTATTTTTTAATCATCTCTATTATGCAATGGTTTGCGGGTGAAATAAAGATTACAATTTCTGTCCGCAATTAAATAAAGGACAATTTGGTATTCTTGTTTTTCCTTAATTTAAATATAATTTTTAATCTATCACATCTATCAAATCACTCCCAAACTTTAACAAACATTACTCTAAATCCACCATCTTTCACCTCTAATCCCCTTAAAGTGAATAAGACAAGTTTCACACTCTAATCCACTTGAATTCATCCCCTCCCTCTTCCTCCAATCAAGGTTGAGGTAGAGAGACGGGAAGGAAGGGAGAAATTCCTCTATTTTTCAATCATCTTTGTTATGCAATGATTTGAGGATGATATCAAGATTACCATTTCTTCTTAATTTATTTTTCAACTTAATTATGAAAATGATGTAAAAAAATGACTTTTGAAATAATTTTTATAAAAATAATTAATAACGAAAATTTGAAAATTTTTATAAAAATAATTAATTTTTTTTACGTTATTTATAAATATTTTTTTATTAAAATATGTTACTTTCATTTATACATTTTAATATTTTTTCTACCGCAAATCAAACTTATATAATGATATTTTTTAATTATTTTTAAAATAAAGGACAATTTGGTAATCTTGTTTTTCCTTGATTTAAATATAATTTTTAATCTATCACATCCAAAAAATCACTCATAAACTTTAACAAACTTTACTCTATATCCACCCACTTTCACCTTTAATTCACTTAAAGTGAACAACACAAGCTACACACTCTAATCCACTTGATGTCATCCTTTCCTTCTCCCTCTAATCAACCTTGAGGGAGAAAGAGAGGAAGGAAGAGGGAAATTCTTCTATTTTAAAATCATCTTTGTTATGTCTTGGTTTGAGGGTGATATCAAGATTACAATTATCTCCGCAATTTATTTTTCAGCTTAATTATGAAATGATGTAAAAATATGACTTTTAAAATTATTTTTACAAAAATAATTAATAACGGAAAAATGATAATTGTTCTAAAATAAGTTTTAAAAATTAAAAATTAATTATATATTTTTTATTACATTATTTTATAAATTAAACTTATAATGATAATTTTAAATCATTTTAAAATAAAGGACAATGTGGTAATTTTGTTTTTCCTTGATTTAAATATAATTTTTAATCTATGACATCTAACAAATCACTTATAAACTTTAACAAATTTTACCCTAAATCCACCCACTTTAACCTTTAATCCACTTAAAGTGAACAACACAAACTTCCCACTATACTCCACTTGATGTCATCCTCTCCCTCTCCCTCCAATTAACCTTGATGGAGAAAGAGGGGAAGGAAGAGGGAAATTCTTATATTTTTTAGGTTTGAGGGTGATATCAAGATTACAATTATGTCTGTAATTTATTTTTCAGCTTAATTACGAAAATGATATAAAAATATGACTTTTCAAATTATTTTTACAAAAATAATTAATAACGAAAATTTAAAAATATGTTCTAAAATTTTTTATTACATTATTTTATAAATATTTTTTTCATGAAATATTTTATTTTCATTTATACATATTAATATTTTTCTTCTACAACAAATCAAACATATATAATTATAATTTGTAATCATATTGAAAATAAAAGACAATTTGGTAATCTTGTTTTTCCTTGATTTAAATAAAATTTTTAATCTATCACATCGATCAAATCACTCACAAACTTCAACAAAATTTACGCTAAATCCACTCACTTTCACATTTAATCGCCTTAACGTAAACAAGAGAAGTTTCACACTCTAATCCACTTGAATTCATCCTCTCACTCCCCCTCCAATCAACGTTGAGTGAGAGAGGGGAAGGAAGAGGGAAATTCCTCTATTTTTAAATCATCTATGTTATGCAATGGTTTGAGGGTGATATCAAGATTATAATTATGTCAACAATTTATTTTTCAACTTAATTATGAAAATGATGTAAAAATATGGCTTTTGGAATTATTTTTACAAAAATAATTAATAACAAAAATTTGAAAATTTTTATAAAATATGGTTTAAAAAGTAATTCTTAATTATAAATTTTTTTATTACATTATTTTATAAATACTTTTTTATTAAAATATGTTACTTTTATTTATACATGTTAATCAAACTTATATAATGATAATTTTTAATTATTTTTAAAATAAAGAATAATTTGGTAATCTATTTTTCCTTGATTTAAATATAATTTTTAATTTATCACATCTAGCAAATCACTCATAAACTTTAACAAACTTTACTCTAAATCCAAGCACTTTCACCTTTAGTCAACTTAAAGTGAACAACACAAATTTCACACTCTAATCTATTTGATGTCATCATGTCCCTCTCCCTCCAATCAACCTGGATGGAGAGAAAGGGGAAGGAAGAGGGTAATTCCTCTATTTTCAATCATCTCTCTGATGCAATGGTTTCAAGGTGAGATCAAGATTAAAATTATGTCTGTAATTTATTTTTCAGTTTAATTATGAAAATTTGAAAATTGTTGTAAAATAAGGTTTAAAAAGTAATTATTAATTAAAAGTTTTTTAATACATTATTTTATAAATATTATTTTAATAAAATATTTTATTTTCATTCATACATATTAATATTCTTTTTTCTACAACAAATCAAACTTATACAATGATAATTTTTAATCATTTTAAAATAAAGGACAATTTGGTAATCTTGTTTTTCCTTGATTTAAATATAATTTTTAGTCTATCACATTCATCAAATCACTCACAAACTTTAATAAACATTACTCTAAATCTAGAGATGTCAAAATAGGTAAACCGACCCGACCCGGCTCGACCCACCAGGGGTTGATGATTTAGTGAGCTAACCCAACCCGACTTACTTTTTAACCAGCCAAAAAAATTCGAACCCGACCGGGCCCACCACGGGTTGGCAGGTTAAACAGGTTGGCTCACGGGTTCACTTAATTAAAAAAAAATATTATTTTCTTATTTTTTTTCAGTCAAAACTAAATTGTAATTCTAATGAAAATCTAAATAAGCTTTAATACAATCCAACTACAAACCTGTTCTTATGGAACTGAAGTGTGTAGTCCACGAATCGGCCAAGGGTCTTGAACGTCTTGCTTTGGGTCGGTCTTCTCTTGCTTCCGACGGGACTTGAGGGCGGCGCAGGGGACCTGCAAAAGACACTCCGATGCCTAAGTCAGCACTGGTGTTGTCAGGGTTTTAGAGAATAATTTAATGCGTAATCAATGCATAGAATAGTGTGCTATTTATACCTTTTTACCTGTGGGTCCTACCTGTGATGGGCCTTTGGGCCCAATATCTCTCTTCTGTTTATTTTAGGATCCAGTGTTAGGGAGGGAATTTACTAGGGGGTCCTTCGAATGTTGGCGGTGCCTAGTATTCGGCCATGAGATGCGTCGAGGGTGGTTTTCCTTTGGAGGGGTGCCTTTCGTAGGGTAAGCGGCCACGAGGTTTTGGTTGTAAGCCGTGTTGTTCAGAAGGAGCGTCTCCGTGAAAGGGTGTGTGAGGTTTGGTGAGGGTCGTGTTCTCCATGTGGAGGTGTCCCTGCGTGGTAGGCGGCCATCGTGCTTTCTGGGGGCCGTGTAGTTCTAGATGAAGGCGTATTTGTGTGGTAGGCGACCATCGTGTCTTCTGGGGGCCGTGTACTCGGGTATGGTTGGGACATCAGCCTCCCAATCTAGAGGCAAAAAGTGACGTATAGGCTATTTTGCAAATTTCATTTGTGGTCTTTGGCCGTGTACCATGTGAGTATAAAACCAAAAAAAAATACAAATTATTTATGTGTTGGATAAAAAAACAACCTAACATGACCCAAATGTAAAGCCCAACTTAATAAAAAAATAAAAAACACTTGGGTGACCCTTTCATGTACGGGTTGGTGAGCCAACCCGGCTCACTACGGGTTCAACCCGGGTGAGCCGGGTTCTAAATGAGCCGAGTCAAAAATCAACCCGTATTGAAATTTGTAAAAACATTTCAACCCAACCCGACCCAAAGCCGTGGTGAACGGGGTTGGCTCGCGGGTTCCAACCCACTTTGACAACTCCATCTAAATCCACCCTCTTTCACCTTTAATCCCCTTAAGGTGAACAAGACAAGGTTGACACTCTAATCCACTTGAATTCATCCTCTCCCTCTCCGTCCAATCAACGTTGAGGGAGAGAGAGGGAAAGCAAGAGGGAAATTCCTCTATTTTTCAATCATCTATGTTATGCAATAATTTGAGGGTGATATCAAGATTACAATTATGTCCGTAATTTATTTTTCAACTTAATCATGAAAATGATTTAAAAATATGGCTTTTGAAATTATTTTTACAAAAATAATTAATAACGAAAATTTGAAACTTGTTCTAAAAAAAGTTTAAAAAAAAAATTAATTATAAATTTTTTTACTACATTATTTTATAAATCTTTTTTTATTAAAATATGTTACTTTCATTTATACATTTTAATATTTTTTCTACAACAAAACAAACTTATATAATGATAATTTTTAATTATTTTTAAAATAAAGGACAATTTGGTAATCTTGTTTTTTACTTGATTTAAATATAATTTTTAATCTATCACATCCTACAAATCACTCATAAACTTTAACCAACTTTACTCTAAATCAATCCACTTTTACCTTTAATCCACTAAAAGTGAACAACACAAACTACACACTGTAATCCACTTCATGTCATCCTCTTCCTCTCCCTCCGATCAACTTTGAGGGATAAAGAGAAGAACGAGGAGGGAAATTCTTCTATTTTTAAATCATATATGTAATGTCTTGGTTTGACGGTGATATGAAGATTACAATTATGTCCGCAATTTATTTTTCAACTTGATTATGAAAATGGTGTAAAAATATGGCTTTTAAAATTATTTTTAAAAAAAATAAGTAATAACAGAATTTTGAAAATTGTTCTAAAATAAGTTTTAAAAAGTAATTATTAATTATAAATTTTTTTTATTACATTATTTTATAATTATTTTTTAATAAAATATGTTATTCTGATTTATACGTTTTGATATTTTTTCTACAACAAATCAAACTTGTATAATAATAATTTTTAATTATTTTCAAAATAGAGGACAATTTGGTAATCTTCTTTTTCCTAGATTTAAATATAATTTTTAATCTATCACATCTATCAAATCACTCACAAACTTTAACAAACTCTACTCTAAATCCACCCTCTTTCACCTTTAATTCACTTAAAGTGAACAACCCAAACTTCACACTTTAATCCACTTGAATTCACCATCTCCCTCCCTCCCCAATCAACCTTGACGGAGAGAGGGGAAGGAAGATGGAAATATCTCTATTTTTCAATGATCTATGTTATGTAATGATTTGAGTGTGATATCAAGATTACAATTATGTCTGCAATTTATTTTTCAGCTTAATTATAAAAACGATGTAAAAATATGGCTTTTGAAATTATTTTGCAAAAGTAATTAATAACGAAAATTTTTAAATTCCTATAAAATACGGTTTAAAAAGTAATTATTAATTAAAAATTTTTTTATTACATTTTTTTGTAAATATGTTTTTAATAAAATATTTTATTTTCATTCATACATATTAATATTTTCTTCTACAACAAATCAAACATTTATAATGATAATTTTAATCATATTTAAAATAAGGGAAAATTTGGTAATCTTGTTTTTTCTTGATTTAAATATAATTTTTAATCTATCACATCCATTGAATCACTCACAAACTTCAATAAAATTTACTCTAAATCCACCATCTTTCACCTATAATCCCTTTAAGGTGAACAAGACAAGGTTGACACTCTAATACACTTGAATTCATCCTCTCCCTCTCCCTCCAATAAAAGTTGAGGGAAAGAGAGGGAAAGCAAGAGGGAAATTCCTCTATTTTTCAATCATCTATGTTGTGCAATAGTTTGAGGGTGCTATCAAGATTACAATTATGTCCGTAATTTATTTTTCAACTTAATCATGAAAATGATGTAAAAATATGGCTTTTGAAATTATTTTTACAAAAATAATTAATAACGAAAATTTGAAAATTCTTCTAAAAAAGTTTAAAAAGTAATTATTAATTATAAATTTTTTTACTACATTATTTTATAAATATTTTTTTATTAAAATATGTTACTTTCATTAATACATTTTAATATTTTTTCTATAACAAAACAAACTTATATAATGATAATTTTTTATTATTTCTAAAATAAAGGACAATTTGGTAATCTTATTTTTTCCTTGAAGTAATTATCATTATAAATTATCATTATAAAATGTAATTATTTATTACAAATTTTTTTGTTACATTTTTTTGTAAATATTTTTTTAATAAAGTATTTTATTTTCATTCATACATATTAATATTTTTTTCTACAACAAATCAAACATTTATAATGATAATTTTTATTATATTTAAAAGAAGGGAAAATTTGGTAATCTTGTTTTTTCTTGATTTAAATATAATTTTTAATCTATCACATCCATCGAATTACTCACAAACTCCAACAAACTTTAATCAAAATCCACTCATTTTCACCTATAAAACCCTTAAAGTGAACAAGACAAGCTTCACACCCTAATCCACTTGAATTCATCTTCTCTGTCTCCCTCCAATCAACGTTGAGGGAGAGAGGGGAAGGAAGAGGGAAATGACTCTATTTTACAATCATTTATGTTATGCAATGTAAAACCCTCTTTTATTCTGCCCTAATTTTTAAAGGGTTGTCCCTAATCTTATGGGCCTAAGGGCTGGCCCATAGGGTGTCCAAGGCCCCTAAGGCAGCCAAACCCTTCTCACTTCTGTCATTCTTGCAGAAACAATACTCTCACACTCTCCTTTACCCCCACAGAGGCTCTACTAGGGTTTAGCCCCAATCTTGGTCAAGCTAGCTCTAAACTCAGCTCGTCTTCACTTCTTAGATCTGCTCTTGGAGCTGCCGGTCTCGTTGGTTTAAGAGTCAAAGCCCGATATTAGCTCATTTCCAGGTAAGGGAAGCTATTTTTTTTTACGCTTTTATAAATAATGTGCCTGTTTTGGTTCTGTTGGGTGCTCTTGATGATTTGATGTGCTTTTGATGGTGTGAAAATAATTTATGTATTGTTTATGGATGGATTTTTGGCTTGACATGCGTGAGAGCATGTGAGATCTGCTATGCTCGCCTAAGCAAGCTGCTTTTCGCCCAAACGAGGAGCTCTCGCCTAATCGAGAATGGCAATAACTCGCCCCCCTTTGGTTTCGAGTGCTCGCCTGAGCGAAGGCCTCTCGCTTGAGCGAGATGGGCTAGCTTGAGCGAGAACTCGAAGTGCTCTCTGTTTTCAATCTCGCTTAAGCGAAATCTTTTCGCTTGAGCGAGAGACCCCTATCGCCTGAGCGAGAGCTCCTTAGCTTGAGCAAGATTGGCGGCAGAGTTGTTTAAATACTTATATGCTCCCATGATTGATTTGTTTACCCTTTTAAAGCCTGAAAATATGATGCCAATGTTTTATGCAACATGTTTGTGTTTTCTTTAGTTTTTGTTGTTTGAGATTTTGTGTTCTTACATGTTGAAATCAGTGAAAAGCTGTCAGTTTAGCTTAAGCGAGAGATTTTAGCTTAAGCGAGATCAGTCTAGCTTAAGCGAGAATTTCTAGCTTAAGCGAGATCAGTCTAGCTTAAGCGAGATCAGTCTAGCTTAAGCGAGAATTGCTGTAGAATTTTAATTCCTTACTTTAACTTGAACTGGAAATGAGCTAATATCGGGCTTTGACTCTTAAACCAACGAGACCGGCAGCTCCAAGAGCAGATCTAAGAAGTGAAGACGAGCTGAGTTTAGAGCTAGCTTGACCAAGATTGGGGCTAAACCCTAGTAGAGCCCGAGACTCGACATGATAATTAAAATTATGAAAAACTTGCCAACTGGTAGACGGTTCCTTTTCCCCCAGATCAATGAAGAAGGGAGAAGTTAGTGGATTCTTCCGAATAATGATTATCAAGCGAGTCCGGGACTCGACATGATAATTCATGTTATGAAAAATAATGATTATCAAGCGAGTCTGAGACTCGACATGATAATTTAAGTTATGAAAAATGATTATCAAGCAAGTCTGGGCTTGACATGATAATTTAAATTATGAAAAATAGTTATTATCAAGCGAGTCCGGAACACGACATGATAATTAAAGTTATGGAAAATGATTATCAAGCAAGTCTGGAACTCGACATTATAATTAAAATTATGAAAAATAATCATTATCAAGCGAGTCTAGGACTCGACATGATAATTAAAGTTATGAAAAATCATTATCAAACAAGTTCGGGACTCGACATGATAATTAAAATTATGAAAAATCGTTATTATCAAGCGAGTCTGGGACTTCACATGATAATTAAAGTTATAAAAAATAATGATTATCAAGCAAGTCTGGAACTCGACATTATAATTAAAATTATGAAAAATAATCATTATCAAGCGAGTCTAGGACTCGACATGATAATTAAAGTTATGAAAAATCATTATCAAGCAAGTTCGGGACTTGACATGATAATTAAAATTATGAAAAATAATTATTATCAAGCGAGTCTAGGACTTGACATGATAATTAAAGTTATAAAAAATAATGATTATCAAGCAAGTCCGGGACTTGAAATGATAATTAAAGTTTATTGAAATCAAATGAAAATTATAATAATCAACTAAGTTTGAGACTTAACATGATAATTAATAATCTTCAATTTTTAAAAATTTTGACGTGAAAGGAGATAATGATTTTATACAAAAGAAATGAATCATCAAGTAACATGAAAGTAGAGGCATGAATACCATAATACGGGTGTGAAGAAACTAAATTTTTGATGATTGTTAGAGGAGTGCAAACACTAAAACAGAGGGCGCACAAAGTAAAAGAACGGAGGTGCAAAACATTAGAAACAGGGGTGTGCAAAGTAGTTTGGTCATATGAAGCTTAAAGCTGCAAATATCAGAAAAGAGGTTCAAAAAGAGCAATGCAAACAAAAACAAACATGGGTCTTTTTCCTTTCACCTAACTTTTTTTTCTTTATTTTATTTTATATATTACTAGTTCAGCTTAATCAATTATTAGTTCCTTTATACTATTATTTTTTATTCACTTGACTCAACATGATAATTAATGTTATGCAATATATATATATATATAAACAAAATAAATAATTGATAATTTTTGTAAAATATTATATATCTCTTTTAGAAAAGAATATCACCAAACAAAAATAAAATTTTCTCAATTAATGCCTAGACATATTTATTATTCAATAGCTATCTCAAAATTCTTTATTCTAATATTCATGTTTATTGTGTATCTTGTGCGTTATTTTGATACATCCAATATAAACAACATAATATATTAGCCATTAAAATCAACACTCGCATTCTAATTAAAGAAATTAAGAAAAAAGTATAAAAGATTTTAATTAATAAACTAAACGTACCAAAAGAAGCTTTCAAACGCAGAGATTCACATATACATACAAGGTTTATGTTTCTTTGACACTTTTTATGCCAACACACATATGCAACTTTCATCTAATATTAACGACAATAAAACCCATCCCAAATTCCGTATATTACACAACCAACCATTTCTTTTGACATAACAAAACCACATTACAAGAGACAGTTTCATAAAAGAAATGATAATTAGAACATATACATACGATGCCATGATGAGTGCAAGCTTCAGTGTAAGAGAAGGAAAACAGAGAAAAAAAATAATCAATATGTTCAGTGCTATGAAATGAATATGTTCAGTGATACCAAATGATGAAGGAATATCTTGTTTCCTTTTAGAGTTATGAATATGGTGAAGTTGTTTAAGAAAGCCTTTTGAAAATTCCCACTGGACATTAAGATAGCATGCTATCTAGACGTGAAAGAAGAAAAATGAAAGAAGAAACAATAAAAATGGAAAGCATAGAAGATGAAGAATGGAAGAAGCACGCCACTCACAGGGGGGGATCTAAGCCAACCAAACCCTAGAGATGAGTGATGGTACCGCCACTTGCAAGCAAGATAAGGCAAAGGTGAGTTCACTTATAGGAAGGAGAGCTCACGAAAATTGGTGGCTGAATGTACAAAGTTTATAACAAAATGATCAACCCTTTTACAACACAAGGAGCACCCTTTAAATAGGAGTTCATAGGGGTCCTTTAGCAAATACAAAAACATGAAAAAGGATTAACTAGCAAACTGATGAAGGATTGACCCCAACCAAGGATGGAGGCACATGCTTAAGAAGACTAAGTATGTTTAGAAAGGAAGTTCACTAATCCTTCATCCATGTTCATTGTTTTTATTATGTTTGAAGCTCCCTAAGTTGACTTAGTTGAAATCAACCTTAGTAGACTTGTTAACCTTTGACTAGGTTTGACTTGTTGACTAGAGTTGACTTGACTTAAGCCAACATGCTAATCCTTATTTATGTGTTTTGTAGGTGTAAGTAAGATTAATTATGGTGGGTGATGTGGCGCAACCTTAGTGGAGAAGTGGAGATGAGATGGAGCATAGGTGGAAGAAAGAGAAAAGGCAAAA
>Ga0214543_1009616_pt1 | contig 14900 bp, 20 predicted proteins | sample CNSS2metaG_FD_160094 | JGI IMG/M metagenome (GOLD analysis project Ga0214543, IMG submission 160094) | Root nodule microbial communities from cowpea collected in UCLA plant growth center, Los Angeles, California, USA - CNSS2 | ecosystem: Host-associated > Plants > Roots > Nodule | place: USA...
AGTGCAAAAGGATAAGTGTGGGTGTGTGATGAGTTCAAATTTTTGCCCTCATTTAATATTTAAATTTGGGGATTTAATTGAATTTTCTATGCTTAAAGATTGATTTAATTAGGATTTGTGATTATTGGATTTATTGAGTAAGTTTGGTAAAAGAGGCGTAAAAATTGATTTTAGTTGCATAAAATATTATTGGATATTCTATCGTTTGTTAATGCAGCTGGAATTTATTTTTGGTCATTAATAGTGTGGATTTAAAATATTCAAAGTTACAAAATAAGTCAAAATCAAGAAATTCTGAAAAAGAATAATGCAGCTGGAATTTATTTTTGGTCATTACCAGGGCAGCCCTGTCGACATCCTCTACTGGGCCACATATCAAAAACTCCAGCTCCCAGACACTGCCATGGTCCCATATGACGAACCAATCTATGGCTTCTCTAACGAACAAGTTTCCACCCGCGGCTACATTGACCTTCACATCGTGTTTCGTGATGGATCCCAAACTAAAACCATTCCCATCCGTATCCCTAATGTTGACGCGCCCACATCCTACAATGTCCTCCTTAGCCGTCCCTCGCTCAACACCCTCGGTGCCGTCGTCTCCACCCCTCATCTGGACATGAAATTCCCTTCCCCTTCTAGCGACATCCTTACCGTCCATTGCGACCAACGCTTAGCACGCGAATGCTACATGACCAGCCTACGCCCACAACTTCCAATCCAGCAAACCTACCACATCGAGCGACCACCTGGCTCTAGCATCGCTCTATCGGGCGAAGATCTAAACCCTATAGTGGACCGGGATGTTCGTCTTGAACCTGTCAAAGAAACCTCCCCTCTAGAACTTTTGAATGGCCATTCCATCAACCTAGGCCCCAGATTGAACTCCGACGAGCGTGCCATCATCACACCTATCCTGGTCAGCAACACAGACCTTTTCGCTTGGTCAGCCGCTGACTTAGCTGGGGTAGACCCTCTGGTAGCATCCCACAAGCTATCCATCTACAAAGAAGCCCACTACATCTCCCAGAAAAAAAGCAAACTCGGCGAAGAACGACGCCTAGCAATTAAGGCCGAGGCCGATAAGTTACTGAGCGCAGGATTCATTGAAGAAGCTCAATACACCACTTGGCTTTCTAATGTAGTCTTGGTGAAGAAAGCCAATGGCAAATGGCGGATGTGTGTAGACTACACAGATCTAAACAAGGCCTGTCCTCGAGATGCCTACCCCTTACCCAATATCGATCGACTTGTTGATGGCGCGGTAGGGAATAAAGTACTCAGTTTCTTGGATGCATATTCCGGATACAACCAAATCCCTATGTCCGCATTTGACATGAACAAGACTACCTTCATCACGGACGACGCCAATTACTTTTACAGAGTTATGTCCTTTGGTCTTAAAAACGCTGAAGCAACCTACCAACGGTTGATGGACAAAGTTTTCAGCCATCTGATGGGACAATGTGTCGAAGTATACGTCGACGACATGGTTGTCAAGTCTCCAAGCCATCACCAACACGTCCAGGACCTCTCAGCAGTCTTCTCCGCACTACGCCAATACAACCTTCGCCTCAACCCCGACAAGTGCGTATTCGTCCTCAACCGCGGTAAATTTCTCGGATTCATGTTAACCCAGCGCGGTATAGAGGCCAATCCTGAAAAGTGCAAGGTGATTATCGAAATGCATAGTCCCACCACCATCAAAGAGGTCCAACGCCTCATAGGCCGCCTTACAGCCACATCCTGTTTCCTGCCCAAACTGGCTGAACAAACCCAACCCATAATCCAACTCCTCAAAAAATCTGCCTGGTTCACGTGGACGCATGACTGTGAACAAATTTTTCAGAAACTAAAAACCACCCTTACCTCACCACCTATCCTCTACAAGCCGGACACTCGTCAACCCCTGCTAGTTTACATCACAGCCACCGACCACACCGTTAGCGCCGCGCTCGTCCAAGATATAAAGGGCACACAACATCATGTCTACTTCGTTAGCAGAACCCTGCAAGATCCTGAAACCAGATATCAAATGGTGGAAAAGTTGGCCCTGTCCTTGGTCCATGCAACATGCCGTTTGCGCTGATACTTCCAAAACCACAACATCACCATCAAAATCGACTACCTAATCCAGAAGATATTGCAAAAACTAGACCTGGCAGGACGGATGTCATCTTGGGCCGTCGAGCTGTCAGAATTCAACATTCGTTATGAACCCCATGGCCCCATTAAAGCCCAATGCCTCCTAGATTTTGTTAATGACCTCCAATAGACACCCACAGAGGACCAGTGGACGCTTCATGTACATGGTTCTTCAAATTCGAAAGGTGTTGGTGCTGGTATTGTTTTAGAACGGCCCAACAATATCCTCATCGAGAAATCCCTCCACTTCGCCTTTAAAACATCCAACAATCAAGCCGAGTACGAAGCCATCCTTGCCGGCCTTTCCCTTGCTCGCGAAGTTGGCGTCAAGACTCTAATGTGCAAAACTGACTCCAAGCTTACCATGGGCCACCTAAATGATGAATTCCATATTAAAGACCCCATCCTTCTACAATATTACCATCTAGTCCGCGCGGTCATCCAATCCGCTTTTGAACAAGTCCGCATCGAACACATTCCGAGGACCAACAACATCAGAGTCGACATCCTATCTAAATTAGCCAGCACCAAATTAAAAAGCCACCACCGATCCCTATTGCAACAAACATTATCCACTCCTTCAATCACAAATACCTTCCACAACCTAACCCACACCCCTGCCGACAACATGACCCATCCCCAAACCCACAACTGGACCACCCCTTATATCCAATATCTCCAAACCGGTAACCCCCCACAAGATGCTGACAAAACTTGGCTGGCTAAGGCCGCCAGATATACCATGATAGGCGATGACCTCTACAAACGCGGATATGGCCAACTGCTTCTCAAATGTGTCACTGCAGAATAAGCGTAGTATATAATTAAGGAATTGCATGAAGGCATTTGCGGCTACCATTCCGACGCACGTACTATGGCCACCAGAATCCTTCGAGTCGGTTACTTCTGGCCAACTATAGAAGCGAATTGCCAGGACTACGTCAAAAAATGCAAACCATGTCAAAAACATGGCAACCTCATCCACCAGAAACAAGAACAACTCCATTCCATACTATCCCCATGGCCCTTCGCTAAATGGGGAATGGATATCCTCGGCCCTTTCTCCCCCGGCAACGGCCAGGTGAAATTCCTAATAGTAGCCGTTTATTATTTCACTAAGTGGATAGAAGCCAAACCGCTGACCACTATCACAGCCCAGCAGGTCCAGCAATTTGTCTAGAAAGATATCATATGCCGATATGGCGTTCCGCATACTATCATCACTAATAATGGCCGACAATTCATAGATAAGGAACTAGCCAAGTTCTACACTGGTATGGGCATCAAACACATAACTAGTTCCGTAGAACACCCACAAACCAATGGGCAGGCAGAGGCGGCGAACAAAGTTATTCTAATGGAACTACGCAAACGGTTAGACAGTGCTAAAGGCCGATGGCCCGAAGAACTAGTAGAAGTGGTATGGGCCTACAGATGCACCCCTCAGTCAGCAACAAACGAGTCCCAATTCAGCCTAGTTTACGGGGCAGACGCCATGATACCCGTCGAAATTGGTGAACCATCCCTGCGTCGAGAACTATACGACCCAACCCACAACCATCAAAACATGGCCACTCACCTCGACCTCCTACCTGAACTCAAAGAAAAAGCCGAGATACGCAACTTAGCTGCCAAACAAAGAGCTGCCAGAAAGTATAACGTAAACCTATGTCCACGATCGTTCATAAAAGGGGACTTAGTGTAGAGAATGGCCAGCAGTGCAAGGAAGAAGGATGGCAAGTTCTCCGCCAATTGGGATGGCCCATACCGCATACGTGAAGACGCGGGAGGAGGAGCATATCGTTTGGAGCATTTATATGGGGAGGAAATACCTAATACGTGGAATGTGTCCCATCTCAAGTTTTATTTTAGTTAAACATATACTGTATCACATCAAAACACTTGTAACCCTTGGTGTACTCTTTTTCCTCACCTGGTCTTTTTTCCCTAAGGAGGCTTTTGGCAAGGGAGGTTTTAACAAGGCACCCAGATACAATGAATAATACAAAGGGTTCCCAACTTTACGACTATTCTTTACTTCACCCCTCATAATCGTTTAAGTTCCCCACCCTTACCACAAGTAAGCGGCTTGGGTCGAACACCCCTAACTCGTTGGTTAAATCGTTTAAGTTCTCCACCCTTACCACAAGTAAGCGGCCTGGGTCGAACACTCCTAACTCGTTGGTTAAATCCTTTAAGTTCCCCACCCTTACCACAAGTAAGCGGCCTGGGTCGAACACCCCTAACTCGTTGGTTAAATCGTTTAAGTTCCCCACCCTTACCACAAGTAAGTGGCCTGGGTCGAACACTCCTAACTCGTTGGTTAAATCGTTTAAGTTCCTCACCCTTACCACAAGTAAGCGGCCTGGGTTGAACACCCCTAACTCGTTGGTTAAATCGTTTAAGTTCCCCACCCTTACCACAAGTAAGCGACCTGGGTTGAACACCCTTAACTCGTTGGTTGATTCGTTTAAGTTCCCCACTCTTACCACAAGTAAGCGGCCTGGGTCGAACACCACTAACTCGTTGGTTAAATCGTTTAAGTTCCCCACCCTTACCACAAGTAAGCGGCCTGGGTTGAACACCCTTAACTCGTTGGTTGATTCGTTTAAGTTCCCCACTCTTACCACAAGTAAGCGGCCTGGGTCGAACACCCCTAACTCGTTGGTTAAATCGTTTAAGTTCCCCATCCTTATCACAAGTAAGCGGACTGGGTCGAACATCCTTAACTCGTTGGTTGATTCGTTTAAGTTCCCCACCCTTACCACAAGTAAGTGGCCTGGGTCGAACACCGTTAACATACAATCGATTTCGCCAAACATAACATACATCACAAATCATCAACATCCGGCATACAAAATAGCAAACAAAGCATTAATCACATTAAACATAAACGCAAAAGCAATGTACCAAGTATCACGAACATAATGTACAGATTATTACAGATATAGGCTCAATAATGTTTCAAATCATTAAAAAGTAAAAGTCCTATTCTGCTGAATCGTTGCCCCACTCCACGGCATCCTCGGCCTCCTTCTCTTCTTCAACCGTTTCTTTCTCCACTTCCTCGTCCAGACTGTTCTCGTCCTCATTAATAAGCTTCCCATCAACAACATCCTTATTAACATCAAATTTTGAATCAGCGGCGTCAAATTCTGGTGAAAAGAGGCTGCTTGCTGTAATCCCTTCTGAAAACCATTAATATGCTCTTGGATGATGCAATCCTTCAAGTCATCAAGTTCAACCGCAGCACCATCATACTTTTCTTTCAACTCGTCATAGTCCGCCTCCAAATCCTCTATCCTCTTGTTAAGTTTTCCCTCCGAATCCAAACAACGGACTTTCCAAGTTCTCAACCTTTTCCTTTCCTCTTCCAAACTCTCCCTTTCCTTCTTCCAAGCGGCCCTCTCCTCCTCAAACTTATCGACCTTTCCCTGCAACTCCTCCACCTTTTCCCTACCTCCCTCCTTTACTTCTCGTCGATACAGAGACCCAACACGATGGCTTAGTATCAACGCCTTGCTCCCAAATTCGACCATGGTCCTTACAAGATGATCGGCCTCCATAACGTCAATAGAGTTGATGATGGTATCTGGAAGGTTGATAGCAATATCTTTTCTAACAGATATCTCTGGCAACTCAATCAAGCCGGACTCTGGCACGTTCATCCCGCTAACTGATCCCGCCCCGAGCAATGCCGCCCTCACCTTCTTTACATCTTTCCCCTTGCTAGGTCGAGCTGGCAACTCGGCCTTTCTCTTGGTCCCGCCGTGCACGTGCACCTCAACTAACGATTCCTGCAGGTTGGGAACATCAGTATTCCCGACTACCTTGGCCTTCGCAGCCATTTCTTTCCTCAACGTTTGAAACAACGCTAAATTCTTCTTTCTGGATTGCGTCATGTGCCCTACAACAACACATCAAAACCCAGTTAAGTCAACTTAGAATCATTAACACAGTTTAAGTAATAAACAGATACCTTCAATATCAATAATCAGGTGCACCGAATTATAAACTCTAACTAGACCCTTAGTGGGCAAATTATCGGAAAACTTCATCAAGACCTCCACCACCTCCTTATCCACCGCCAACAACTCGTCGGTGCCCATATCCTTATATCGAGAGGGGATTCCCGTCCAGCTAAACGGGAACTTCAAGAAGTAGGACTTGCCCTCCTCTTTCACCATAACTTTAAAGTATCCATCTTTAAAGAACTAAGAGAACGCGTCCAATCTGCTGATGCTGGGACAACTCACTAGAGATAGCCAAGTAGTCGGTTGGCGGGGCCTAGTATCGTAGAAATACAAAAATGCATAAGGAGAAGGTTGCAGATATAGTGATTGGCACAAAACACGGAAGGCTTGCATATAGGCCCAACTATTTGGATGCAGATGTGTAGGTGCAATGTTCAGCGCACGCAACACCCCCATGGTGAAGTCGTCCAGCGGTAACCGCACATGTAGCTGGGAGAAATGGCACATGTACATATAGAAAAACTTCTCGGTCGCCCCCTCTTGCCCATGGCATACGCTGTCAATGGCACTCACCCGCTCCAAGGAAATGATACCACTGCTTATACCTTTCGCGATAATAGGGGTACAATTTAGCCAAGAATTCAGTAGACAAGACCGCAGAAATAAGGACGATTGATTACGAATGTCAACAGCCACCCACCCATAGCGACCTTTGACCTGCCAGTTACTCTCCGCTAACTCCTCCAGAGGGTATTCTCGAACCTCAGTCACCGTCTCCATAGGGATTCTGCCTACCATACCCGCAGAACTAGTGCTCTCCTCCTCAACATGTCTACCTCTACTCCCCCCCAGACTCTATACTCTCACTACTAGACATAGACAACGACACACTATCACTACTAGACATACCTTTTTTCTGGAAAGATGACGGCTGGAACTAGAAACAAGTCAGACAGGTATAACGCATACAAGATCTCTGACTGAAAATTCTCGCAAATGAACCAACAAATGTTCACCCATTGTAAAATCCACATTTATAGGCCTGAATCCCAAACGATAAAACCCCTTCCCGCCAAAATCACAACCCATACCAATCGACACAAGTATATCAAAAGACATGAGTGTTAGAAACGACGGCGCAAAAACCCCTTTGATTTGACCTCTAACATCCTTTCACCTGCCATCAACCCTTTCTCGCCTTTAGCTTTAACACTGTTCATCACACTTAAAGGCTGGGGGACTGGTGTACCACACCTAGCCGGGCCTACTGGCATATGAACACATATCACCCTTGACCGACATATCTATATCAGCAAGGCTGGGAGACTAGTGTACCACACTAAGCCAACTTAACAAAATAATAATAACACGATCATCATACCTATACGCCAAATCATTCAAGTAACCGGCCTGGGCTGGGCTGACCTAAGCCTAGCCGGCCTGAACCGGTAACATAAACGTCAAGAGGAATAACTTGCCTAAGACAACATATGAGCAATACAAACCGCTAAAGGGAGTAGTCGGTTTAGGCCGACAACCTTAATACACTCAGCGAAATCAAAGTCCCCTGATATCCAATAAGCCCACAATAATCGACCTAAGGGCCTGGGTCAGGGCCCAGGCCCACTTACAACCCCAACTAGGGCCGAAGCTAGGCCCCAGCCCATGACATGACTAGACATAATTAATACTCTATAAATACACATGGACCCCAGTAATTAAAGGTACGCATTCATTACTCCATTAATCACCTGATTTGATTTTTCGAGAGCTTTGACTGACTTGAGCTTCGGAGTCCCTTCTACAGGTAACCCCTCCTGGGTCCAAGCAGACATGTGCCAACCAGGAAGAAGCCAATTGAGGAGATAGCGGACTGCATAGGCAAGGTTACACTTGTGCCTAACTTATCTTGTTTGTTCTCTGCAGGAACAATTATTATTAAATCATTTCCCAAAAATGCGAGAAATTTAAAATTTTAAAACTTAATAACCGCGGTATAAAGTCAAACATTCATAATCGGTTTTTGTAATTCAGAAGTCAAAGTAGCAAAAACCAATAATTGAATTACATGAAAATTTTAATAAAACAAGTCTTTATAAATCCCCATGTAATCTACTCCTGCTCTTTGTCACTAAGCATCTCCTAGCTCACCTGTAACATCACCTACTCCCGGATAACAATTTACCCGATCATCGCCAAACACAAATAGATAGGGTGAGCTATGCACATAGATAAAAATAAATATGAATAAACCCACCCAAAACACCCATAAATATTTATCTTTTTAACATTAGCACCAACTTTCCCACACTCATAACCAATACGAGTTTATGCATGTATTCTTGATCATGAGACTGTACTATGCTTCAACGACTCTCCTCGCTCGTGATCCAACCTACAAGCCTATCCCGCTCGTAGTCCTACTTCACGGACTTCCTCGCCCGTCATCCGAACTCCTCGCTCGGACCCGGACACGCATACCCGCCTTTCCTACTATGAACTCCCTCACTCATAGCATTCTCAAGTTTGAGCATGAAATGAACTCCCTTGCTCACTCATCCCAACCAAGAGTACCTTCGGTGAACTAAACCGTTCACGTTCCCTCGCGTGTGACTCAAACCAAGCACATCACAGATCACCAGTCCTTCAAGCCCAACATCACAATCATATGCATATTGTTCAAGACATTTCTGGATAACATAGCAAACCCCAGCTTAATCAGACATTGTGAGCACGAATCTTCACTATTCTGGCTTAGGCGAGAAGCCTTCGCCCAAGCGAGTATGTCCATCTCGCTCAAGCTAATCTCCCTCGCCTGAGCGAGTGAGCTATAGTGGTTCTCCGCGAGCACTCACTTAGGCCAGACCTTCTTGCTTGAGCGAGGCACTCTTTTTCCTAAACAACCAATCCCTCGCTCGAACGAGGACTCAAATAGAAGACGGGCCAGGTTTCCTCGCAGGCTCGCTTGGGCGAGCCATTCTCGCCTGACCGAGGTAACGTGACGCTCAACACCAAATTTTGTCTCCTGTGCGAGACGCTCATACCAGAACCAGTGACGAGTTTATGCGATTGTCGCTTAGGCGAGAGTGACTCGCTTGGGAGAAAACTACAAAGATTTTCCCTTGTTCACTCACGCAAACCATCAAAACCATACCAAAACATGGCTCAATCATTAGCAAGCAGTCTATAATGGCTAGAAACCTCTAAGGCATGATTTCAACTCAGAAAACACTCAAAAATCGCAGATAACCATAATCCCTAGCCTTCCCGTATTGGTTCACACACCCAACGGCATAAAAACACAATCACACAGCATAACACAACGTATTCATACATTTGTGAATATAATCATACATAAAATCATTGCACACATCACACTGCAGTCCACAAAAATACAAAGACGAGCTCAGTTTCCCCTAACCTGAAATCCTTGCTTAAAGTTTAGGAAATTGAGTGTTCCTTTGATCACCAATGACTTGCCTCAAGCTTTCTCCCAATTCAACCTCTTATTGCGCTCAATTCTCACCACACACTCTCCAATTTCGTGTTCTCTCTCTTATGCAACAAAACAGCCCTAAAATCCTTCTCTCTCCCCCTTACTTAGTCATTAAATATTACCTTAATGAGAGGTAAATGGTGCAAAAACGAAAAAATTACTTTATGCATACTTAATGGTCATTGAATTTGTGTTTTATACTAATTTTCCAACCCCCTTGGTTGCTCCTTACTCTAGGTTTTCCCTTGCCCTTTCACATTCCAACCAAACTAAATTTAGCAAAAATAAAGATTAATTCATGTCTATCAAGGTTTGAACACACAACCATCCAATCATGAAGTCAATGCTTAACCATTATGCCAAATTTGTATTTCTTACCAATTCATACAATCCTAAGATTAAGTTATCACTCACCATGATCCATCACATTATTAAAACAATATAAGTAAAAACACATAAATGGCATACATAGGACTCGAACCCAAATCCTCTTAACACACCCAAGTACTCTCAACCACTTGAGCTAGTACTTTTCGACATCATACCAATTAACATTTAATGTCATCAAGGTTTCCACTACTCGCATTTATTAATTATTTATTTATTTAATTAATTAATTTCACGGGTCTTACAGTTCTCCAATGCAACAATCAAGCATTTGCAAACCACACGCATTTATCCATAATCCAAACAATCACAACAACACCCAAGTATATCAAACATGAAAGAAAGCTAAAACAAGCATATAGGAAGATACGAAAACTATAGCTTCCCTTACCTAGAAAATGCTAGCCAAAGACTTTGACACCCAAACAGTTGAGCACAACAGCTCTAGGAGTAGATTCAAGAGTTGGAAAATAGCGGAACATGATACGGGTTGAAGACCAACTTACTTGACGTAGGAACGGAGTTGAGCTAGCTTGAAAATGGAGGAGGTCCAAACCCTAGCAGAGTTTCTGTTAGGGGGGAAAAGGAGAGAGTAAGGTACTGTTTTTGCAACATGGCAAAAATGAGAGGGGTTAGGCTGCTTTAGGGGCTTTGGCACCCTATGGGCCAGCCTTAGGCCCAACTAATTAGAGTAGGCCCTTAAGGTCAGGGCAGAAAAAAAATAAAGTGGGCCTTACATTAATCCTTGTGATCGAGATTCGATGTTCTCACACATTTTGTCAAGTAAAAAAAAGTAAACAGAATAGATATAGTCGAAGATTTGTAATTTATAATCAAATAAAGAAGAAGAAAAAATATTACCTTGATTTTAGTTCATATGCCTCCTTGAAATCAACATTGTACTTAATCCTAGTGCAATACTTACAATTCTGAACTTGAACCTTATCTAAATTGCGAAAATAATGTAACTCAAAATAACATTGATAATAGTGTAATAAGAAATGTATAAAACTAATAACAACAGTTTACCTTGAAAAGTTTTAACTTTAGCAAACTCTACACTTGTTGCAGCATTTTGTACTTCTCCAATTGCAAGAAAGAATTGATGTCCATCCACATAAATGCCAAACAAAGTAAATTCGATTCGAAACTTATAAATTCATACAACAACAAAAATTGTATGTACTAAACTTTAGAACTAAAGTACCCATAAACTTCTATGACAATGACATTTAATTTTGTTATTTTCCCATTCACTTGTAATTCTCTTTTAGTGCCAACTCCTACTAGTAATCCCAAGATCTCCACATAAAAATACATCAAAATAATGAAAAAAAATAACTAAATAAATATTCATACAAAAAAATACATAATACAAAACTATAAATATTAGCTAGCCCAATAAATAATCCGTGTCAAATCCAGTGGTAATCAATACCGACAATGGTATGTATTGTGGTTTGATATCTGGAACCAAGTTACTATCAAGCAAAGTAACTTTTGTACCAAACTGGAAATTAATCTTATAAGGGTGGTGTGTAGTTCGGTATATTCCATTATTCGGAGCAACATTGAATTTTGGATTCCATAAACAGAGCCTTTAGATATTTCATTCTGAAATTTGTAAATTAGAGTACGTCACGACGCATGTAGTTCACCTCCATGCAAAAACTCAATATAAATAACATGTTTAACCTACCAAGAATTTCTTCATAAAAATGTTGGAAAAACTTAAACGCAACATTACGTCTGTCTTGAATAACCAAATCCATGGAGAAAGGACACCTCTATTTACTAAAATCTGGAACAAACCATGAACGTATGACCTTAACAATGATATTCCAGTTGTCCTTCTTTGGAGTAACTTCACTTCTGTTCTAGCTTTGCTTTTGAACTTCACAGAGAGACATATTGAACCGACAACAACAGTATACAAAATTCAAAAGTAGAGAAATGAGTATTAGATTTGTGACCTTATACATATTTATAGATATATAAAGACAAAAAATATATATAAAGGTTCTCATATTAAATTAAAACAACAATAAATAAGAAGTGAATAAATTATTAATTTTATTATATAATTAATGAAATTTTTAAAAGCAAATATAGAGTTTCAGCTTTTTCTTTGGTCAGATAATGCATAAAAAGGAAAAGTAATACAAAAAAATTATGTTGAATAGAAAGCATGTAATAGATTATTTAAAAATAAATACATAATGTGTTGGTGTGATGTCTTTCTCAGTTAACCATTAATTATAACACTATTGTGGAAACAATGTTGATTTGCAAATACATATTGGTGTAAAAAGCATTCAACAAAAAAAAGATTGAAGAAAAAAGATGTTATTTCAACAATGGAAAAAAAGGACAAATCCTAATTTTGTAGACAACAACATATGAAGTACATACCTTATGGTATTTCACCTCTTCAAAGTACATTAGTATAATTCATAGATAACTAAGAGATGGACTTCGAAGAACAAAGACTATTTGTGTAAAAAACAACACATGTTCGTATGAAAGGACACCTCTATTTACTGAAATCTGGAACAAACCATGAACGTATATCCTTAACAATGATATTTCAGTTGTCCTTCTTTGGAGTAACTTCACTTCTGTTCTAGCTTTGCTTTTGAACTTCACAGAGAGACATATTGAACCGACAACAACAGTATACAAAATTCGAAAGTAGAGAAATGAGTATTGGATTTGTGACCTTATACATATTTATAGATATATAAAGACAAAAAATATATATAAATGTTCTCATATTAAATTAAAACAACAAATAAATAAGAAGTGAATAAATTATTAATTTTTTATTATATAATTAATGAAAATTTTAAAAGCAAATATAGAGTTTTAGCTTTTTCTTTGGTCAAATAATGCATAAAAAGGGAAAAGTAATATAAAAAATTATGTTGAATAGAAAGCATGAAATAGATTATTTAAAAATAAATACATAATGTGTTGGTGTGATGTCTTTCTCAGTTAACGATTAATTATAACACTATTGTGGAAACAAAGTTGATTTGCAAATACATATTGGCGTAAAAAACATTCAACAAAAAAAGGATTGAAGAAAAAAATGTTACTTCAACAATGGAAAAAAAGGACAAATCTTAATTTTGTAGACAACAACATATGAAGTACATACCTTATGGTATTTCTCTTCTGCAAAGTACATTATTATAATTCATAGATAACTAAGAGATGGACTTGGAAGAACAAAGACTATTTGTGTAAAAAATAACACATGTTCCTATGAAAGGACACCTCTATTTACTGAAATCTAGAACAAACCACGAACGTATGACCTTAACAATGATATTCTAGTTGTCCTTTTTTGGAGTAACATCACTTATGTTCTAGCTTTGCTTTTGAACTTAACAGAGAGACATATTGAACCGACAACAACAGTATACAAAATTCAAAAGTAGAGAAATGAGTATTAGATTTGTGACCTTATAAATACTTATAGATATATAAAGACAAAAATTATATATGAATGTTCTCATATTAAATTAAAAGAACAAATAAATAAGAAGTGAATAAATTATTAATTTTATTATATAATTAATGAAAATTTTAAAAGCAAATATAGAGTTTCAGCTTTTTCTATGGTCAAATAATGCATAAAAAGGGAAAAGTAATTATGTTGAATAGAAAACTTGAAATAGATTATTTAAAAATAAATACATAATGTGTTGGTGTGATGTCTTTGTCAGTTAACCATAAATTGTAACACTATTGTGGAAACAAAGTTGATTTGCAAATAGATATTGGCATAAAAAGCACTCAACAGAAAAAGGATTGAAGAAAGAAGATGTTATTTCAACAATGGGGAAAAAGGACAAATCCTAATTTTGTAGACAACAACATATGAAGTACATACCTTATGGTATTTCTCTTCTTCAAAGTACATTAGTATAATTCATAGATAAATAAGAGATGGACTTCGAAGAACAAAGACTATTTGTGTAAAAAACAACACATGTTCGTATGAAAGGACACCTCTACTTACTGAAATCTGAAACAAACCATGAACGTATGACCTTAACAATGATATTCCAGATGTCCTTCTTTGGAGTAACTTCACTTATGTTCTAGCTTTGCTTTTGAACTTCATAGAGAGACATATTGAACCAACAACCACAATATACAAAATTCAAAAGTAGAGAAATGAGTATTACATTTGTGACCTTATACATATTTATAGATATATAAAGACAAAAAATATATATGAATGTTCTCATATTAAATTAAAACAACAAATAAATAAGAAGTGAATAAATTATTAATTTTATTATATAATTAATGAATATTTTAAAAGCAAATATAGAGTTTCAGGTTTTTCTTTGGTCAAATAATGCATAAAAATGGAAAAGTAATACAAAAAAATTATGTTGAATAGAAAGCATGTAATAGATTATTTAAAAATAAATACATAATGTGTTGGTGTGATGTCTTTCTCAGTTAACCATTAATTGTAACACTATTGTGGAAATAAAGTTGATTTGCAAATACCTATTGGCGTAAAAAGCATTCAACAAAAAAATGATTGAAGAAAAAAGATGTTATTTCAACAATGGAAAAAAAGGACAAATCCTAATTTTGTAGACAACAACATATGAAGTACATACCTTATGGTATTTCTCTTCTGCAAAGTACATTAGTATAATTCATAGATAACTAAGAGATGGACTTCGAAGAACAAAGACTATTTGTGTAAAAAACAACACATGTTCGTATGAAAGGACACCTCTATTTACTGAAATCTGAAACAAACCATGAACGTATGACCTTAACATTGATATTCGAGTTGTCCTTCTTTGGAGTAACTTCACTTATGTTCTAGCTTTGCTTTTGAACGTCACAGCGAGACATATTGAACC
>Ga0214543_1009620_pt1 | contig 14892 bp, 2 predicted proteins | sample CNSS2metaG_FD_160094 | JGI IMG/M metagenome (GOLD analysis project Ga0214543, IMG submission 160094) | Root nodule microbial communities from cowpea collected in UCLA plant growth center, Los Angeles, California, USA - CNSS2 | ecosystem: Host-associated > Plants > Roots > Nodule | place: USA...
TGAATGTTCTTGATTTTTCTTTCTATCCTAGGCTTTTCTCCAATACTCTAGAAGTTTCTTTACATTTCAATAACTCTATCTTATATTTTTTTTAGATTCTTCTAGAATTTGCATTATACTTTAATAGAAGCCACTATTTTACAGAGGGGTTTCAGCCTCTATCAGAAGCCCGTTCCAAGATGAAGGGTGAAAAACGAAAAAAAAAAAATTCTAAAAAAAATAACTAAAATATATGTTCTCAGCAATGAGATAAATCCTTAAGATTGTAGTAAAAATAGGATTAGAAAATAAATATGTAAATTCCCGAGGGGTGTTGGAAACACTGCCCTTAAAGATTTAACTACAGTATATGCGCAAACCCCCAGGGTACAAAAGGAACATCTCAGATATATCCCGAGGATAACAGAAACTAGCAAGATGAACTCTTTACAGAGTAAGTAACCCAGGATATAAGAGAAGAGAGAAAAGAAGGAAAATAAGAAAAGAAGAGATGAGAAAAGTTATTTCTTGGAAGAGGATTTAAGCCCCTATTTATAGGTGATGAATGGATTTAATAAAATATCCATCCTCTGTCACTAAAGCCCAGTGTGGAAAATAATATCCCATAAAAAGTGGATGTGGGATCAACATGTGAAGGGGATCTCGCTGTAACAACATGCACCATCCTAAAAAGGAGGGAGGCTTGCTCACGTTGCAACAACTGCAACGCTATTATTTTTACAATATTATTATAAATATATAACAATCCCCTACATATTGAAAAAGATAAGAGATAGAAAGAAAGAAAGAAAATTATGGGTCTCATATTAGATGTAATACATCAGAGCTGGTATAGCAAGCTATATGAATCAGTCCTAAATTGAGAAACTTGATTGAGAAACTTAACACAACTGAAACACAAATTGACATTCTTTTGCAAAATTTCCAACCTTACAACAATCGAAACACTTGTTTGAGTAATAGTCCTTTGCTTAATGTCTCTCTCCTCATCATGTCCAAATTGTTCCTCACGTAACTTGGATTTGAAATGGGTACAAATCAAAGTTTAGATAGTTATATATTTAAATCAACATACACTGTAAATATATATATATATATATATATATATATATATTTATTTATTTATTTATTTATAAGGGACACAATTTTGACTGACAAACCGCGTTGATTTTTTCTATGTGGTTTCCACTGTTGATTTAAATAAAAACAGGTGCTTTTTTAAATATGTTTCTAAAGTATTCTTTTATTTAGGGTCTTAGTAAGTAGTTTTTAATTGAAATTCTAGGGTTGTCTAAAGTAAATTTGTGGGCGTTTTATAATGCCGTAAATTGTTATTTGATTAAGACTTTTAACTTTACATATATTTGGGAAATGGATAATATGGAATGTTTCTTCCTGCACCCCATGTTCTCTCCTTGCACCCCATAGCTCAAAGAAAAATGACCTAAGTACCCTTTATTTAAAAATTATTGAAAATTATAATATGAAAAACCCTAAACCTATCTCCATGTAAACCTAGCCCCTGCATCTCATACATACACTTATGCACCTACAGCTTGTGGACCTCCATTGCCAAAAGGCACGCCTCCATTGTCGAAAGGCTACAACGATGTGCATCTGCATTAGAAGAAACTCCTTAACCTCCATTACTTGAAGCTTGAAGCTTGAACGGTTTGCACCTCCATAGCTTGAACCTCTGTACCTCGATTGCTCAAAGCTTGGAGAGAAGAAATTAGTTTGTCTATAGAGCGTCGCGAAGAGTGAGAGGTAAGTTTAGGTAACATACCAAACTCCTCAACGAGATTTTGGATATTGTATTTGTAAGCAATAGAAAAACTTGTTTATTTCCTAACGAATCTAATAATACTATGGAATCTTTTATGCTTATTTTAACGTTCTTTTACTTTATTCGTTGGTACTGTAGGGATTTCTTTCGTTCACGATGGAATACATTTGGATATTTTATTAAAATTGTTAATTCGTTTATAGACCTTTTTAATAAAGTTTCAGAAAATTTTATGAATTATTATGAATTTTTCATAAATGCAACTTTTTCTTTGAGTTTCACTTTTTGGGGAATATTTCTAGCGTCTTTTTTTTACAAATCGGTTTATTCCTATTTAAAAATTTTGAATTTATTAAATTTATTTGAAAAAAGTTTTCTTAAAAAAAAATATTGCCAATCATTTTCAAAATATCATATATAATTGGTCGTATAATCATGGTTATATAGATCTTTTTTATGAAAAATTTTTAATTGCTAGTATCAAAAGATTAGTGAAATTAAATTCTTTTTTTATAAAAAAAGAATTCTTTTGATAAAAAAAGAATTGATGAAATTACGAATGGAATAGGTATTACAAGTTTTTTCTAGGAGAAGCTATCAAATACGTGGGGGTGGGCGAATAGCTTCATATATATTATTGTATATTCTAGATACATTAATCTTTCTAATAATTTTGTTTTTATTCGAAACAAATAAATATTGATGAATCTCATGAATATTGAACTCGGTAAGAAAGGGGATTTAAAAATTGAAAAAGAAGATTATGAAAGAATCTTCTTTGAATACTAAAGTTTTCCCTTCCTTTTTGTCTTTGGTTTGTACAATGGTTTGAGTTTTTATTATTTATGATTCAAAAAGTTGTATTAGGAATCTGATGGTCTAACCGGGTGCATTTTCTGTTAGCTTTATTTGCATATAACTTATTTGGGAAAGAATTTTCATGGCTTAGTCTTAGATTTAGTGCTTAAGGTGTCCTTTTGCAATGAGTTTGCTTTATGGCTTGAGTCTTAATTTTGCCGCTTAGCTGAATGATTTTAATCTAACATCTCTATTTTTCCACTTTAACTCTATTCTGATACTTAAAATTATAAAACAAACTAAATATGGTTGAATTAAGAAAAATCTAAACAAATTCAAAACAAGGTATGTGCCAAATATATCTTAGAATTCACTTGTCACTTAATTTAGAAGAAATCAACACATCACATTGTATTTAATGTAAGTACTTATTCGGTCCTTAACAATGACTTTCAAAGAGTTTTTTATACCAAAGAAATGACTTATAGATTGAGCAATTCAGAAGCTTCCAATATTTAGTTTTGTATTCCTTCTTTTTTTCATTATATACTTTTTCCTCCTCTCATCTATAAGGTATTTTTTTCTCTTATCATAACCTTGATTACACATTTTTTTTTCTTTTTGTAGTTATATTCAAATAGCGTATTATCAATTTGGATGAAATATTTTTTTATTCCTTAACTTTCAACGAAAATTAAAATTAGTCCATCATTGAAACTTTGACTCAATTTAGTTTCCTAACTTTATAAATATGTGAATTTGGTCATTTTAACCAAATTTTGTTAATTTTATTTGATCTTTCAAACACGTTTCATGATAACATTTGAATTATTTACTCCGTTTGACATATTTTTGCTTCAAATTTAGCTAAGAAATGTGTTTGTAATGTCAAATCAACTTTGTAAAATTTGGTTAAAAAGACTAAATTCATGCCTTTCTAAAAATGAGAGACTAAATTCGGCCAAATTTCGAAGATTGACTAATTCTGATTTTCACTAAAAGTTAAGGGACTAAAAACAATTCCAATGAATTAAATAGTTTTGAAGTCTCACATTCAATTATTTCTACTCCTATTTAATATATTGTTTATTGTTTGTTTTCTCACATGAGAATGTTTGTCTCTCCCAATTTGTATTCAATGGTGTAAGTTCCAATGAATTAAATAGTTTTGAAGTCTCACATTCAATTATTGCTACTCCTATTTAGTATATTATTTATTGTTTGTTTTTTCACATGAGAATGTTTGACTCTCTCAATTTGTATTCAATCATGTAAATTCTATATTTACTAGGTAATACAGAAATGCTTATCTCCTTTATTTTATTTTATGTTTAATTTTTGTTTTATTTGAAGAACATTTTTGTTTCGATAAAACAATTTTCATTATCTCTCAACAATTCAACTAGTTTCATGTCTAGAAAGTTATAAGATTTTTAAGGTAATTTCTATTTATCATGTCCTTAAAATACATTTTTTTCCTTTATGAAATTTCATTCAATGGTGTATCAAATTGTTTCTAGAACATTGTTGAGGGCATCAAGAGAATAGTCTAATCGGGGAAAGTCAATAACACATTACCATGCAAAAGGTGGAGAAAAGACCTATCAAGATAAATAAAATCGAAAGATGAAATCAAACTATAGACGATCTTAAAAGATTGAACAAAACATGACCAAAGCAAAGATATCAAAAGGATAAGCTTGATCGAGGTAGAGAAAACATGAAATCGAAGAAAAAACCATCAAGGCATGAGATTTGAGGTTGGTTTAAAAAGGAAGTTACACACAATAATTATTGCAGGATGTGGAAGTAATAGGGAGATATGGCATAACATGGATAATTTTAAGTCAATTACTCTAATTTATATAATTTTTCTTTTATTTTATTAGGCAAGGTAACTGCAATACTAGAGGAAAAAATATAAATAAGTGAGCCAAATGTAAAATGAGATGGGTAACAAATTATGGACACAATTTCAAACATACTGATAAATGTCGCAAATACAAAAATAGACAGATCAATGTTAATTGTGGCAATTGGGATCACTATTCTCGTTGAGTTCTTTTATCAATTCTTGTTTTATCATTAGTAACTTACTTTTTCTGCAATTTATATTCGTCCAAACCCTTCACCGTCACTCTCTTCTTCATCTACAATTTCCACTTTATTTTCTTTTTGACTTCTCCATTTCTCCATCCTTAACAACAACAATACAAAAAGTTTGATCTCTAGAAAGAAATATATGTTTTGTTGATCATAGTCAACAACACAAGAATTTAGTGAATTAAATGTTTTTTTAACTTTGATCCACAATAAGCTGAGTTGTCTGTGAAATTTGTTTTAATAGTGAATGCTTAAAATATTCAAACACTTAAACTTAAACTGAAAAATGTTAAGTGTACTAGCCCATTGTAAATGAACCCATGTCAAGTAGAATGATTCATAAAAAAACATCAGACGAACATAGAATCCGAATCCTTGAGAAACAAACACACATTTGATAATCTTTAATTTATAATATTTTTATTTCTTATTTTTTTTATCTTGTAGTATATTGTTTTAATGATTTTTTATATAATTATTTTTATTTTCTAACTCATTCTTATAATTATATATCACCCTAAATATATAGAGATGTGTCATTTGCTATAATATAATAATTTAATATTATTATCATAAAGTTCAAAAGATAAAATATCTGCATCTAAATTTGAATTAGTATTATTTTAATATTTTTCTATGTGACTTCACTTAAATAGTTTATAATTCTTTTAATGTAAAAGATAAAGATTTTATTAATAAAGTAAAGAGACATTTAAAATATTTTTAAACTTGAATATTTATTTTTTTAATAATTCTTGAAAGATATTACTTAAATTTATTAACTTTTCTTTCACTAACGTTTTCAAAATTAATGGTTATTTTGGTTATTATAAAATTTTATTTAAATGTAATGATGTAATATTTTATATAATTATTTCACTTTTATCTGATGGTTATTTGTTACCTGATTTAAAATTTATAGTCATTTTTTTAAAATATTTGACATTCCTTACATTATTTTGAGTAATTGATTTGATAAAATTATATTTTCTTTTTTAGTAATTTTTTTATAGAAGTTAATTAGTTTAGTTGATATTGGAATAGTAAAAAATTGTTATGGACTCAATACAGTATACTGGTTATTCTATAGGGGTAGGGATGATAAATTATTTTATATTTGTTGAATATGGAGATCATCAGATATATAAATATTTACTTCAAATATGTTTATAAATTTTTACTTTAAAAATGAGATCTCTTACCCTATCATCCGAACTGAAAATATATATTTTCAGGGTTGAATAGAAATAAATGCGTATCATTAGTACGTTATAAAAGAATTGCACAGGTGTTATTTTAGTCATCAAAACTGAACTCCCTCACCTCTTACATAAATAAATAATTTTTTAATATATTCTAAAGAAATTCATCAACAAGTTTTCATATTATATATTTCTTTAGAAAATCCTTTCCCGTAATAATTAGAAATCCAATGATAGAATGTGCTTATATCAACGTATTAGCTTTGGACTAAAAATGATTTTGGGAATTTTCATGTCGCAATATAGTTGAAAAGAAACAAATTTTGAATTCGATTCGGTAACAGTTGGAGGTTTCTTCTAATTTGATGGAAAATGATTCTCTTCTGATCAAGGAAAAGCAAACTAGAGAGGATATTAATACTGCATTGGATTTTCAAGCTATGTTCTGGAAGGAGAAAGCGTGCTTGAACATGTTTGTTTATGCAGATAGAAATACCTGTCTTTCACGTTGTGGTGAAAAAACGCTTCTATGGTAGTACTATCCATAAACTAGTTGAAGAAGATTTGATTCTGCAAGAGTAGAAGGAGATTGAAGATTATACTGTGGAGTTTTATTAGAATCTTTATGCTGCTACTAGAGAAGGTATTGAAGATTCTGCTGCACTGCGGCCCTAAATTGGTTAATGATGAAGTGAATAAGAGTTTATAGTTTGTTCTCCTAATGAAGAGGCAAGAAAGTAGTATTTAACCATTTTATGTAGGTTAAAATAGTAATTAACTTTCTATTTTCATTTGATTTTCTCAATTCATTTCTAATATATTTCTTTTTTTTAATAAAATTCAAATTTTTGTCAATTTTATTTAATTTAATCTTTTTGTTAATGTTGTTTAAATTATTAATATAGGTTTTGATTTTTTCTATTTTTTTTTATTTTTGTTTTATTTTTTCAATTATGTATTATTTTTTGTTAATTTAAAAAAAAAAACTTAAATATATATTTAGTTCCTATTTTTAATATTTTTATTTGATTTGGTTCTTATTTTCGTTTCAATTAGATCATTGTTTTCGTCAAATTTTGGTCAATTTAGTCATTTTTACTAATAATGTTTAAATAATTAAGGTTTTTGAACATTATGTGTCACATGTCAGTTCTTGATCTTTTTAACTTTTTATTTTTATTTTTTTTTTAATTTTTTTAAATATTTAAAAAATTGTCCACGTATCAAGTCATAATTGTGTCACGTGTCAATGTCAATGTCACGTGTGAGGCTGTGGTTGTGTTATTTTCTTTTTGTTCAATTTAGTCCATAAGTTCTTTATTTTTGTTCAATTTAGTTCATATATCCGTTATTTTTATTCATTTTCGTCCCAATTTTGGTTAAAATTAATACATTTTGTCCCTTTCAAATTGACACCAAATTTAATATCTTTTATTAAATTATATAATTTATTAATTATTTTTAAATTCAATTATAAATTATTAAATTTAATTATAAAGTGAATATAATTTTAACATTTAATTATTAAATAAAATACAATAATTTAAAATATTATTAGAATATAATTATTAAATATTTTCTTCTAATATTTATATTCTTAAATACCGATACTTTTAAAATTGATATTTAAAATTAATTTCAATATTAAAAGTATTTTAGAAAAGTAAATTAATATTTATAAAATTAACATTTAAATATAAAGTATTTTAGATTTTAATATCTAAAATACAATAAAAATGTTAAATATTTTAGATTTAAATGTTAATATATATTATTAAAATATTTAATAATTATATTTTAGTAATATTTTAAATAATTATATTCTATTTAACAATTGAATCTAAATAATTATATTCATTAAATAAAATAATTTATAATTGAATTTCAAAAATAGCTAATAATAATGTCAATTTTAAAAATAAATATATAATATTTGTAAAAAATTAAATTTGGTCTCAACTTGAAAGGAAAAAAATTGTTCTATTTTAACAAAAGCTAAGACTAAAATAATAAAAATAACGAATATAGGGACTAAATTGAAAAAAAATAATGAATATCAGGACTAAATTGAACAAAAAGAAATAACACAACCACAAACTGACATGTGGCACTGGCATTGACATATGGCACAATTGTGACTTGACACGTGGACAATTTTTTTGAAATTAAAAAGATTAAAAAATAAATTAAAAAAATATTAAAAAAATATTAAAAAAATTAAAAAAAATAAGAGTTCACACGTGGTATGTACTGTTAAAAAACATTAACAATTTAAACACCGATAGTAAAAAAGACCAAATTAACCAAAATTTGACGAAAATTAGAATCTAATTAAATGCAAAACAAAAATAAGAATTAAATTGAACAATAATCTCAAAGAAAAAGAAAAATATACCAAACTTAAAAGAACACATAACTCCAACATCTTTCTATAAAATGAACACAAGTCACATGAATAAAGCCAAATAATATAGGTTAATAAGTATAAATACTAAGCATTTGTCAAACTTATCAACTTTATTGTGCATTGCTAAATAGAATGCTTCAATAAAGGATTAGTTGCATACTTGTACTTTACATGAATTAGTTAAAAGAATGTGTCGTGGATGCTGAATTTATTGTTTGATCATATGTACTCGTTTCATCAGGATATAGAGTAGGTTCTGGAGGAATTTCCAAGTCTTCAATATTTCCTTCTAGCATTTTTACTACACAATTCATTGAGGGACGATTATTTGGTTTCAATTGTATACACCAAAGTGCAACTATAATCATCTTCTTTGCTATTTTCTTTTCCTCTTCAGTCAAATCTTGTATATCTATATTTTCTTCTTCTCTAATATGATCATAGATCCAAAATGGAAAGTACAATTGACTTGATCGCTCTACATGTGGATTTAGGTTCTTCCTCTTGCTTGCCATTTCCATCAAAAGCATTCCAAAGCTATAAACATCTGCCTTATGGGATATTCCTCCAATATTTTTGTAAAACAATTCTGGAGCCATATATCCAATGGTTCCTCTTGCTGCAGTCATTGTGACAATGCTATTTTCTATTGGATATAACTTTGCCAATCCAAAGTCGGAAATCTTTGGAATAAAGTTTTCATCTAATAAGATGTTATGGGGTTTGATATCAAAGTGTAAAATTTTCATCTCACACCCATGATGAAGATAAGCAATCCCACGAGCCACTCCAACTGATATATTGTATATCTTTTCGTAGCTTAATTGTGCACTTTCTTCTTTTGAAAATATAAGTTTATCAAGAGATCCATTTGACATGAATTCATACACAAGAGCGCGTTTTGAGCCACTAACACAAAACCCAATTAATTGTACCACATTTTGATGATGTATTCTTCCAATTGTTGCAACTTCATTGATAAAATCTTGTCCATTTCCTTTGGATCTGCCTAACATTTTAATTGCTACAAAAGGTCCACTACACAACTTTGCCTTAAACACATAGCCAAATCCTCCTTCACCTAACTTTTCTTTGAAACTTCCAGTCATTTTCTTGATTTCCTTGTATGAGTATCTAATAGGTGCCAAACTATTTTGTTCAAGGTAATTTTCAATATTTTCAAACATTGATGCACGTCTTTTCTTCCATTTACATATGACAAGTGCAACAATCAGTGGCACCCCAAACACAATTTTGCAAGCCCACACCATGATAACAAGTGTGAAAACATCTGTAACAACACTTTTATTTAAGTAAATAAACATCATGATGGATGGGTAAAGAATACATAGTAAATTTAGAATGGAATAATATATTAACTTTAAAAAAAATCAATTTGGTATGTCAAGAAACAAGTTAAATTTGTTTCTTAAATTTGATATTAATAATATCATATTATACACATTCCTTTCCACTACAAGATTGCAAAAGAAAAATCACTAAAGCAAGTTCATATGCATATAACAAATTAATTAATTGTATCAAAATTCAAAAATAAAACAAACATGTCAATTTTGAGAACTAATTTATTATTTTTTTCATTTATTAAATTTTTCTATTATATTAGACTTAATTAGTAATTTATTCTTTATATTTAGGTTGATGGTTCAATTTTTTTTCTAGATTTATTTTTTACCTCATTGAATTCCTATTTTTTTTAAATAGACCCTATGTGGTTCCCATTTGTTAACAACGTTGGATTAGCTAATGGCAGTACAAAATGTTGCATGTAGTTCGCAATTGCAGGTTACATTGCATGGTTGTGGGTATTTATTTGTTGAAGTTAAATCTTTTTTTCTAGGTTAGATTTCCATTCTTTCTCTAACCCTACCTCCTTCTCTTTCTCCTTTCTTTCTTAGATTCAAATCCCAAACCCACTATCGACAAATCACTTCATTGAATACACTGATATGAACACAAACTCAAACAAACTAGATCAAAGCAACTTATGACTTGGATTGAAGAAGATGGTCAAAAAAGCTGAGGAAAGGCACACAAACGAGGAAATTCAGGACAATTGAAGATAAATTATGGAAGTAATGGTTCAATCAAAGAGAATAATAGCAGTCTGAGAAGGAAAGTTGCAAAATTATTAGAATCTACATAAAATTACTAATTGATGACAAAGAGTCGATTTAAAAGGTGGCATTTTGTTGTTAGGTGAAAAGGTTGTTCAGGGTTGGGATGGACTGGAGCCATTAGTCTAGTGGTTGTAGGTTATAGCTATGATAATGAAGATTAGAAAGGAGAAGACAAAGACAAAGAAACAAAGGTTGCTTATGAGTTTTATGATGTTTTGGACAATGGATTCAGTTTTGCCACTGGTGCTACTGGTGATGGAGTTAGAGTCCTTCATTTTTACGGTTTGAAATCTGAATATGAGAAAGAGAAGGAGGTAAGGTTAAAGAAAGAGGTTAAAATCTAACTTACGAAAGGAAAACAAACTTCTACCTTAGTAAATAAATATCCACCCTTTGTAACCTGTAAATGTCAATTACGTTTCAAGTTTCACTCTATTGTTAACCAAATTAACGATGTTAACAAATGTAACAAATGATTGGGTCACAACCCATTTAGAGTAATGGATTCTTAGTAAGAAGATAAAAGTTTATTGTTTCAATAAAAAAAATGCATGGGTTAACTTGGAAGTCAATGGATGAGAGCCATACTTATTAAAGAGAAATTGAAATGTTTAAAAGAGATTAAAAAATGAAATTTCAGGGAAGATATCTAGAGATTGAAAAAGTTATAAATAATGTCAAATAAGACCATGAACTTGTAAGAGAAATTTTAGAACGTACTAATATAAAACGGGTCTTTGTTGAGGAAACGATCAAATATAAGGACATGAAAATAGAAAAAAGTAAATATGATAAATTGTTTAAGATATTAAAGCATTGCATATTGTTCTACCTAATGAATTCATTTCGAAACTGCTGGTAGGAAAAACTTCCTTAGTTTGGACTAATCTCAAACAATAACCGGAAAAAAAAAACAAAAAAAGTCACAAATAGATGTTGTTTAATCTTATCACTCACATCATTATTAAAGATACTAATTGAAAGGAATTTGTTATCGTGAGGGTCATTACATAGACCGTGTTCTCTTTAGAAGATAAATTTGAGGGGTGTGATGAATATATTTTTTTTTAGCAAATTTATTAGAGAATAAATTAAGTGAATTTAAAACTAAATTTTGTAAAAATTAGTGAATGAATTGTGTGATGTGATATTAAAAAAGTTATTTTAATAGATAGAATTTTAAGATTACCAAAATATTCTTGATGGTAAAAATAAAATAAAATAATTATTGCATTAGTTAAAAATATTAAAATTTAGTAATATTTTAATTATTATACATATTTATATATATTTTAATTATTGTTATTTATTATATACATAATTACTAATAATAATAATTATTTTATATATATTATTAATTATTATATCTTAATATATTAATCATTATATTTTTAACAATATTCTAATTATTATACATAATTGTATATATTTTAATTATTATATATAATAATTAATATAATAATATACTATAATTAATATATATATATATATATATATATATGATAAGGTTATAAACTTAAAATTACTGTCTATTCTTCTATTTTTCCAATTATCTATATTTATACAAAGAGATGAAATTTAGACAGATATTCACAAAGGAAAATGATATTTTAACCCACTTTTTTTGACCCACTTTTAACCCATTGCTTTAATCACCATTAGATCATCTTTTTTTATTCTTTTTAGTGATGTGATGTGATGATCTAATGGTGATTAAAGTGGTGGGTTAAAAGTGGGTCAAAAAAAGTGGGTTAAAGTATCATTGTCCTATTCACAAATCCATCTTTGGAAATTCTTGCAAATTCTATAAAAAGAACACAATTTCTTTTAACAATTCATCTTTGCAAATCATCTTATTTTAATAATCCTCTCATGCTAACATACTGATAGTGTGTTAAAGCAAATCAAAGAGAATAAACCTAATTATAGAAGAAAAATAAATTTAAATTTATCATTTTAATATATCTAACTCCACCTTCAAGAAGAAGATCTTGTTTTGTTCACCGGAAATTAAGTCATCGTACACTAAAACAAAGAACTACAATGCTATTAAGATAAATATACTTGATGGAGAAAAAACAATTTCTATCGTCATTTTTCAAATAAACATAGTGACAAATGTATTTTTCAAATAAACATCGTGACAAATGTGAAGAAAGAGATGATAAACTCTTGAACTATCACCCATTTACCACTAAAAAAGTTTTTATTGGCAACCAATTTTAATGACCAAAAGTTGTTAGTCACTAGCAACCAATTTATAAACTAATTTAAAAATTTAAAAATTATTGGTTATTAAAATAATCACTTATAAATAAAAAATTATAATTGGTCATTAATTAATTAGAGATCAATTTAGAAACTAAGTCATTTTGGTAGTCAAAACTTAATTAGCTAATTTTTAATAACCAATTTCCTTTGATAGTCAAAACTAGTTAATTTTAAAGAGGGTTAAATATGTTTTTGGTTCTTCAACTTTTAGTGATAATTGAAATTAGTCTCTCTTGGAAACCTTGAACCAATTTAGTCCCTTAATTTTGTAAATGCATGAATTTGGTCATTTTAATCAAATTTTATTAAGTTTATTTGACGTTTCAAACACATTTCATTATAGTATTTTAGTTTGTTTACATAGTTTGACACATGTTCACTTCAATGTTAGTTGAGACACGCGTTTGAAAGTTAAATAAACTTTAAAAAAATGATTTAAAGTACTAAATTCACGCATATCTAAAGATGAGAGACTCAATTGGTTCAAAATTTTCAAGAGGGATTAATTATAATTTCACTAAAAGTAGAAGGATTAAAAACTGATTTAACCCTTTTAAAGACCAATTTAGTGACCAATTAGATTTTTTTTATTCATAATAGTAACTATTTTAGTAATCAATAATTTTTTACTTTTTGTAAATTAGTATCTAAATTGGTCACTATAGTGACTAATAACTTTTGGTCAATGAAGTATTTTGTTATATACCTACACTATTATTTCATAAAAAATATTATAAAAAATCAATTAAATATAAAATAGTCTGAAGTATTAAGTAATGGCATTATTCATCATTTATTACTCTCTTTGCACATAATATTATTATTATTATTACTACTTCACATAATAATATTATTATTTTATTATTATTATTATTATAACAGTTAAAGCATAGGTAAATTAAGATGATAAAGTATTCTTACTTAATGCTTGCAGTGTCAGCCCATCCAGTATACCTATATATATCACAAAAAATTGAAAGAAATATAAATTTCCGAATACTGTTGATCCCGACTACTATTCTACCAAGAATACTTTTGCATAATTTCATAAAGGTGTGATGAATAAGGTTTTCTTTAAAGAGGCTCGAGTTCAGACCAGTACAGGTAAAATATGAATCTAAAAATTGTTTGAATAAATATAACAAACACAGTTTCATCAATAATCATGAACTTAAAATAAAGATAAATATATACGTGTGACATTGGGTATAGGATAACTCACGAAACGTAGGCCATGAAATAAGTTTTTCATGAAATGGTAGGTGATAAAACTAGTCAATTATATAAGTTTTTCATTTAAAATAAGATATGTAATAATTTCATGAAATTTGATTGAGATCCAACTCACTCAGTAGGCAATCAAGTTTCTGGCTCGTAGAGTCGAAATAGCAGAATCCAAGTGGACAATGGTTGTTCTGGCAGGCGAGGTTTATCCAAGAAATCTCAAATCCATAGGCCAGACCCCTGTGCATGGCAGCGTAGGAATGGTTATTGAAAGTCCACAAAGACGTTGGAGCAACAAGCTTTACGTCACACCCAACTTCAAAGTCCTCTGCTTTTAGATCACCACCAACAGCATATGCATATCCCTTTGACTCCCACTTCACGCACTTTTCTGTTTCCACATACTTCCCATTCTCTCTCACTGAATGGTTACAGTTCACAAACACTATATGCTCGAAACTCAGAGATTCCCAATTACGATCTGGTCTTAGACCGGCTTGGTAGGTATCCGTGTAGTCATCGTAAGTATCAGAGAAATTGGAGCGAGAGAGAGAACGGAGAGGAAGGGAGGAGCAGTTAAGGAGTTGAAGTGCAGGATCAACCACTCTCACGGTGTAGTTGTTGTAGTTGATTGCCTGAACATGGTATTTTGCAGAGTGCAGATACAACACCGTAACATTATTCTCACAACCAAGCTCATAACTTTTGTTACCGCACTTCTCTGGGTCGCCTTGTAATCGAAATGGATAACTGATGTTGGTGATTTTGCCACAGGAAGAAGGGGGACAAAGGTGTTGTTATTGGTCGTCCTTGGAAGCACAAATATGGTGGAGAAGAAGTAGCAGTATCAGGAACAATGTTGTCTCTCTCCACATCATGTCTGATCTGTTTCTCACTCAATTTCAATTTGGATTTCAAATGCATACAAATCACAAACACCATCGCTGCCACTTTATATAT
>Ga0214543_1009623_pt1 | contig 14886 bp, 3 predicted proteins | sample CNSS2metaG_FD_160094 | JGI IMG/M metagenome (GOLD analysis project Ga0214543, IMG submission 160094) | Root nodule microbial communities from cowpea collected in UCLA plant growth center, Los Angeles, California, USA - CNSS2 | ecosystem: Host-associated > Plants > Roots > Nodule | place: USA...
ATATTTTTATAAAAATTTATTTTTTATTATTTTTATAATAAATAAAAATAAATATATAAATATATATATATATATATATATATATATATATATAAATTTAAAAAATAGTTTTTTTTTTTTTTTCTGTTGGTGATATTGTGTGCGGTTGATTCAAGTGGACCAGGTTTGAACAGGTTTATGGAGAGAGTTCAGTATCACCAGAAATGTATTTGTCTATTATGATCTCTCAATTCTGTCTTAAATAATGTCCACTCATTTCTCTTCAACCATCTCAACCATAACAAAATTTTCATTTTCATTTTATACCTATAATGTTGTTCCTCCAATTTTCTTCAATCATGTTATACAGTGTATTAAACATGGTGTAAACAAAAATGTCTGCCAACACTCACCTTTGTCTGGGACACAGATGAAAACGGAAGAAAATACAAACCATCTTAAAATATGGTCGACTAACACTAAAAAATCTGATTAATTTTATTAATATATATAGATTAATTTATTAATTAGAGATTAATATAAAAACTAATTATAATAAAAATTATTTTAGTTACTGATTTAAAAGTTAATATAATCTTTTAAGATTATTTTAGTTATTAATAATGTTTAGTTTATAAATTAATATTTAAAATAGTTATTATACTAAATAATTGTTTTTTATCATTAAAATTAATGATTATTTAAACATTTTTTTTATGTCAATGCATTTTCTTTTATTTATTTATTTTTTAATTTTTTAGTAAATAAATCAAATTATTAATTTTGTTTTCTATTTGTCAAATATTATATTTTTTAAAAATTTTATATCGGATAAAAATTAAAAAATACAGCATTATATAAAAATACAAACACATAAATTTTATTGTTTTAAAAGTTTTGAATTAAAAATAATGTTCTAATAGTTTTTTTGAAAGATCCAACAATATTAATTAAGTAAATATTTAATTTTAATTTTAATTTTTTTTATTTTTTTATGAACCTAAAAAATGAATATATTTTTGTTATAAATTTTGTTATGATCCGGCTCTTATCACTAAAGTTATAGTTTCATCAAAGAATAATTGTCCAACCGTTTTTATTGTCTTTACAATTTTTTCAATTTAATCTCAAATCAAATAACTAATTAAATATAAAACTCTCTGATTTATATTAAAAACATGTTTCGTTACGATGAGTATATATAAAAGAAAATTTAGACGATGATTATAAGTACCTAGTAAAGATTTAAAATTACATTATCGTGTTAGGTGAATTTCTAGTCATATATTTTAATATTTTTTTATTAATGACAAGACCAAATTCTAAGAGTTAAAACTCCGCGTTTCAATAAAATTATATATATATATATATATATATATATATATATATATATATATATATATATACTATAATGGTTTGGTAGCTATCTAATCATATCAGCAGCTATTATTGTATCAAATCAACCTTGAACGATGTATTGGGAAAAAGAGTCAAACTTTAACCTTTTTTTTATCATAGGAACAGTGAAAAATATTACTTATTTTCGTTGTTTTATTTATAAAAATATTAAAATATAGTAGAATACAAATAATGCAAAAAATAATTTTATTTCTGTGGGTAGGATTTGGTTGGGGTTGTACGAAGATAATGATATGTTAAATTACAGTCACGAACTCTTTATTATCACTGACCAGTAATTCCATTATTATTATTATTATTATTTATTATTATGATTATTATAATTTCAGCACTGTACACTCATCGTCGTTTTCGTTAAACGTCGACGTCCCATAAATTTGTGTAGAGTTGCAGATTCCTTACGCAACCGTGAATGTGCTATCTCTTTTGTCATAGCAAATATTAGTCCACTTTAATTTCAAAGAGAATGAAAAAAACATGTTTTAGAAGTTTCTGACTTTTCGCTAAAGTCATTTTAGTATCGTTATTATAGTGCCATCATCAATCTTAATACAGTTATAAACACGTGCTTTATGCACTTAGTCGAATAAAACATAAAGCGTGAAACAAGGGACCAATCTATCGTAGAAAATTAAAAGGAAATTAAAAACAGAAAGAAAAAAATCATTGAAGTATGAAAAGATATAGGATCATTGAACCCGGCCACGATTTAAAAAGTGTCCACACAACTTTTTTTCAAAATTAAGTCTTTATACAAGTCTTCTCAAAATAGTTTATTCATTTAATTTTCACTACCGTGATTTTTAAGTTTCAATACCGAAAATATAGCTTCAGTTCGGAAGTTAAAGTTCTTAAAGTGAGTCTTCATACGATCCATTTTGCTAAAGAAAATAATAAAAGTTACACGGAGTATGATAAAAATTATACTTAAAAAAAAAAAAGTTACCTCTGGTATTGATGGAAAGAAGAAAATGATGCGTTGAAAGGAAAAAAATGTACAAATTTTATATTTTCAAAGTCATTGAATATATTAAAAGAAGTACAATGAGTACTTCACACTTCACTCCAAACAATACCCAAAACAATATCAGAACGATTTGGTAGATTCAATGAGCAGTATACCGACAAGAAAAAAAAATAAATCATGACTACTACATGGTCATCGACTCTTACTTCTCGTATTCTTCTTTTTCCTCTTCTATATTTTCTCTATCCATTTCAAGTTAATTTGTAAAAAAAAGATCTAGATATTAATGAAAAGGATTAAATATCTTTTTTGTCCTCATTTTCGTAGTGTTTGTTGTGGATGGTCCTCATTTTGACACAATGTTTAAAATTGTCATCATTTTGACCGAATATTTAAAATGGTCCTCATTTTTGCAATTCGTGTTTTATTTGGTCCTTTTCTATAACGCCGTTTAAATCATTAACGGAACATTGTACAGGTGGCACGGTTTGTATTAGGATGTGTTACGTGTACTGTACAGTTGTGATAATTAGATATTTGGGGATAAATAAGTGAGCTAGGGTTTTGGTAAGGAATGTTTGGGCAGTTGATGAGTTTTGGCAATCTTATTCCTCCATTCCCAATTGGTGTTGCTCCAATCTTCTTCTTCCTACAATCTCATTATATAGGTATGTTACGGTCTCAATCTTCTTCCTTTATCTCTGGTTGTAATCGTTGGAGACAACCGTGTTGTATCACTTCGTGCACTGTTGGTGGTTCAACGAGAAATGGATTAACCCCGATTTGTATCTGCGGAGAGATGACAACTTTAAGGATGACAAGAACTCCAAAGAATATTGGTAGAAAATTTTGGGTACAATTTATTTTTATTTTTGTGTTAATAATAAATTGGTTTTAATTTTTGGTTTATTGATTTACAGAGTGGTGGTTCCAATAACGTGGACTGCAACTTTTTCAAATGGTGGTGTTGATGAAAAGGATGTCATCATCATGACACAAATGAGGCAGATTAATGATTTGCAAAAGTCATTGAAGGTTGCTGAGAAGAGACTGCAATTAGTAATAGGGTTCACTTGTGTTGTTATTGTATTATTCGTACTATGTGTAATTTTTAAAGTCCAATCTGTTTTATACTATTGTTAAATGAAGAAATGAATTAGTTTGATTATGTTGATATTAGTTTCAACATGTTCAAAATGACATCTTAATCTGAGCATTGAAGTAAGTGATATTGATCTAAGCTTGGGAAAAATTAAATTGATCTAAGTATGGAAGAAGTTAAATTCATAACATTAATTCATCCTCATCAAAATGCAATACATCAATGTTTGGCAAAAGTGAAATTGAACGAAGTTTAAGAAAAGTCAAAATGCAGTACATCAATAATGAATTCTACATCAGAAATTCCAAAAATAACTAAGATGTTTGTAGCTGCTATCATGGCCTCTCCTAATCTGTAATTTTATCCTAAACGATTGAGATGGTTCCTTTGCAATTTCATCCTAATCTGTAATTTCATCCTAAGTTGCAACTGCAATCCAATGATGAAATGACAAATATTAACTGTTTCCTCTGCAAATCCGAGCTCAAGAAAGACGAAGATGAAGAAATTTCCCTAATTGCAAAATTTCCCATAAATTGAGAAATTAACGTTAATTAGCCATATGTACAGTACACGTAACACACCCTAATACAAATCGTGCCACCTGTACAATGCTCCGTTAATGATTTAAACGACGTTACAAAAAAGGATCAAATAAAACACGAATTGCGAAAATGAAGACCATTTTAAACATTCGGTAAAAATGAGGACCATTTTAAACATTCTGTCAAAATGAGGATCATTCACAACAAACACTACAAAAATGAGGACCAAAAAGGTATTTAAGCCTAATGAAAATTTTGATATCTATTTACTAACCGATTTACTAACGAAAAAAATTGTCAATAATAAAAATTTATACATTATCGATAAAATTTACACTCAAAACAAAAAGTTTAACATTATTTTACACATAGATGTATTATTGGTGAAATTTTTGTAGATTGACAAATGTTTTCGACGGATTTAATTCTGATAAATATTTTTGTTAATAATTGAAATTTTAAAATGTATAAATAATTTTACTAATTATTTTCGTCGGTAATTATGAAAATTATTGTAGTTTTATATTCATAAATTTTAAAATAAATTAATTATGACATCTACACATAGTATTTAGATTTTTAATTTTTTTAGTTTATTCTAAAATGTTTAGTTTTATATAAAAAAATATTCCTCCATCTTCTCTGTACAAAAATACGAGATTCTGATTATGATTTACATGCTAGCTTAGAATTTTGTGATGTTGGTGCAAAATACATTAAGTTGGTATAATCAAAACTTGGTTTCAGTATATAGTTTTATTCGTGATAATATTTTAAGTTATTTTCCTCTCCTGTGCTTGAATGGATGATGAAGAATGAGTGTGTGTTTGGTTTAATGTTTCGGAGTCCAAACCTAAGTTTATTTGTATTGAAAGTCACATAATGATATTTAACCAAAAAAAAATATTTCATGAGCACCAAACAAGAGTTTCTTTAAACGCAACACCGTCAGGCTTTTCCGTTGAATGAAATTTTTTTATTTCATTCAATCAAATTTAATTTTTCTAATTATAATTCGTTGTGGCTTAATCAAATTGTAACATCACAACACCATGTAACAATTGCAACATGATCATTTCTAATTACAAAACGCAACACCACCTAGTATATCTAAAATTAGTTTTACAATTTTTTCATAAACAATGATCATGTTGTATATATGAAAAAATGTTTAGCCTTAATCAAAGTTTACAATTATTTCAGTTAGAAAAAATTATCCATATTGGAGATCAAAGTATGAAAACAAGATTACTTCACTAAGACACGGTTGAAATATTGTGGATAAAAACTGAATACACATAAAATGAAAATTTAATACTTAAGTCAGTAATAAAATGACAGTAAATAGTAAATGGGATAGATTTGGTTAGTTGAGGAATTTGGATTTTCTGTTGATTTTTTTTACTGTTTTTTTATTGTGTCTTCATAATACATTGATTACCACTAATTTTGACATTTTAAAATATATTTAAAATATCAACATAGTGTATTTCTAGTGTTTAGCATAGAACAATAAAAAAAAGAACAATAAAAAATCTGAACTCGTTAATTTAGACAGATCCTAAAAGACATTACTACGTAATATTACTTCTATTTAACGGGAGAGCAATATAATTTTATTTTAGTTTAAGTATCTTATTATTTATATGTATATTCTTCACATTATGTCTCTTGATGAGATGTTGACTTTTGGTCAATGACCAGTACGCTGAGTAGGTTAGGAACTTTAAACCATTAGGACTAGTGATCGGAAAAACAATCTATAACAAAATGAAAAAAATGTTCCAGTTATATTTGTTTATAATATAAAATAAACGAGTAAATTTTTTTCACACAGATATAACGTAATTATTAAAGCATTAATTATGTCCCCAAGAAGAAGAAAAGAAGACGTTGACCAATAATATAAACAACTAAAACTTGAAATCCACGTTTAACATCAGTGTAATTTAGTGCGTGAGAAAATGAACTTGGACAAGAAGCGTATGTGTAAGAGTGTGAGATACATACACATATGACGCAAGCTTGGAATTAAAGTAGGAGCAGAGAACTTGGTCAAGTGTTGCCTAGGTTTGTCTTACACGTGTCGGAATATGCCACGAATACACAAAGACAACATTAGTTAGCTGGAACATGTTTGTTCGCAAGCGAGTGTTTAAAGTTCAAACAACATGGACATTCTACGTGTGTCTTCCATAAAATTTACTCACCAGTTTCGTTATCCATCATCCATGGTGTGGGGTTTCCTCTGTCTCTCTGTCAGAGCATGCTGCATTCACATGGGTTCTGACTCCGATACAAAAAAACAAACAACATAGTACTACCATAAGTAAATAACATTAAATCAATTAAACAAAAACATGTCCCATACTATTTTAGCGTCTTCAGATCCCATTCAACCCGTCACTTCGTTACGGTCCTACACAAAAACATGTAACATCACAAAACTTCCAATTGCCAAATATCTAATCACCCCACTACTTGCAAGTGCTACTAATAAAGTGAGCAATTACATTGCAATTGTCATTGTGACTGGATAATTCCTAATTTGGTTGGTGGTTATAGCGGTTTTGTCATGTTTGTAGGATCACGGATTATGAGAGATAAGATAAATTTATATTATATAAATAAAATATAAATTTTATTTTACAAGTTGATTTTGTGAAATTGAGTTAAATTTAAAATTTATTTTTTAGTCTATATATAAGATATATATATATATATATTTCAAAATAAAAAGTATGTGAACAAATTCATAAGATATAAATAGAATGTAAACCTTATTTACAAACTAGTTATATCAGATTGATTTAGATTTTAAATTCAATTTCTAACTATAGTCACGTCTCTGAAAGTCCTTCCAATTGATATTGTCTTTTATGAAAGATTTGAGACAAGAGATTCAAATAGATTTATAATTTAAGATTTAGGATTAAAATTTAGAATTAAGGTTTCGGTAAAGAAAGAAACATAAAAGGATGATTATGGCGGGACAAATCTATGCGTCATCTTTGTCCTATTTCTCGATCAAAACGAAATTAAAAACCCTACCATAAAGTTTTCTTGGGTTATTTATCGGTATACGTTGCCTCAAAAAATTAGATCCTGGATAGCGAACACAATTGTAAAATATAAAGAAACAAAATGATAGCTCATGCACAACTAAAGAATAAATTATGTGCATAAAAAAATTTCCTCACGTTTTGCATAATTACTTGTAGCTCCTCCTTGTTCTGCAAAAATAACAAAAACCTCCACAAATGACAAAACAAAAGTTGGTGTTTAACGTCATCTACATCTCACGAAATCGATTTCTGTTTTCTCTTTCTTGTAAGTTCGTGTGTACAAAGATGGGAGTTTTCACTAAGAGGCATTCATTGACTTCTTTTTGTTACCAATTTTTTTCGTTTTTATTTCCACGTCCGTATATAAATAGCATGCCTAAAAGTTAAGGGACTTTACGATCCATTATGGATAGATTTTAATAATTATTTATATAAAAAAGATAAAAAATTATAGTTTTCATGAATATAAAGAGTGGGAAGGAAATCTACTACTGAATGCATGTTCTGGATTGTTGTTTTAATAGGAACATGTTGACGATGCAACCGACCAAACATTTCCCACGTGAGATGTAAACATGTTATGCCCAACAAGACTGAAGTTTCGTGCTCAGAATTTGAATGTTCAACGTTTATGTGCCAATTGGTTGTTCAGAGAATTGCAATGAGGAAAATTCAAAGTTATTCAAAGAAAGTCTCAACATGTATAACAGGAAACCCTAGAAAAGATTGATAATTGACATCTTTTCTTAAATTGTTTCAATACATCACAAAAAGTCAGGGAATTGATTCTCTTTAAAGTAATCATGTTTGATTAAGTTTCTTTCCAATTTTATTGTATTTTTTACATCTCTTAGAAAGCATACATATATTTCTATAGAATTAAAAAAATATCTTAATAAATTTTTAAATGGTAAATAATTCTTTTAGATTATTGATATTTTAAATAAAATAATACATAGAGTAGTATACTTGTACTTTAAAAACTTAAAAAGATGAATATAAAAGAGGATAAAAACTGTAATTTGAGTCTGATTGTGAATATCTTAAATTCACCAATTCTTAGTTTAATTAAAAATGCATTGCAACCTTCAGTTGGTAAATTTTAAATTGAAAAAATATAATGTTTTTTTAAGCTTAGAAAGAAAACAAGATAAAATAGCTGAACTAAAATAGATGTGAAAAGCTAAAGTAAAATAAATAAAAGGAATAACAAGCTAAAATTCAAACCAACCAATTTGGGCGAATTAGGAAATTACGAACGATAATTTCCACTTTCATATTTAACTATAAAGTAAAACAATTCCTATAGTGATAGAGTTCTTCGTAGACTATAGATTTATATTGATTAAATTATCCTTTCACAACAAACTCTCTAAAATTAAAAAAAAAAAATCACAAAAGAATGAGATTTATGTAGGAGTTTGGTTCCTGTTTAGTCTTGTTCTCAATCTAACAGATTTACACGAACTTCGATTAATGAACAATGACACGAGAGTATTGACAAGCATGTCACTAACATTATTTTTTCAAGTATTTACGAATAATAAGATAATCACTACGAAACACATACGTAACATTATACAATTCAATTGTTGTCGATAGTAGCAACTCCCTATACTAAACAATTATTATATTTCCATTATTTCTCTCACGTGCATATATAACAGTCAGTTTGGACACATGTAATCATATATTAAGCAATTTGAAGAGTTCATGGTTAACATAGAGTTTGTTTAATTTCTTAAAAGCACTTTCAAACTCCTAAAGTTTATTTTTGCGTAAATTACATATTACCACTCTAAATTTTTTAAATTATACTTATAATACTCTCACTATTTTTTTTTATCGTTATAGTAATCCCTTAAGGGGTGTTTGCATGATATGGATTTAGAATTAAAGGAATTAGATAGATGTGTAAATATATATTAATATAAAAATGAGAACAAAATATAGTATATTTGAAACAAACGTGAGAGGTTTGTATTTGATCACAAAATCTTAATACAATTTAATAAAAATATATTTTATTTATTCCGACACAATCTATAACATGACTTGTAATCTGCTGCATAAATAAAATTATACTAAGCACATGTTTTATTTATTTATATACATATGGTATCAGAGCCGATGGTTAATACCGGTTCAGACGAGTGCAGTATAGTTCTAGTATCGAAAGTCTTTCTGGCAAGGGTCCCAAGTAAGAGTTCCAGGTAAGCGTGTCCCGTTAAGAAAAAACGGCGGTACAGAAAAGGGCAGAAAAGGAGTATTCGTGGTTGGGAATGCTTCCGCTGGAGGGGGAGTGTACCAATGTGGTTGAAGGGACTCACCCTTGAGGGGGAGAATGTTAGGAATCCAAGTGTGAGTCTAAGTCCCACATTGACCAGAATTGAGAAAGTAGAGCACCATATAAGGATCAAGGCCCATAAACTCATTGCCTTAAGGTTTTGGGTTGAGAGTGGTGTCAGTGTCTTATGTAGTTAGGCTCAGATCTCATTGGTGTTGTTCTCCCCAGTGAAACCCCTCTGTAAGACCTGAAATAGGCAATCTAAATGTAGTATCGTAAGATTAGAACATTTGGTTATACAGCATAAAAAAGATTAGAATATTAGAATTTTGAGAAAACATAAAGAAGATGGTGACCACATTTTTACTAATGTTTGTCTTCAACTTCAAAATCCGAAAAGATATATGTACAAAACACGGTGGTTCACATAAACGACAGGCTTCTTAGATTCCCTGATCAGCATCTCAATCACATAATTGAAGGTTGGAGCTAACCCCACCGTCATCAAGCACCACGCACGACAAAAAAAAAAAAAAAAAATAGCTTTTTTTTTAACCTAAAGCTTTAATCATTATTATAACGTACACCAAGAACCAACTATACTATGAACAGCAACATCTTACAGTTACAGCTACTACTCTTATGGTAAAAATCTGGGCACTGTCACTGATCCAACCTCATGAGAATGGCAGATTTAAGACCCTCTTCGTTCCTCATTCCATCAGGGACATTGATCACCACGTCTTGAAGCATGAGATCGTTAACGCACGACATGCTAGCATGATGAACCTGGAACTCTAGGTCTCTCAGTGCACCCATTAGCCTCGCACCGGGGTGGTTCGCATTTTCCGATTGCACCGTAACCATGGCATCTGGCCCCACGATCTTCACATCGATCTCGAGACCGAAGGGGCCTGGGCCTCCGGGACCAGGCCTGCCTTGGTCTACGATAGTGGAGGTAGTGGCGGTGCTCTGATTATCCATGGTATCCATCATTTCTGTCTTCACTCTTTTATTACCCTCTCTCTGTTGATGCGATTCCAAGTACTCAATCTTCGCTTTGAGCTCGTTGATGTAAGCGACAGCGTCGGACAACAACGAAGCCTTGTCCATCCTCGAAACGTTCGGAACCACCGCGCGTAGCGCGTAGAAGCGGTGGTTGAGCTTTTCTCTTCTCTGCCGCTCAGCCTCCACGTGGTTCATTGGCGTTTCGCGGCCGAGAACGGGTTTTCTGCCTCGTCTTTTGGGCTCCGAGGCGGTCGGGGTGGAGGTGGTTGGCAGCGTTGGACAGTCCGAATCAGAGTGTTCGGAGTCTACGTAGCTGTCTTTTTGGTTGTTGTTGGGTGGTGGTGATTGGGTTTGTTTTCGCTTTTTGGTTTCTTGGATTCCGGCGGCGACGCCGATGTCCGCGAAGGAGATGGTGTGGTCGTTGAGGATTTGAACGGGAAGCGGATCTGGGAGGGGTTGGAAGAGAGACTTGACGTGTTGGACGAGGTTCCAGTTTTGTTTGATGCTGTCGTAGGATCCCATTTCGACGACGCCGTTTTGTGTGGGGATGGAGATCAACGTTTGGATCCCGTGCAACTGGGCGTCGTTTGATCTGTCGCACTTGTAGTATTGGAGCTCGTGCTTGCTATTGAGCCACAGCACAGAGCCCAGAGCAAAAGACTTGCCAAGGAGTGAAGAAGGAGCGGTAGAGGCCGAAGAAGAAGAATTGTTGACGGGAAACGTTCGAGTCAACGACATGACGTAGAACCACTCGGCATCGTTGATGTTTTCTGTTGTGGGGGTTTTGGTGAACTTCTTGGTGGGAACGGGGTTTGAGAATTTTGGGGAGGTTTCTTTGGTGCCTTGGAAATGACCTTCTCCGAAGGAGAGGTAAAGGTTGCCATTGTCGTCGTGTGAAGCCTGCCAGAAAATGGCGTAGACCCACCAATCGGGTTGGGTTTGGAGGAGAAATTGGAGTTTTTGTTGAATGGGTGGTGTTGGGTTTTGTTGGGGCAGAGTGACCAGAGAAGAAGATGAGGAAGGGGAGATGATGAGTTCCTCCATAGTTGTTGTTGTGTGAGAAGATGTGTGAGAAGAATCAGAAGGAAGTAGTTTTTAGGTGTGGAAGAAAATGGAAGAATGAAAGAAGTGGGTGAGAAGGTTTGGGCATTAATAGAATAAAGATAAGGTATAAATGATGTACGGATGAACAGTCCTTTTAGCGTGAGGAAAGGGTGTGATGGTGTGAAACATAGAGGGAAAAAACTAATGCTTTAAGATTTTGGTTGGAAAGTTGAGAGTGGTGGGTTGTGGGTTGGGGAAAGAGGGGTTATATTAGGAGGAGATGGTGGGGGCAAAAGTGTGAAATTTGGTGGGAATGACCAAGAAAAATGGGTTCAAACAAAATGAGTGTAGTGAGGTTGATGTTGAGCACCAAGACCAGCACGTGACGCGAAAGCGAAAGCTGCAGTGATGCACGGAGATGGAAGAAGTGTGTTTTTTGCGGTACTAATTTGGTGTGCACACCTTCTTTACTATATAAAACTCCAATAATATCGAGATCGATCAATGAATCTATCCAATTAACTATTATTTTATATTTTCTATCTATGCAAACTTTATCAATTTCATCGTTTTTTCTTCTTCTTTTACTGCTAAGCTTTTCAACTTTCACATATTTTATCAGCTTATTAAATTTCTAATAATGGGTGTCCACAAAAGTTTTAATCTTTTACTTGTTTTTTAAAATTACATTTTTTCTATTTTATTTTATTTTTTAAAGTTTTTTGTTACACGTTATCTTTTTGTTGACAGATAGAAAGTTCACCATGCAAGATGACGATAATTGGATAGGATAATATTTATTTAATTAATATTAAAATTTTCAATTTTTATATGTTGTTTTAGTTTCTCTTTGCTTTACATCTGATTCTTTCACTTTTTTTAATCCTTATATAATAAATAAAAGACTAAGATATATTAACACAAAAAATGTTAAGAATATAGATTAAATAAATAATTTGACTAATAAATTAGATAATTAGTCCCGTTGGTTCGTCAACTGTCTTGTCGTTGTTTTCTTATGACTTTTAGCTCAGTGCAATAATTACAAAAGGTACCACTTTTTCTTTTACAATTATGTCCTCCGTATACCATGTCACAAAAATATTCATCACTTAACAGATAAAATTTAAGTTTTAGAAATTCTGCTAAGAATTATTTATTGACGATATAAATATAAACTAAAATATACAAATATACTCCCAGCGATGAAACTAAAAATAACTTGCTGTATATAATTATATTATGTGTGACTAAATTTCAACAAACATTATTTTATTTGATAAAGTTATTCTCGACCTACTATTTCTTATTCTTTTGACGTTACTGTTTTTTTATTCTTCATAAATTATATGTTAATATAAGATAGTTTAGTATTTTATACATGAGATAAGTGTAATTTAACAATATTAAATGATAAATTTAATTACTTTGAGTTTTTTTTTTATAAATGTCAGATCAAAGAAACTAAACATAAAATTCTTATTTTGAGTTTTCCACTTAATTGATAAAAGTACGTTTTGATAACAACTTTTAAGTTGTGGTTCCAAGTTGAACGTTGATTTCATGTACTAATATTCATTTTGGTGAATAAAATTTATATGATACATCTAGTTGTGAGATATTATTTATTACAAAATAATTTGGATTAAATTTATACGTATACAAATTTTTAAGTTTAAGTATTAAAAATATATGTTTTTTAAATTGTTGTCAATTTAACTTGAAATTAAAAATTATATGATGTTATTCTAAAAAATATTTTGTAGACATTAGGTAAGGGTGATTTTATATCTTTAAAATGATTGTTGGTGTTTTGACATTTGTATATCTAAATTGACTAAAATTTCTTTCTAACGTAATAAGGTTATACTTTATTGTTAATTCAGTATGAATAGATATTCATTGGAATTTCTCGCCTTTTGTTGTCAATTTATGTGATTTTTTTTTAGTGGTTAATGAAGATGAAGATGTGCCTAGTTGGATTCTAGATGATACTGGTGTGCTTTTTTAAAAAGTTGAAAAAATATTTTAATCTTCTAATATGGAATGTGTGAATTTAAGAAAAAAGTTGTATATATAATCGTGATAGAGAGTGGTGGTGACAAGTGCGTAGAAACCATGTGGGGGTGAGGATAGAATATATGGGGTGTGTGTAGTTGTGACACAAAGAGGAGGGTGGTAGCAATGTCAAAGCGAAAAGAGTGGATGTAATTACAAATACAAAGAAGGAAAATGGTAGCAAAGAAAAAGTGAAGAAGAGATAAAAAAAAATGGTTGACCAGGCAAGGGGAGGTCACAAGCGTCTATACCGTTAAATTAATTTTTGACAGAATGAAAAACATATATAGTAGAATCGTAACCATGAAATATAACCCTAATTGAAATGTATTCATTTGTCTCGTACATTGTGGGGATGGTGAGAAAAATATATTTTTTACATCCCAAGAGAAACTATAATTGGATATACCATTATTTCTAGTGCATAAGTACCTATAGAGATGGGAGGAATGTATAAATCAAGACTTCAATAGATTTAATCGTAGTTTACAATAATAATTTTCATACTCTCATTTTTTCGAGTTGAGACTCTTTTCGAAAAGAAAAAAAAAGAATAAATGCAATGATTCAAATCAAGATTTATCAAGTTTTTTTTATGTGAAATTCAAAATGATAAAAAAGTAGTAAAGAACAAAAGAATGTTATATAGTTGGATTTCCAAATTCTACTTTAGCATCTAAATATGGGTGGACCACTAACAAATTTTAGGAGTGATAAAGTGACTTAGTGGTGAGATAAGAGGGAAGAGAGGGAGAGGTAGTGTGTTCAATCCCTCTGCTAAAAATTTGTAAAAATAATTTTTATTTGGTGGATTTAGAAAAGAGAGTGGGAGATGTTTAATTTGTAAAAATAAGGTTTATTTGGTGGATTTAGAAAATAGAGCGAAAGAGGTTATATTAGCTAAAACTATAATTAACATGGAATATATTTTATACCTTAGTTCAAATTAGAATCAATACACAAAATTCTTTTTATCTTTACATTCTATCACCATTCCACTTATTGTATCTTCTAGTAGTGATCGTTTTAATTGAGTAATTATTTTGTTTATGGCATAAGTTAATGTTATTGTTTGGGAAATTTAATAAATGATTTTTAAATTGACATTTGTGAATGCTTTTATATTAGGATTTTGAGATATTGTGTTGATTTTACATATATAAAATATTTTTAAATGGTGATACAATTGAGTTCACATCCATTAGGGATGGCAACGGGGCGGGGCGGGTACGGGTATCATGATCCCATCCCCATCCCCATAATAAAAATTCATCCCCATCCCCATCCCAAACCCAACGGGTATACAACTTTTGACCCATCCCCATCCCCACCGGGTAACGGGTATTTTCTTATACCCATACCCATACCCATTTTTTTATTGTTTCATATATCAATTAAATATTTTTTATAAA